>VAPK010386879.1_pt1 | contig 11676 bp, 10 predicted proteins | sample 3395031 | NCBI WGS metagenome assembly VAPK01 (sample SAMN08290443, study PRJNA428436) | hydrothermal vent metagenome | isolation source: Deep-sea hydrothermal vent chimney 1 | place: Pacific Ocean: Juan De Fuca Ridge
ATTAGAGACCCATCATTCGCTCCACCACAGAAACTGCCCTGCATTCAGGATGACAATAGGGTATGATGGTCTTACCTCCAGGTTGATACTTAATTGTATTTTTGCAAAAAATGCAGCATGGACAAAACAGCTAAAAAAGAACAAATCCTTGTGGACAGCAAGGCCAAACTCAGCGAGACACTGCAGCAATTGCAGCACGAAATGGACGAAACCCGTCGTTTGTCCAACGAATACGGTGCACCTAAAGATCGCTACGACCCATATCGTACCAAACTTATGCGGCAAAATGAATTGTATGCCGGACAAATGGAACAAACAAACCGCATGATGCAGGCCCTGGAAAACATAAATCCAGATCAACTTATGGGCAGCGTGCAATTTGGCGCTGTTGTCATCACCAACAAACAAAACATCTTTGTCTCCTCAGGTATGGGTAAATTCGTTTCCGGCGGAATCGAGTACTATGCCATTTCTTCGCAGGCCCCCATTTTTAAAGTAATGGAACATGCCAAAGCCGGTTCATTTTTTGAGATCAATGGGCAGCGCTTCGAGATCAAGGACGTCTTTTAAACACTAATTTTCGACTTCCTGGCACAATTTTCCCCGGTAAGCTTTTACCGCTTTTGTGGAACACACTTTTTATTAATTTTGCAGCCTAAAATTCAGTTACTATGTTTGAAGGATTGAGCGACCGTTTTGACCGGTCATTTAAGATGTTAAAAGGGCAGGGCCGAATTTCGGAAATTAATGTGGCGGAGTCTGTCAAAGAGATCAGAAAAGCGCTGATTGAAGCCGACGTCAGTTATAAGATTGCCAAACAGTTTACCGACGATGTGAAAGAAAAAGCGTTGGGACAGGATGTACTTACTTCTGTGAAACCGGGTGAACTCATGGTAAAAATTGTCCATGATGAGCTGGCAGAACTTATGGGCGGCAACCAGGAAGATATTAACATCAAAGGAAGCCCGGCGGTCATCTTAATTGCCGGTTTGCAAGGTTCCGGTAAAACCACTTTTTCCGCCAAGCTGGCAAACTATTTAAAAAGCAAAAAAGCAAAACAGGTGCTACTGGTTGCCGGTGACGTATACCGTCCCGCTGCTATTGAGCAGTTGAAAGTTCTGGGTAGCCAGGTAGGTGTTGAAGTTTACTCAGAAATGGACAATAAAAATCCGGTTGAGATTGCAAAAAATGCTATCAAGCAGGCAAGGAATTCCGGTAAAAATGTAGTGATCGTCGATACCGCCGGACGTCTGGCTGTCGATGAAGCTATGATGAAAGAAATTGCAGCTGTTAAAAAGGCCATCGCTCCCCAGGAAACCCTGTTTGTGGTCGACTCTATGACCGGTCAGGATGCCGTGAATACGGCCAAAAGCTTTAACGATCAGCTGGGATTTGACGGTGTGGTGCTCACCAAACTCGACGGTGATACCCGTGGTGGCGCCGCTTTGACCATCCGATCGGTGGTTGAAAAGCCCATCAAGTTTGTGGGGATCGGCGAAAAGATGGATGCCCTTGACCTTTTCCATCCTTCCCGTATGGCCGACCGTATTCTCGGCATGGGCGACATCGTTACCCTGGTTGAAAAGGCACAGGAACAGTATGATGAAGAAGAAGCCCGGAAACTGCAGAAGAAAATCGCCAAGAATCAATTCAATTTCGATGATTTCCTGAAACAAATTCAGCAGATCAAAAAAATGGGGAATGTCAAGGATTTGATGGGAATGATCCCCGGCATGAGTAAGGCCATTAAGGATTTGGATATTGAAGACGATGCCTTTAAAGGCATCGAAGCCATCATTCATTCCATGACACCGCAAGAACGCTCCGAACCTAAACTGCTGAATGGTTCCCGGAGAAAAAGAATTGCCGACGGTAGCGGGACTACCATTCAGGAAGTCAACCGCCTGATCAAACAATTTGGCGAAACCAGTAAAATGATGAAACTGATGACCACAGGCAAAGGCAAAGCGATGATGAACATGATGGGCGGCGCAGGCAGGAGATAATTTTCCCGCAAGACTGCCAATGTCTGTTTGTCAGTAAATTTTTAATCAGGAGTATCACATAAAAAAAGTACCATCCTATGGCAAAGAAAAAAGAAACCATTATCATTGACGGCCGTCTGGTGTCAGCCAAGATCAAGGAAGAAATCAAAAAAGAGATTGCGCAACTGATCGATGATCATGATAAAGCACCGCATTTGGCTGCCGTATTGGTGGGTGATGACCCGGCCAGCCAGACTTATGTTGGTGGAAAAGAAAAAGCTGCTCATGCAGTGGGAATGATCTCTTCAATTTACCGTCTTCCGGAGAGCACCACTGAAGAAGAACTCCTGGAAACGATCAATTATCTAAACCATGATGATGAAGTGGATGGATTTATTGTCCAGCTTCCACTTCCGAAGCACATTTCTGAAGATAAGATGATCAATGCCATCAACCCCGCCAAAGATGTGGATGGTTTTACGCCTATCAATCTTGGAAACATGGTCCTTGGGAGGCCTGCTTACATTTCTGCAACACCTTTTGGGATCATGGAATTGTTGAAAGAATATAAAATCGAACTCGACGGGAAGCATGTGGTGGTTATGGGACGTTCCAATATTGTGGGGAGGCCTGTAAGCATTTTGCTTTCGCAGAAAGGACCAAACGCTAATGCTACGGTTACCCTTTGTCACAGCCGTACAAAAGACCTTGAAAAAATTACACAGACGGCGGATGTGTTGATATGTGCCATTGGTAAACCACAGTTCGTAAAAGAATTCATGGTGAAAGAAGGCGTGGTGGTGATTGATGTGGGAATTCACCGTTTGCCGGATGAAACGGCTTCGAAAGGTTATCGTCTGGTAGGAGATGTGGATTATGATGAAGTCGCAAAGAAAGCTTCCTATATATCACCCGTTCCCGGAGGCGTTGGCCCTATGACCATTGCCATGTTGTTGAAAAATACGCTGCTGGCGCATAAAAAAGAGATTTACAAATAGTCCGTTCCGTTCCGCGATATTGTTTCTGGCGGATATTGCCTTTCGAGATAGAAGAGCAGCGATCAGTGATGTTTAAAAAATGATAAACCAGGTGTCCATGAAAGTTCCTGAATCAGCGTTGTTGGAAGGGGGCAGGAAACTGCCGGTGATGGAAGAGTTCTATACCCTTCAGGGGGAAGGATTCAACATGGGCAAAGCTGCCTATTTTATTCGCCTTGGTGGATGCGATGTGGGCTGTGCCTGGTGCGACAGCAAAGAGACTTGGAATGCCAGTCTGTTTCCTCCTGTGCCGGTGGACGATGTGGTAGAAAGGGCTTCGCGCCATCCTGCCAAAACCGTGGTTGTGACAGGTGGAGAGCCTTCGCTATACCCGCTGGATATCTTTACCGCTTTCCTGAAAGAAAAGGGAATTATTACCATGCTGGAGACTTCGGGTGCTTATCCTTTAAGTGGTGCATGGGACTGGATATGCCTTTCTCCCAAAAAGAATGTCCCGCCAGGGAAAGATATCTATTCCCGGGCAAATGAGCTGAAAGTGATCATTCAAAACAAAGCAGATCTGGGATGGGCAGAGAAAAATGCCGTTTATGTGTCACCGGAATGCCAGTTGTTTCTCCAACCTGAGTGGAGTGTGGCTGAAAGTATCATGGATACACTGACACAATACGTTATGGAACATCCCCAATGGCGGATTTCGTTGCAATCGCATAAGTATATGCGGATTCCTTAGAAAAAGGTTTATTTCAATGATGTCTGTTTTATAAGAGTTATTGTTCTCATTGATTCATCTGAACTATCTTAATTATGAGATAGCTTCTTCACGCTAACACGCAAGCTTTCACCGGATTCATCGCTATGACGCCCGTTTTTATAGAAACTGTTGGTTCAATCTAAACTGAGATGCAATACAGCATCCAACTTTTCCTAATTTTGCAAAAACAGTTCAAAGCTGAAATTCAAAATTTCCATATTACTGTTTGGCCTGTTGGTGCTGGCTACTTCCGTTCAAACTCAGAATGCCATACCTAAGTCGGAGAAAAGGGCGCAGGTGCTGTTTGATAAAGCCCTGGCTTCGTATCGCACGGGCGATCTTGCAGAGGCAAAGAAATTGCTGCTTAAGAGCATCGACAGGAGCAAAACCTTTGTGGACGCCTATCTGTTGCTGGGCGATCTTGAAACCGGAATAAAACAGGTCCCTGAGGCGGAAAAAGCTTACAAAGAAGCTTTAAACATCGATCCTACAGGCCATCCCAAAGCCTGGTATTTGCTGGCCCAGTTGCAGTTTCGGCAAGGTGAATATTCCGAAGGCAGCGTTTCCATCCAGCATTTTCTCAGGTTAGCACATTCTTCCGAAATGCTAAAACAGGAAGCTGAACATCTGTTGGAAAGCTGTGATTTTTCAGCGTGGGCGATAAAAAATCCCGTCCCCGATACACTTCGCAGGCTCGCAGATCCTGTGAATTCACCGGGAGACGAGTATGTTAATTTTGTGGATAACAACGGTCATCGCATGATCTTTACGCGGAAAGAACTTTTAAAAACAGCGCCGCCCAATCATCCCGTTTACGGGGAACAGATATATGTCTCTAACTTGAAAAACAAGCATTGGGAAACTCCTTCTAAAGTGAATTTTCCCTGGCTGGAAAACCTTAATATAGGTGCCGTTAGTTTTTCGTTGGATGGCCGGAATCTTTATTTCACCGGCTGTTATTGGCCTTCTGGCAATGGGAGTTGCGATATTTACGTCAGTCATCTCGAAGGTGCTTATTGGGAAACGCCTAACCACTTAAATCAGTGGGTGAATACAAGTAGTTGGGATTCGCAGGCGGTGATTTCTTCCGATGGACGTTATCTCTATTTTGCTTCCAAGAGGCCGGGTGGGAAAGGGGGTTCGGATTTGTGGGTATCCAAAAAAGAAAAGAGCGGCCAGTGGTGCAAACCGGAAAATCTCGGCGATAGCATTAACACTTCGGAAGATGAAATGGCTCCCTTTCTGCATGCGGATGGGAGAACGTTGTATTTTTCATCCAATGGCTGGCCAAGCCTGGGCGGTTACGATCTTTTTGTATCGCACAAAAAAGCAGACGGCACCTGGTCGAAAGCCAGGAACCTTGGTTATCCTGTGAATTCCCGGTTTGATGAGATCAATATTTTTGTAGCTCCGGACGGAAACAAGGCCTGGATATCTTCCAGCAGGATTCGCAAAAACGGATTCGATATTTTTGAATTTACGCCTGACCGGAAACTAAAACCGGGTAAAGTAGATGTGTTAACAGCCACGGTTCTTGACGGCGCCACCCATCTCCCCTTGAAAGCGACGGCTATTCTCAGCGCACTCCCGGATGGCAAGATCATCGATTCGCTGGAATCTTCTGATGACGGTAAGTTTATGATGGCGCTTCCACTGAAAGAAAATTATGCACTTCATGTTTTCAAAAAAGGGTATTTATTCTTTTCGGATAACATCAACCTGCTCAATGATTCATTGACCAGGGAAATCAAAGAGAAGATTTTGTTGCAGCCTGTCGCCGCAGGAAACCGCATTCGTCTTGAAAACATCTACTTTAAGTTTGACCAGTCAGAGCTTAGTACAGCGGCCTTTCCCGAGCTGAACCGGTTGGTGATGTTCCTGAAACAAAACAGCGGTATTCAGGTGCAGATATCAGGATTTACAGACAATGTAGGAACCGCAGCCTACAACCTGAAATTGTCGTTGGACAGAGCCAAAGCAGTTTATGATTTTCTTGTGATGCGTGGCATTTCACCTTCACGGCTTTCCCGCAAAGGGTATGGAAATACAGAACCAGTGGCAGATAATACCACAACGGAAGGTAGGGCAAAAAACCGCCGTACGGAAATTGTGGTGCGCACTGTGTCAAATTAAAACCGGAATGTAGCTACAATTCCAGTTCCAACCCGTCATAAGCCAATTCAATAAAAGGTGGGAGCTCTTTCTGAACATCATCGTGCAATCCCATCATGTGGCTGATGTGGGTAATGTAGCCTTTTTTCGGTCTGAGCTGTTTCAGCGTTTCCACAGCTTCATCAAGATTGAAATGAGAAACATGATGCCTTCTGCGCAAAGCGTTGATCACCACTATCTTGCTTCCGGAAATTTTATCCATGGTTTCGGGCAGGATGTAATTGGTATCGGTAACATACGAAAAGTCACCGATGCGAAAGCCCATGACTTTCATCTTTGCATGTATCACAGGTAGCGGAATGATCTCCAAATCGCCTATTTTAAAGGGTTCTTCTGAAAATCGGATCAGATTCATATCCGGGACACCGGGATAAGGCATCTCGTCAAAAGCATAGGAAAATTCCCTTTTGATGGCTTCCTGGTCGCGGGGCACCGCATAGATATCCATGGGCTTCTTGTAAAGGTAATTAAAGGAACGGACATCATCCAGCCCGGCAATATGATCTTTGTGGCAGTGCGTGATCAGGATGGCGTCGAGCTTGTTGACTTTCGCGCGAAGCATTTGATACCTGAAATCCGGGCCTGCATCTATATTGATCTGTGTATTTTTATAGGTGATCATCACCGAAGCACGAAGCCTGTGATCTTTTTTTGTTCCGCTAACGCAAACTTCACAAGTACAACCAATTACCGGAATACCCTGCGAAGTGCCTGTGCCTAAAAACGTTACTTTCATGAAAAAACCTGCCTTTATTTTTTTTAGTCAAAGGTATTTTATTTTTTTCAGCAATCGAAAACTTTGTTAGTTTTACATTTAAATAAGGAGATCGGTAATTTTCAAAACAAATCCGCTGAAGAGAAGATGAGTAAAAGGAGTGAAGATGCCTCTGTGACGAATCAAAAGAATGAAGAGGCGCAATTTGAACCCTATCAACAGGTTTCAAGACTATGTTTATTTTTTGAAGCGGAAAACATGGACGATTACCCAAAGATTTTGTCTTTTGTTTCTGCTGTGAAAGGCGAAGTTCAGAAAGTTGATACATTGGTATTTTATTGCGATAAATTACCTGACACGGTTTCAGGTACGGAGTCGTTGCGCTTGGTGGGGAAAAAGGATTTTAACCTGTTTAAGCAAAAGAGTGCCTCTCTAAGAGAATGGTTGAAAGAACATGATTTCGATATGCTGATAAGTTTTGCAAATGAAAATCAGGATAAAAGCGAACGAATTATTAAGGATGTAAAAGCCAAAATAAAAGTGGGGCCTAATTTTTCAGAATCGGGGCAATATTTTGATATTTCCATCGGTAAACCAGGAGAGAAAGTGGAATTCGGGGAATTTTATAAACAGGTAAAACACTATTTTTCACAACTTAATATCAAGCTAAACGTATGAAAAATAAATCAAAACTGGACGGTACCGGGGTAGCCATTGTGACCCCATTTCATAATTATGGTACCATTGATTTCGGCAGCCTGGAAAGACTCGTTAATTTTATTATCGAGGGAGGTGTGGATTTTATTGTTGCATTGGGAACAACCAGTGAAGCTGCTACTCTGACTGAAGATGAGAAAAGTGCTGTGATGGATGTGATCCTGGAAACCGTAAAAGGACGAGTTCCCATTGTGATGGGTATGGGCGGAAATAGTACACAAACCATTGTAAGTAAAATCAAAAAGACCAATTTCCAGGGAATAGAAGCCATTCTCTCTGTAGCTCCTTATTACAATAAACCCAATCAGCGTGGAATTTACAGCCATTTTAAAGCTATCTCGGCAAGCAGCCCGGTGCCCATTATTTTGTACAATGTCCCGAGCCGTACAGCATCAAATATCGAGGCAGAAACTACGCTGAATCTGGCCCGTGATTTTGATAATATTGTCGCCATCAAAGAAGCATCCGGTAATTTTACCCAGGTTATGGATATTCTTCGCGAAAAACCGGAAGATTTTGATGTGTATTCAGGCGATGATGCCATTACTTTCCCAATGATAACCATGGGTGCAACCGGTGTGATCTCTGTGATTGCCAACGTTTTTCCGAAACCCTTCTCGGATATGGTTAGGCTTCTTAAATCAGGTGATTATGAGAAAGCCTTGAAAGTACACTACTCTTTAATTCCGATCCTGCACCAAATGTTTGCAGACGGAAACCCTGCCGGAGTAAAAGTTGCTTTGGATGCGATGGGACTTCTGAAAAATAACCTGCGGCTTCCCTTGGTGAAAGCTAATAAATCGGTGAACCTGGCACTTTCGGCATTGGTTGCTGAGTATAAGTCCCCACTGGAGTAAGGTATTTGAAACATTCTGTTATTTATGAAGCGCCTGATCCTGGCAGTGGCTGTTATTTTCCTTTCAGGAAATGTGATTGTAAGGGCGCAAACTGTTATCAGTAATCAGAATTATGAAACGCTCCTGAAAACCAGAGGAGAGGTTTACTTTCGTTTCCCAGCTTCAATCATTGAATCAAATCCCGAACTTTTCCATAGCCTGAATTCATTTATTTCCATCGATCGGGTTGATAATAATTACGTTTATGCTTATGGCAACAGGCAGGGCTTCCCAAAATTTCTCGACTTAAAAATAGATTGTCAGTTGCTGGAAGCGCCTTCATTATTGCTTGGAAAGGAGAAACTGAAACCCAAACGACTTAAAACCACATCAACTTGGGATTTTTATCCAAGTTATTCCCAATATGTGAATATCATGAACCAGTTTCAGACGTCGTATCCGCAACTATGCAAGCTGGTGGACATTGGGAAAACGGTTGATGGACGGGAGCTGTTGTTCATCCATATCAAAAGTACTAAAGATACTTTGTTGGACAAACCGTCGTTCATGTACACTTCTACCATGCATGGGGATGAAACTATTGGTTATGTGTTGACGTTGCATCTCATAGATTATCTTTTAACTAACTACGGAAAGATTCCCAAAGTCACCAATTTGGTCGACAGCCTGGATATCTGGATCAATCCATTGGCAAACCCTGACGGGACTTATCATGACGGTGACAGCTCTGTAAACGGTGCTACGCGGTACAATGCCAACGGAGTGGACCTGAACCGGAATTATTCTGACCCGCAAGCCGGACAACATCCTGACAACCACAACTGGCAGCCGGAAACGCAGGCATTTATGACCATTGCGGGAGAACATCACTTTGTGATGTCTTGCAATATGCATTCCGGAAACGAAGTGGCAAATTATCCATGGGATACCTGGGCTATGCTCACTGCCGATGACGCGTGGTGGCAATATGTGTGCCGGCAATACGCTGACACGGTGCATGCTGATGGCTCCACAGGTTATTTTACAGATGAAAATGATGGAATTACGGATGGTTATGCCTGGTATCAAATTACGGGAGGCAGGCAGGATTATATGAATTATTTTAGGCACGATCGAGAATTCACTCTGGAACTATCTCATACAAAGATGCCCGATCCTTCACTCTTACTTTCATTCTGGGATTATAATTATCGTTCTTTTTTGGATTACATGCATCAGACACTGGAAGGGATCAGAGGCCGTATAACGGACAGTGTAACCGGTGCGCCGCTTAAGGCTGATGTCTTTGTCGATAACCACGATACGAACAATTCTGATGTCTATTCAGATTCCTTAACGGGTGCTTATTACAGACCCATTAAATCGGGGACTTATGACATTACTTTCTCTGCCCCGGAATATGAAAGTAAAACCATAAACAATATTCAGGTAGAGGATGAAAGACTGATCATTGAAAATATTCAGCTAAAACCTTCATCGACGGGTGTTTCAGAAACGAGGGGTGCTTTAAACCCACCTAAAGAATTCCCGAATCCAGCGCATGAAAACATTTATTTCCTTCATCTAACAGAAACTGCCTGGGTGAAGATATTTACCCTTTCAGGGAAATTGGTTTTGATGTCAAAGGTATTTCCTTCATCTACTCTGAATGTGGAAAACTTTCCAAGAGGAATCTATTTGCTTGAGATCAGCGTAAAAGGAAAAGTCTTCACTCAGAAAATTTTATTGGAGTAGAGGGAGCCAGCAAATAATTCCTGGGCTTTATAACCCAGTGAAATATTGTTAAGAAAATCAGGTAGAAACATCTTTGTCAGTCTTCAGCAACCTTAAATTCTCTTGAGTATTCTTTGTTATCTAGCTTTCTTTTAATTTCTGTAAACGCCTTGATGGTATATTCAACATCTTCCAGCGTGTGCATAGCTGTTGGGATCAGGCGCAACAGGATGATGCCTTTGGGAACCACAGGATAGCCTACAATAGAACAGAAAATATCATAGTTTTCACGCAAATCGTAAGTGATCTGGGTAGCGTCGGGAATGGTTCCGCTTAGCATGACAGGAGTAACCGGGGAAGCCGTATTTCCAATATTAAATCCAGCTTCGCGTAAGCCTTTCTGTAAAGTTCTTACAATAAGCCAAAGATTTTCACGGTGCGAAGGATCTTTACGCAGCAGCTCCAATCGTTTCATGGCTCCGAATACCATGGGCATGGGCAATGATTTGGCATAGATCTGAGAACGCATGTTGAATTTCAGGTACTTGATCACTTTTTCGTTACCGGCAATAAAACCACCGATCCCTGCCATGGATTTGGCAAAAGTTCCGAAGTAAAGGTCAACTTTATCCCGAACCCCGAAATGCTCATCGGTTCCGGCTCCGGTTGGTCCCATAGTACCGAAACCATGGGCATCGTCTATAAGAATACGGAAATTATATCTTTCTTTTAAAGCTACGATGGCAGGCAGGTTGCCCAGATCGCCGGCCATGCCGTAAACGCCTTCAGTAATAAGCAGAATTCCGCCGCCGGTTTTTTCAACAAGGTTAGTGGCTCTTTCCAGTTCTTTTTCAAGATTGGCCATGTCGTTGTGAGGATACACAAAACGTTTTCCGAAGTGGAGACGCATTCCGTCGATGATACAGGCGTGGGCTTCCGAATCGTAAACAATAACGTCGTTGCGGTTCACCATGGCATTGATGATGGAAACCATCCCTTGATAGCCGTAATTTAACAAATAGGCAGCAGGCCTTCCTACAAAAGACGCCAGTTGTTGCTCCAGTTCTTCGTGGTATTTTGTATGTCCCGACATCATACGTGCGCCCATCGGGTAGGCAAGCCCCCACTGTTTGGCAGCGTCGGCATCAGCTTTTCTCACTTCCGGGTCGTTGGCCAGGCCCAGATAGTTGTTCAGGCTCCAGATAAGCTTCTCTTTGCCTCTGAACATCATTTTATTAGAAATTTCACCTTCCAGTTTCGGAAACATGTAATAGCCTTCAGATTCATCGGCATACATTCCGAGAGGCCCCATGTTAATTTCACATTTGTCAAATACGTCCATCTTTCTTTAGATTTTAACAGCGCAAAAGTAAGGATTATTGACAAATTTCTATGTAAGATTTCAAGTTCTTTTTGCTTTTAAAGGATGTGTTTGTCATTTTCTGAAGGGGAAAGATGAATGAGTCCGGTTTAAAAAGGTCTTGATTTGATTTTCAGCCACTTTTCCCCCCTTAATCCCCTAAAAGGGAAGTGGCTGAAAATCAGTATGCCCTTTAGGGGTGGTGTAAATACTGATTTTCGTTAGTTACACCAATTTACCTTTTTAGACAGGACTCATGAATGATTACCAAAACTTTTCAGAGTCTGAGATCGTAAACCGTAAATCAAAGAAAATCAATATTATACATTTGATAAAGTTGTTTGAAAATTTGTTCTTGTTTTTCCAATAAGTTTTGGGCTCCAGCCAGACTTATTTCCTTAAAACGGA
>VAPK010830095.1_pt1 | contig 11675 bp, 6 predicted proteins | sample 3395031 | NCBI WGS metagenome assembly VAPK01 (sample SAMN08290443, study PRJNA428436) | hydrothermal vent metagenome | isolation source: Deep-sea hydrothermal vent chimney 1 | place: Pacific Ocean: Juan De Fuca Ridge
CTACCTTCGGGTAAAATGAAATCACGTGAAGGTACCGTAGTAGATGCTGATGATCTAATTATAGAAATGACCAATACTGCCAGAGAAATTTCTGAAGAATTAGGTAAGTTAGAAGGGTATTCTGAAACTGAGAAATCAGCACTTTATAAAACAATAGGTTTAGGTGCTTTAAAATATTATATTTTAAAAGTAGATCCTAAAAAACGTATTTTGTTTGATCCGGCTGCATCTATTGATTTTAATGGTAATACAGGACCATTTATACAATATACCTATGCCAGAATACAATCAATTTTACGTAAAGCGGACTTTGAATATACTACTGTCAGTTCGAGCCTTTCGACTGCGCTCAAGACAGGCTCTGTCGAGAACTTTTTAGAATTACAAGACAAAGAAAAATCAGTACTCAAACAATTAGCATTATTCCCTGAAGTTATCCAGCAAGCTGCAGATAATTATAGTCCTGCATTGATAGCCAATTATACCTATGAATTGGTAAAAGAATATAATTCATTCTACCAATCTGTACCCATTTTAGGTTGTGAAAATGAGCAGGAAAAGATCTTTAGAGTGCAGCTTTCTAACAAAGTAGCTGATGTTATTAAAGCTTCTTTTAAACTGTTAGGTATTGAAGTACCGGAACGGATGTAGTTTGACTTTCTCGTAATAAAAGGCTAACTTCGTTCTTGCTCGTCGTCCGGTAGGCGGGAATCATTGTATATAGTTTATTAAAACTCAACCATATCCTTACGTTATGCCACATTTTGTTAGCAAACACGATTAATGAATTCGTGCATTATAAAATTCTAATTTAACTAATAGATATTATTCACAATTACAAAAAAATACTATTCCCATTTAACTACAGAAATAGTAGTTTTCTATTAATTCTTTTTTTCTTTAGTTATTTAATTTCAAACGCCCAACAAAATGAAATTGAATTCAAAAAGATAAACATAGAAGTTGACGGAGAAGAAGTTTATGATGTGCCTAAAATAGTACAAGACCATAAAGGATATATGTGGATGGCAACTAATTTGGGATTAATTAGGTATAATGGTATTGAAGGTAAAAAATATAACATAAAGGTAAACGATACTTCTATTATTATAGGTAATATTAGAGTGTTATTTGTCGATTCTAAAGGCGGTATATGGATTAGTTCAACTTCTGGTTTAAGCAAGTATAATCCAGATTGTGATTGTATCAATCTATATCCTTCAATTGATGTTGACACTCCACTAACAGGTGTGCTGTCGATTGCAGAAGATAAAAATCAAGATCTTTGGTTTGGTACACTAAATGGTGAATTATATAAATACAATAAAGAAAATAATAGCTTCACTAAATTTTTCAATGAACCTTCAGAATCAGTAAATTTTACTGGAAACAATATTAGTCAATTAATAGTTGATCGTAATAATAATTTATGGATAGGAACAATTGACCCTGAATCTGATAAGAGCTTAGGATTGTTACGATTTAATATTGATTCTGGAGCTATTAAACAATTCAAGCATGACTCTTTAAATTCTAATAGTTTATTAGATAATCGTATAAGTGCACTATACGAAGATCAACAAGGGCAAATATTAATTGGCACCTACAAATCTGGTTTTCATATATATGATCCACAAAGTGAATTATTAAAAAGAATCAACTTTAATGCGGATGCCCCAAATAAGATACATGCACCATATTCAGAAAACAGTGTTTTTGGTGATGACCCTTTTGTTGGGATAATTCATCAAGATAAAAATGGAGGTTATTGGATTGGCACTAGTGGAAAAGGTATCAATTATTTTAATACGAGTAATAAAATTTTTAAAAATTACAATTTTAACCTTGTTAATCCTCAAATGCTTTCCTCAATTTATGAAGATAGACAAGGTAATCTATGGATTGGTGGTTTACATGGTAGTGGTCTGTTTAAAACAGATCCTTTAGCTCGAAAACACTATTTGAATACCAACTTCAGTAATGTAACCGGATCTTATGAATCACCTTATGCACCCGGAATTATTTGGGTGCTGTCTTTGGAACTAGGTCTTGGTAAAATGAATGTCAAAACTAATGAGATCACAAAATATGTTTATGATAAAAACAATAGCAGAAGCATAGGACATAATTGGGTTCGGACAGCATATCAAGAAAACAACAATACACTTTGGTTAGGTCTGGGGACTGGAAATGAGACAGGAATGGGAAGTGGTGATGGCGGTATAGATAGAATGGATATCGAATCGGGAACCTTCAAACATTTTAAATTAACACGAGATGATGATGGAAAAGATGGGTTTAGCTATACACCCTATTTTATTTGCGAAGATTCTGAAGGATATTTATGGGTAACCGGTGGTAAAGGCGGTTTATTTCGGTCGGATAAAGAAAAGAAAGAATTTAAACCTTTTAAACTTTTTAAAAATCACAATGACCCAAAGGACCTCATTCTTAATATGGTTCATATTGATGCAAATGGAGATATTTGGGCATCAGATTTTAAAGGTGAAGGTACTTTATACTTATTTGATAGAAATGAAAACACTTTCAATCCATATCTTAAAGGGTTTAAAATGACTGACCTCCTAATCGATAAGAAAGGATGGTACTTAATAAGTACTTGGACAAAAGGTTTGGTGCATCTAAACCCTAAAGATGGCACTTATATTCAATATACAAAAGAGGATGGTTTACCTAGTAATGATGCTTTGCATATCGAAAAAGGTGATGACGGTGTTGTGTGGGTAAGCACAAGAATAGGTCCTGCCAAATTTAATATAGAGACAGGTGAAATAGCATCACTTGGACTGCCAAAAGATAGATATAACGCAGGTATTTTTAAAGCTAGTGATGATCGAATTTATATGGGGACAAACAATGCTTTAGTTTCTTTCTATCCACATCAAGTAACAGGGAATCCTTATCCTCCTCAAATAGATATTAGCGAGTTAATGATTTCTGAAAATAACTACCTTACTAAAAAAAGTAATGCCAATAAGCTGGTATTCGCTCACAATCAAAATGACATCTTCTTTAAATATAACGCATTACACTTTAGTGATTCTAAAAAAAATCTGTATCAATACAGACTTAAACCAATAAATGATCAATGGACAAAAGCGGGATTTGAGCGTTCTGCTAGATATTTCAGTTTACCACCTGATGATTATACTTTCGAAGTAAGAGCCTCAAACAGTGATGGCGTATGGAATGAAACGCCTGAAAAGGTATCATTTACCATAAAGCCAGCTTGGTGGACAACTTGGTGGGCTTATCTCTTGTATGTTATTACATTCGTTTTTTTAGTCGAAAGAATTTATCGCTTTCAACTTTCTAAAAAAATGGCTGATTCTGAAAGTAAAAGATTGAAAGAGATAGACCAATTAAAGAATGCCTTATTCACAAATATTACCCATGAATTTAGAACACCACTTACGGTTATTAAAGGTATGACTGGTGTTATTAAATCAAACTTAGAAAATAAACAATACAACGATCTTGAAAACTCATTGGAGATTGTCGATCGTAATAGCGATGGTTTATTGCAGTTGATCAACGAAATGCTTGATCTAGCTAAGATTGAAAGCGGTAATATGGAATTAAATTTGATTCAAGTTGATATTATTCCTTTTGTAAAATATTTAACTCAGAGTTTTCAATCACTTGCCGAAGAAAAAGAAATTCGATTTTCCGTTCTCTGTGATATAGAACATCTAGAAATGGATATTGATGTAAATAAATTCACGGCTATTATTACAAATTTAATTTCGAATGCAATTAAATTTACACCACAAAATGGTGAAGTGCTTGTGCATATTGACAAGATAGAGGTCAATAATACTGATTTTATTAGAATTAATATAAAAGACAATGGCTTGGGAATTTCTAAAGAGGAGCTCATATATATTTTCGATAAATTCTATCAAGTAGACAACTCCTCATCTAAACTCCAAAAAGGTACTGGTATTGGTTTAGCTTTAGTTAAGGATTTTGTAGAGTTAATGAAGGGTTCAATAGCTGTGAAAAGCACCCAAGGAAATGGCAGTATGTTCAGCATTAAAATTCCTATAACAAATAATGCTGTTCAATCAGATGGTTCAGATTTAGTTACAGCATCATCAATTATCAAATCTAATGTTTTACCAATTGCAACAGACGATAGTCTATCTTCTAATGAATCTGATATAAGCCTTCCATTAGTTCTTATAATAGAAGATAATATAGATGTAGCATATTATATTAAAACCTGTTTAATAGAAAATTATCAAGTTTTACATGCATCCAATGGTGCAATTGGCATTGACATAGCACTTGAAAAAATACCAGACATTATTATTAGTGATGTTATGATGCCAGTAAAAGATGGTTTTGAAGTTTGTAAACGTTTAAAAACAAATGAACTCACAGATCATATTCCTATAATAATGTTAACAGCTAAAGCTACTTTTGAAGATCGGCTTACAGGGCTTTCACATGGTGCAGATGCCTATTTAACTAAACCTTTTGAAAAAGCAGAATTAATAACGCGTATTGATCAGCTAATACTATTACGAAAGAAGATGCTAAGTAAGTTTGAAAAAACTGGAATTGACAAACTTCTTAATAAAAACGTCAAAAATTCTGAAACAAAATTCCTAAATAAGATTATAACAATTATTCACGATAATATAACTCAGGCTGAATTCGGACCTGTACAATTAGCAATTCAATTACACCTAAGTGAATCACAATTGTATCGAAAACTAAAGGCTACTTGTGCAAAATCTACCGCACTATTTATTAGATCTATTCGACTACAAAAAGCTAAAGAATTGATTCAAACTACAGATAAGACAATTTCTGAAGTTGCCTATGATGTTGGGTTTAACGATCCTTCCTATTTTAGTCGTGCTTTTAAAGAGGAATTCGGACACGCTCCGAGTACATTATCTAAATAATATAGTATCTAAAAGCACTCCGTTCCGCAAAACAAACACCCCTCATTTTTCTTGAATTTTCATAAACAGTCCTAGTTTTTGAAGAAATAGTACAAGCTTCTTCCTTGATATTGCAATACTATTGTAACATAAAAACAATCAGCTACTTAAATAACAACGCTGAAATTAATAATCATTAAAACATAGTATTATGAAAACAAATTTAAAAGTTGCACTTATTGTTTTTTTAGCAATATTTATTACAGGATGTAATAATGATGACGATGATCAAACTCCAGAGCCTCCAATTGACCTAATTACTCCTGAATTTCTTGAAGCGAAGCAAGAAGTTAAGGAAACTTGGGATGCAATTGAACAAAGCCTTAGAGATGGTGATATAGAAAAACTTATCTCATTTCATGCCTATAGTCCTAAATTTACAGAATTCAAAAATGGCGAACCTCGAAATGGAGGTGCAGCAAATGAAGCTTTTGAACGTCAGGTTTTTGGTGCTGTAACAGAGGTTGTAAGGTTTGAAGCAGATGATTTAAAAATTGACGTTTATGGTGATGTGGCCAATTTAACCTTTCATTCAGATTTTCATCTAAAATTCGGAGAGGATTTAGTTATTATAAAAGAACAAACCTCATTACTGTTCGTTAGAACAAATACTGGTTGGAAGATTGTGCACGAACATCATTCTCCTTTGAACGAATAAATTAGAACATCCCATAACAGTGTGTAAATAATAGCGATTAGAGTTTTAACTTGAATCGCTATTACTATTTATTTTGTAAATTACTTTTCGAAACCTAAACGGAAATAATTCCGCTATTACTCATACACAAACCGATAAACGAAACTTACACTATATTAACCAAAACCTTAATAACCTCCCTTAATACTTAAGAATTTCTTTAGATTCTATTTTTACTTTGTGAAAGCAAACATTTAAAAACCAGATCTATGCATGGATATAAAACTACGCTCCTCTTTATTTTTTTAATAGTATTCAATCTTCAACTCAAAGCAACCAATTATTATGTATCAAATTCGGGTGATGATTTTAATACAGGATTAAGCGCAGGTTCTGCTTTTGAAACATTACAACATGCAGCCAATATGGCAACAGCCGGCGATACTGTTTTTGTAGAAAACGGAACCTATGTGGGTTTTGATTTACGGAACAAAAATGGCACCAATAGCAATCCTATAGTCTTTAAGGCTAATGGGAATAATGTGTTAGTCAATCAAAAAGGACCACAACGAAATGATATTATTAATATTGAAAATGCTGATTATATTATTATTGATGGTTTTATTACAAACAATGCTCCCGGAAACGGAAATGGTATTCGTGTAGTGACTTCTGATAATTGTATTGTTAGAAACAATTCTTGTGACAACAATGCTGAGAGAGGTATATTTACAGCTTTTACAGATGATATTCTGATTGAAAATAATGTGTGCACCAATTCTATTGATGAGCATGGTATCTATGTCTCTAATAGTTCAGATAGACCCATCATCAGATATAATGAATGTTATGGAAATAATAGTATAGGAATTCATATGAATGGAGATCTATCATCTGGTGGTGATGGTATCATCAGTGATGCACAAGTATATGGAAACATTCTTCATGACAATAATGGTGCTGCGGGTATCAATATGGATGGTTTACAGAATCCTATAGTTTATAACAATCTAATTTATAATAATCACTCGTCTCAAGGCATTGCGCTGTTTCAACAAGATGGTGCCATTGTGACTAGTGGCGCAAAAATATATAATAATACCATTATTGTCCCTTCAGATGGCAGATGGGGAATATTAGTGCAGAATGGTGCCAATATAAATACCGAAATATATAATAATATCATCATTAACCAACATGCCTGGAGAGGTTGTATAGCGATTGAATCAACTACTCAATTTACAAGTGATTATAATGTATTGAATGATAAGATGAGTGCTAGTGGTGATGGCTCAGCAATAGCCTTAGCGGCATGGCAAGCATTAGGCTTTGACAATCATTCTTTATTGGCTGATGTATTGACTTCCATATTTGCAAATCCGGCAACAAATGACTATCAATTAGCTTCAAACTCTCAAGCAATTGATGCCGGAACAAATTTAGTAAATTCAATAGTTGGTATAGATCTAAATGGTGGTGCAAGACCTAGTGGATTGGGTTATGATGTGGGTGCTTATGAGTCGAATTCAACCTTATCTACTGATGATCTGGAAATAATTGACATGAAAATATTTCCGAACCCCACTTCAGATTATTTTTCATTACTATATGATAAAGTACAAATTAGTATTAAAACCATTGACTTGTTTGATATTAATGGAAAATTAGTTAAATCTTTCATTACAAATGATTTGTTATCTGTTTCTGAAATAGCTACTGGCTTATACTTTTTTAGAATTCAACTTGAAGATAATAGACTCTTTCAAAAAAAGGTAATTATTCAATAATGAATTTGTCTATCTAGTCAACCCCATTTGATTTTGTTGTAAAAAAAAGGTAACTTCGTTTATCATCAATTAAAGCGATTTTTTACTCAATCGTTGTACACAATTATAGATAAACATCTTGCTAAACAATAAATTGAGAGAATTACCAAAAGATATTATAGAAGAAATGAAAGCCCGATTTAAATCGGACTTTGATAATGCAAACAAAATTCTGGCTGAATATTTAACCGAAAACGAATATTTGAATTCTGCCCGAATTATTCGATGTGTTGTATTTCTCTCTCAAAACGGAATTGAAAGTTTGAAATCTAATCTGAATTTAGCAAAAATTGACCCAAGAGACATAATACTTTGGGCTGAATATGAAAATCCCAATGAAATGCAACCGCATAGAGTTCGGGATTTTAATAACCCATTTGTGAAAACTTATGATAGATAAAATCAAAAAATTATTTACCGAAATACATTGATTTTTTTTGGAAAATATTTCGAAGAAAGTCATTAAGGTTTCTATGTTGCTTTCAATTTGGAGAAGTTTAATTCTATATATTTGGAATATACACCTTGATTTGGAGAATTATTCTTGCCTTAATCATGCTATCTGTGATTTGGATTTACAGAAAATATTTTGAAAAAAAACTGAATAAAAAACTGTGTACAGCAATATAAAATTAATAATTTACTTTTGTGTATAATCTAAATGGTAATTGTTTACTTAGCAACGGATTTCCCACAACTAATCTACGTAAACCGACAAACGAAACTCCTAAATCACTGTTAAAATTTTAATTTTCACTTTTAGCTATTCTTAAAACCCTTACCTTACAACAACTAAATATAAATCTATGCGCTTCTTTATTTTATTACTTATTATAGCGATTTCAACTACAGGTTTTTCTCAAAAAATAAAACATGCTTTACCTCCAGGTCTTGATAAGACTATTAACTCAGAAGTAAAAACCATCACATTTTATGCTAAAGATTCAGTCATAATTACTGCTGATACCTATTCCTTAAAAAATGTACAACCCACAGTATTATTATGTCATCAGGCTGGTTTTAGCAGGGGTGAATACATCAAGACTGCTAAGAAATTAAATGTATTGGGTTTTTCGTGTATGGCTATTGACCAACGTTCTGGTAAAGAAGTAAATGGTATTATCAATCAAACTGCTAATGATGCAAATAGTAAAGGAATGAATGTTGGTTATAAAGGCGCAAAGAAAGATGTTGATGCCGCTATTGATTATTTATATGAATTAAATGGAAATAAACCCATTATTTTGGTTGGTAGCTCCTACTCTGCTTCATTGGCATTATGGATAGGCAGTGAAAACCCTAAAGTAAAAGCCGTTGCAGCTTTTAGTCCCGGTGAATATTTGAAAAATTTAAATTTAGCAGAAACGATCAAAACATTAGCTATACCAGCTTTTATAACTTCTTCTAAAAGAGAAACAGAACCTGTAGAAAAATTGGTACGGTTTGTAAAACCTAATTTTATAACACATTTTAAACCTCAGGTGAAAGGTATTCATGGTTCTAGAGCTGTATGGAATACTACTGAAGGACACGAAGCATATTGGAAAGCTTTTAAATCGTTTATGTTGGCTAATAAATAATTTTATCCTGAACTCGTTCCGGGATCTCATTCTTAAAAAAAGTATTAGATGGCTTGCTAAAAGACATAAGATCGCTTCGCTTCAAGACTCTGGACTGAAGACTGAAAACTGAAAACTAATTAAAATAAATCTAAGACCCTCTCTAACGCCATTCCTCTAGAAGCCTTTATTAATATCGTTGAATTTTGAATATCAGTTTTCAAAAAAACTTCTTTAAAGTCTTCAAAAGTTTTGAATAGCTCTATCTTTTTTGAATCAGTTCTAATTTTAGAAAAACTTTCCCCAATTAAATATGCTTTATTAAGAATGATATCATCGACTTGATCAGTTGTAAATTGATGTTCTTGCAAGCTGTCATTACCCAATTCAAACATGTCACCTAAAATAACGACCTTATGTTCTACCGATAAATTTGATAGGTTTTCAAGTGCTACATTCATACTACTCGGATTTGCATTATAAGCATCTAAAATAATTTGATTACTTCCTTTATTGATTATTTGTGAACGATTATTGGTAGGTGTATAATTTTCTATTGCCGTTTTTATAGATGCATCTGTTACTTTGAAATGTTTTCCAATAGCGATTGCAGCAGAGATATTATTAAAATTATAAGCCCCAATTAACTTACTTTTAATAAGCATATTATTGAACTTTAAACTAACAAATGGATTTGCTTCTACAAATTCAATATTATAATCTGCAGTATTGTTACCGAAAGCAATTCGTTTAATTCCTTCAGACTGCTCAACTTGAGTTTTGTCATTTAAATTAACAAAAACAGTCTTATTTCTATCTTTAATATTATTAAATAGTTCTGTTTTACCTTTTACAACTCCTTCCAGGCTTCCAAACCCTTCCAAATGTGCTTTTCCGAAATTCGTAATATATCCGTAATCCGGTTGCGAAATAGTTGAAAGTAAGGCAATCTCTTTTAAATGATTTGCACCCATTTCAACAATCCCAATTTGAGTGTCGGGGGTCATTGAAAGCAATGTCAATGGCACCCCAATATGATTGTTTAAATTACCTAAGGTAGCAGTAGTATTATACGTTGTAGAAAGTACCGCATTTATCAGTTCTTTCGTTGTTGTTTTACCATTACTACCCGTTAGACCTATAATTGGAATTTTTAGTTCTGTTCTATGAAAAGAAGCTAATGATTGTAACGTCTCTAATACATCATCAACAAGAAAAATAGAAGATTGTGTTTGGTATTTTTTCTCATCAACTATGGCGTATAATGCTCCTTCTTTCAATGCTTTTTCAGCAAATTTATTACCGTTAAAATTATCACCTTTTAGGGCAAAAAACATACAGCCTTGCGTTATCTTTCTTGTATCAGTAGATATCTTGTAAGACTGTTTATATAAGTTATATAGTTCTTGAATATTCAAACGTTTAAACTTTGAAATCATATGATGTAATCAAATTAAAAAATAAGAATCCCGAAACCTCGGAACAAACACTCGTTTCATGAGTTAAAGCTAAAAAAAAACTCAATACAAAATTGTATTGAGTTTTTAAATTTTTAAAATTCTTTTTAGTTAGGCGTTTTTCTTCTTCTTTTTTGCTGCATAGCACCTAATTTATCTGTAGCACATCTAAAACCTATAAAGTTTGTTGCCATATACTGAGGCAAGTATCTACGTTGAGAAGGGTCTAACCAGTATTCTCTATCTTTCCATGAACCTCCTTTATAAACTCTTGATGCATCACTAACTAACGTAGTTCTCTTTTTAGTATCATATTGTTGAATTCTTAAACCACTCTCACCAATTTGTTTTGGTGTCTGAGGAGAATTGTACATTCTAGGTTTACTACCTTCATCCATATCTTCTTCATCTTTGTAAAAATTCTTTGTAGAAGATAAATCACCATCACCAATAGCTATATTATCAGACTTTTCATAATTAGGTCTCATAAAAGCATCACGTTTGGTAATAGGAATGTATTTAATACTACCCGGTAAATCTTTTGGTACAATCTTACCATTATCTAAAGTATCAAACTCAATACTGTTATAATCTACAACTACAACTTTACCTTCTTCATCAATCATTGGTTTTTTGAATACATTACCTCTAAAATAATTAAAGTCATTTGCATCATTATCAATTATTGGTCTGTAAACATCAGCTACCCATTCAGCAACATTACCGGACATATCATACAGTCCGAATGCATTAGCGTCATATGATTTTATTTTAATAGTAATATCAGCACCATCATTACTCCAGCCTGCTAAACCACTATAATCACCTTTACCTTGTTTAAAATTAGCTAATTGGTCACCAGCTCTTCTTCTTGATTTGTCTCTGGTATATCTACCATTCCAAGAATATTTTTTTCTTCCTCTTATGGAATTATATTCTCTATTTTCAATCAGTGCTTTCGCAGCATATTCCCACTCAACCTCTGTTGGCAATCTAAAACGTTGTGTTAATATACCATCTGACGTTTTTACATGTCTCCCTGTAAAACCTTGAGATTTAGATTTTCTACCACGACGTCTTGATTTTTTACTTCCTTCATCACTTGATTCATCTGTAATCTCTTCATCAGAATCTCTATCTCTTTTTCTATCTTTTTTACTTTTTTTCTTAGTGGTTTTTTGAGAATAATCAGGTAATCCTCTACCATAAATACTTTCATC
>VAPK010816913.1_pt1 | contig 11673 bp, 12 predicted proteins | sample 3395031 | NCBI WGS metagenome assembly VAPK01 (sample SAMN08290443, study PRJNA428436) | hydrothermal vent metagenome | isolation source: Deep-sea hydrothermal vent chimney 1 | place: Pacific Ocean: Juan De Fuca Ridge
ATAAACTGGGCTTGGGGGCTTTGGTTCAACTCTATCGTAGTCCCGCGGTGAGGATTCAAGATATGGCAGGCGTTGTTTTGGATCTGTTGAAAAGGCTAGCATTGCGTTATGAAGGCTCCAGTGAGAATGAAGACTACTATGCCTCAAAAGATGTGGTGTTTTCCACGCTTGAGGCTCTTTCAATAATGACTGATAAGTATGTGCGGGGCACCATGGACGGTGCATCGGCTCTGGATTTTATACTGGATAAGCTGGGCAGTAGTTATTATCCTGATATTACAGAGTCAGGTGTACGCGTTATGGGTGTTCTTGAGTCCCGTTTTTTGGACTTTGACGTGATTGTTATTCCATCCCTTAACGAGGGGGTGTTCCCTGCACGTTCCCAAAAGGAGTTGTTTTTGAATACGGCCATAAGACAGAAGGTAGGATTACCTACAAAGTATGATAGAGAAAGATTGCAGAGAAGCTATGTTGAAGGATTAATAGCGCGGTCTAAGAGGGTGTATCTGGGTTATATTGATACTGAAGATAGTCCCATGAGCCACGTGTTGAGAGAGTGGAGGGTTAAATACAATCCGAAAACGTTTGAATGGGATGGAGGTAGTTATCTGTTTGATCAGCCCTTTGTAAGCGGTACTCTATCAACAAAGCGCGTTGCAGATAGTGTTTCAAAGGAGGGGTATGGAGAGTATTTGAGAAGTATGCAGTACAGTGCTTCGGCTTTTACGACATACAAAGAGTGCGGTGTGAAGTTCTACTATAAATATGTGAGGGGTTTTTCTTACGAAGAGGATGAGAACAAACTTCCATTTGAATTTGGGAACGTTGTTCATGCCGCTTTTGAGAGACTGTATAGTGAGAATGGCGGAAGGCCTTATCGTGATGAAAATGCTATAAAGTCTTCCTTTGTGCGTATTTTTAGGGACGAGGTAAGGAGGAGTAGCAATAGTAGTCCCTCTTTGGAGCTTAGAGCTGAGTATTTTCTGGAGAGAATTCTTGACTCAGGATTTTTCAAGGACGAGGTTTTGCTTGGGCCAGATAAAGTTATTACGGAGTGGATGGTATCTAAGGTCATCAATGGGATTACTGTTGTTGCCAGAATAGATAGGATTGATCTGTACCAAGATCATGTGGATGTGATAGACTATAAAACGGGTACCGTCTCGGGCAAGATAAACCTCTTTAAACCCTATCATGTACAGATTCCATTGTATGGGCTGCTTGTTGAAAAGGAGTTTGATAAGCCTATTGGGTTTCTTGGTTACTATGATTTTAAAGGATTTTTGTCGGGCTACGATGCTCCTGTTAGGATACGTGTGAATGTAGATAGAGCCGCTTTTGAGCGTGATCTTAATGAAACGATATGTGAGATATTGGATGCTGGACAGGATTTTGTTAGAAATACGAAGGCATGTAGAACGTGTGAGTTCAAGAGGCTATGTCACGTGATGTGATATATAATCCAAGGTTCAGCATATCACTGTCAGCTTCTGCCGGTTCAGGTAAAACGTTTGCTTTGGTTGCGAGGTTGGTGCGCTTACTATCTGAGGGTGTTGATCCATCTGAGGTATTGGTTGTCACGTTTACAAATAAAGCTGTTAGGGAGATGAGGGACAGAGTGACAGAGTCTATATACGGTATTTCTTTTATCAATAGTGTCTCTCCAGAGTACAGGGATAGGGTTTTAAGTTTGATGGAGCTCGCAGGTATTGATGGGTTTGTGGATATCTCAGAGCGTTTTAGGAGCCGTGTGTTGCCAAGGCTGACGTATGATGCTCCCAGTATCAGAACATTTGATTCTTTTTTTCATCATTTACTCAGTATGTTTTCATTTGAGGCTGGTTTGTCGTATAGCTTTGATGTTATGAGCGACTTAGAGAGGGAAAGGGTCTTTGAAAAGGCGGTGGACTTGGCCTCTAGTGTTCTCCTTTCTGATCACAATCTGAGAAAGGCAGTGTTTTCACTCCTTTTATCCCTGCGTAACTATGATCCTGTATCCTTTATAAAAGATAATTTGATGCGCCTTATGGATATAAGGAGTGAACTGGAATCTGTTAAGCTGAACAATGATGTATTTGAAGCAGAGGAGAAACTTGTAAAGGCCAAGTGCAAGCTATGCGAGTTTCTCATGGAGTATAAAGGATTAATAAAGAAAATATCGCTGGGCAAGGTTGAAAGATTTTGCTCTGATAATTCCATGCTATTGTTTGATACCGTAAAGGATCTCTGGGATATTAGTAGTTATTCTTCTTTACCTCAGGAGGAATTATCCAGCCGGTGGAGAAAATTTAAGGAAGCCGCTTCGCAGTTTGTGGAAGGTAAAAATAGGTTGTCTGTGGCAGTTTTGCTCAAACTTATGAGTGTACTCTCCGATAGCTATAACAGAGTGGTTAAAAGAGATTCCATGGTTTCATTTGGGGATCTCAAGCACTTTATTTTTAAACTGTTTTTTGATCGGGGGCTTGCAGAGGAAAAGGACTATCTATACTTCAGGCTTGATTCAAGGATAAAGCATCTACTTGTTGATGAGTTCCAGGATACGGACGTTATTCAGTGGGAGGTTATAAAACCTATAGTGGAAGAGATAACAAGTGGAATATCAACAAGGGATAAAAGCGGCTCATTTTTCTATGTTGGTGATCCAAAGCAGGCCATATACAGATTTCGTGGGTCCCAGAGTAGTTTGTTCAGGAGACCAGTAACTGATTTCCCGGGTAAAATAATCGAGTCCCGTTTGGAGTTCAATTACAGGAGCAAGAAAACCATTGTGAATTTTGTGAATCGTGTTTTCTCATCAGTGGTTTTTAAAAGATGGGGATTTGAGTATGAGGTATCCACTCCGAAGAATGACGATACGGGTTATGTCCTTGTGGAGGAGAGCGAGGAATATAAAGATAACTCACTCTTGAATATGCGTGTGTGTACCCTGATTAGGACGCTCAAGGAGAAGGGAATTGATTTTGATGATGTGACAATACTCACCAGAAACAATAAGGAAGTTGAGCAGATTGCAGAGTTTCTTGGGATGAAGGGGATTCCATTCTATAAGACTACATCTGCTCTTCTCTGTGCAACTTGGGAAGCTCAGGTTGTGTTAAATACGCTCAAATATCTGGCATACAGGAATAGTGTGTACAAAGAGGTTGTATTATCTTATATAGATGTGGGGCACGAGAAAGAGGTATTTGGCAGATTCGGTAACATGATTAATGTTTGGGACAATATCTCTCTGGTTGTTAACGTTGTCAGGGCACTTGGGCTAAACAAGTATTGTAGTTCTACGGATATAATTTCCTCTGTGATGGATGCAGCTCACGCAGCTTCGCTTTCGGCAACTGACTTTGTAGACTTTGTTATTGCCTTCGAGGATGTTTTAAATTCTACAAAGAAACCCTCTAGCGGGAGCGGTGTAAGTGTAATGACTGTACATCAAGCTAAAGGACTTGAGTTTGAATGTGTTGTTCTGCCATTTGTTTCCTATACGTTGAGTAAGCGTGGAGACTTTATATTTGTGAGGGACAAAAATACATCCTGCCTTGTGGATGTCGTTAAGTTCCCCTCGGCTGTTGATAGGTTTTATTCAAAAAGGCTTAACTCTTGTTATCAGGAGGAAATTGCTTTGAGGATGCTTGATGAGATAAATCTCCTTTATGTCGCTATGACAAGAGCTAAGAGCGTTCTTTGTATCTTGGGATATTCTGAAAAAGGTAATATGTTCTCGGTGCTAAAAGATGCTATAGGATTGAATGGGAGTTTCGAAGAGGGAACTATTAAGCCTCACGGTGTGGTTTTTAGGAGGGTTTCTGAAACAATAGACTTTTATCCCGGTGTGAAGTTACGGTATCGTAGCGGAATCTGTGATGATGAAGAATATGGGAATCTTAAGGAAAGGTTCATTGGTGAGGCTTTTCATTTTGGTATGGAGATGATTCCCGAATTCTCTACTGAATACATATCGGAAGTTTTGAGAAAGGTGGAATGGAGATATTATAGATACTTTTGTGAAGATGACCTACGGCTTCTTGAGGGTATGTTTAGAAATGTATTGACCGACAGAAGGTTTCTTGGAATTGTAAATGGTAAGGTGGAAAAAGAGAAACCTTTCGTGTATAATGGCCAACTTTTCAGGGTGGATTTGTTGGTCAAGAGTGGTTCAGGTATAAGTGTTGTAGATTACAAAACCGGTCCTGAGAAGCAAAGACATTATGAGCAAATTGAAACATACATGAACGTGGTTAGGCGTGTGTACGGGAGAGATGTTAGAGGATTTTTAGTATATGTTGGTGAAAGAATAAGTATAAGGGAGGTAGAAACGTGAGGATTATTAGCACTGATAAGGCTCCCCAGGCACTTGGCCCTTATTCTCAGGGTGTGTTTGGGAGTGGGATGTGTTTTGTGTCTATGGAGCTGGGTATAGATCCAGTCACTGGAAGGTTGGTGTCTGGTGATGTGGGTGATCAAACTAGGACAGCCATGCGGAACGCTATAAATATTGTTGAGGCGTGTGGATTGGAGGCGAGAGATATTGTAAAGATTACACTTTATGTTGTGGATCTTTCCGAGTTTGGAGATATAAACAGGGTGTACTCTGAGGTACTGGACCCCCCGTACCCATCTAGATCCCTTGTGACCGTTAAAGATTTACCACTCGGTGCTAAGATAGCTGTTGATGCTATAGCTGCTGAAAGGTAAAACATATTGACTGATTATTAAGGTTATGCTAATTTGAAAAGGTTTTTGAGTATGGCTGAGTTCTACGTGCGGGTGAAACCGCGCAGTAAAAAAAGCAGGGTAGGGGGGTTCAGGAACGGAGTGCTTGAGGTGCGCGTCAAATCACCGCCTGTAAATGGAAAAGCAAATCAAGAGGTTGTGTTGTTGCTAAGCAAAGAGTTGGGAATTCCTCAGAAGTGTTTGAGAATAGTGTCAGGTTCTAGAGCCAGACTTAAAAGGATACGCGCAGATTGCTTAAATGATAAAGAGGTTCTGCACTTATTGGGAGGTGGATGAATGCCCATATACGTATATGAATGTGGTAACTGCGGTCACAGGTTCCAGGTGTTGCAGGGATTTAGAGATCCAGAACCAGGCGAGTGTCCCCAATGCGGTTCTAAAGGAAACATTCATCGTGTGATGGCTCCCACATCTTTTGTGTTAAAGGGTAGCGGATGGTATGCTACAGACTATAGGAGTAAGCCAGATAGTGGTTTGCAGCGGGGCAATGAGTATGGTAGACATTCTTCCTCTAAGAAAACAAAGAAGGTTGCAAGTAAGGGGGGATAATGATTGAAAGGACCTTGGGTATTGTAAAACCGGATGCTGTAGCTTCTGGTGAGACTGGAAAAATCCTTGATATGATTGAATCCAATGGGTTTAGTATTATAGCCATGAAAAAGATAAAGCTGAGCAAACATGAGGCTGAAAAATTCTACTATGTACACAGGGAGAGACCATTTTTTGCCTCACTTACGGATTTTATGTCCTCGGGTCCTGTAGTCGTTATGGTTCTTGAAAAGGAAAATGCTATCGCTGATTATAGGGAGCTTATGGGAGCTACAAATCCGTCAGAAGCTGGAGAGGGTACAATAAGAAGGTTATTTGGGAGCAATATAGAAAGGAACGCAGTTCACGGTTCTGATTCAGAATCCTCTGCGTCTTTTGAGATAGGGTTTTTCTTTAGTCAGTTAGAACTTGTGTAGAGGGGTGCAATATGGCTTTACCTAAGAGGAGATCTTGTCATTCAAGGGCAGCTAAAAGGGCAACACATAAAAAGGCTAAGATGCCAGGTTTAACCAAATGTGCTAATTGTGGAGAGTGGAAGATACCGCATAGAGTATGTCCTTCCTGTGGATTCTACAGAGATAGAGAGGTAGTGAAGGTAGAAGAGTGATGACATGACAACCACGGTCTCTGTGGATGCCTTTGGAGGCGATCACGCTCCATATGAGATAGTGAAGGGAGCTGTAGAAGCACTGGAAGAACACAAGAGTCTTAGGGTCATACTTGTTGGGAAAGAAAGGGAAATAAGATCTATACTCAGAGGGATTAAGTATGATGAGAAGAGGATTTTGGTGAAAGATGCTCCCGAGGTTGTAGGAATGGGAGAAAAACCAACTGTTTCTTTGAGGAAGAAGAACTCATCTATGTTTATAGGAATAAAGCTAGTCAAGGATAAGATAGCCCATGCATTTGTAACAGCGGGAAATTCAGGTGCAGCTATGGCTATATCTGTTTTTGTTCTCGGTAGGTTGAAAGGAGTTACAAGACCCGCTATAGCTACATTGTTACCAAGTCTCAAGGGCGAGGTCTTGATGATAGACGCTGGTGCAAATGTGGATGTTAAGCCTGCAAGCCTTGTTGAGTTTGGTATAATGGGTGGTGTATATGTAAAATATATGAGAAACATTGAGAGACCAAGAATAGGAATACTTAGCAATGGGGGAGAGCCGGGAAAGGGTTCTCACGCTGTTGTGGAGGCATATAAAATTTTTTCCAAGAGCAAGGTAAATTTTGTTGGGAACATAGAGGGTGACGAGATATATATAGACAAGGCGGATGTGGTTGTCTGTGATGGGTTTATAGGTAATATAGTGCTGAAGGCAAGTGAATCTATTCCAAAGATAGTTATAGAATTTCTCAGAGGTGAAATTAAAAGGAGTTTTTTGTACAAACTGGGATTTCTTCTGGCTAAACCTGCTTTTAGGCTTTTGAAAAAGAGGATAGATTACTCCGAATTTGGAGGTGCCCCGTTACTTGGAATAGATGGGGCTTGTATAATAAGCCATGGTAGAAGCAGGTCATCGGCTATAAAGAACGCCATTATGAAGGCCGTTAGTTTCTCTAAGTTGAAAATAAACGATAAAATAGAAAGCGCTTTGGCGAGCTGGAGCGCTATTCAAAAGGGTAAGATTTATGGAGGATAGATGAATGCTTATATAATGGCCACAGGTTCTTATTTGCCTGATAGAGTACTTACCAATTTTGACTTGGAGCAAATGGTGGATACCTCGGATGAGTGGATAGTGCAAAGAACAGGGGTTAGGGAAAGGCATATAGCTTCTAAAGATGAGCTTACCTCTGATTTGGCTTATAAAGCTGCTGATGATGCCCTTAATAAGATAGGCATGAGCCCCTCGGAAATAGAACTCATAATTGTAGCCACTGTGTTCCCCGATAAGTTACTCCCCTCCACAGCTCTGTTCGTTCAGGATAAGCTTGGTGCTACCAACGCTTTCTGTTTTGACATAAATGCTGCCTGTAGTGGGTTTATGTACTCCTTGGGGGTAGCTAATGCCTATATAAAGTCTGGTATTGTAAAAAATGCTCTTGTTATAGGTTCTGAAGAAATGAGCAAGGTTATAGATTGGACCGATAGAACAACATGTGTTATCTTTGGGGATGGTGCAGCCTGTGCTATACTTGGGGCTACAGAGGACGAACAGCGCGGTATACTCAGTATAAGACTGGGTTCAGACGGTTCCTATCACCATCTGATGCATATTCCGGCTCTTGGCTCTGCGGAGCCATGCTCTGAAGAGGCCATAAGAAAAAAGGATATATATGTTAAAATGAGGGGGAATGAAACGTTCAAACTCGCTGTCAGATATCTTGTGAATGTTAGTAAAGAGACACTGGCCGATGTTGGTATGGGTTTTGAAGATGTTGACTGGTTTATACCCCATCAAGCCAATGTTAGAATAATGGAAGGTTTTGCCAGAAGGATTGGAGTGCCTGTAGAGAAGGTCATCATGACCATAGACAGGCATGGGAACACAGCAGGTGCTTCTATACCGCTTGCTCTTGATGACGCTGTAGAGTCTGGTAGGGTAAAGAGAGGAGATATTGTAGTTTTAAACAGCTTCGGCGCAAGTTTGACTTGGTCTGCGAGTGTAATAAGGTGGTAGGTGTGAAATGATAAAGACAGAGGTATGTGACCTGTTGGGTATTGAATACCCCATAATACAGGGGGGTATGGCTTGGGTATCAGATGCTGTTCTTGCTGCAAGTGTGTCAAATGCTGGGGGACTCGGCATAATAGCTGCAGGTCATGCACCCGCGGAGTATGTGGAGGGTGAGATTATTAAGGCTAAGGGTATGACTGATAAGCCTTTTGGTGTTAATGTTATGCTTTTATCCCCCTTCGTTGATGATGTTATAGATGTGGTGGTGAAGCACGGGGTAAGAGTTGTAACAACGGGTGCTGGTAATCCTGGAAAGTATATGGATAAGTTCAAATCAGCTGAATGTAAAGTCATACCTGTGGTAGCCTCGGTGGCGCTTGCTAAGAGGATGGAATCCATAGGTGCTGATGCTATAATAGCTGAAGGTATGGAGTCAGGTGGACATATAGGAGAGCTTACCACTATGGCTCTTGTTCCTCAGGTTGTTGATGCAATAGAAATACCTGTAATAGCAGCTGGTGGTATAGCAGATGGAAGGGGGCTTTTGGCAGCTTTTTCGCTTGGTGCTAAGGCTGTGCAGATTGGTACAAGGTTTGTAGCCTCTATAGAATGTACTGTGCATGAGAATTATAAGGAGGCCATACTCAAAGCAAAGGATAGGGACACTGTCGTGAGTGGCATGTCAACTGGACATCCCGTGAGAGTCATAAAGAATAGGTTTGTGAGGGAGCTGTTGAAGCTTGAAAAGGAAGGAACTCCACCAGAAGAGCTTGAAAAGTTTGGGGAGGGTAAATTGAGGCTTGCCGCGAGGGAGGGTGACGTAAAAATGGGTTCTGTTATGGCAGGAGAGATATCTGGGCTTATAAATGAGGTAAAACCTGTTAGAAATATAATAATGGACATGGTTTCCCAAGCTGAGGGTATATTGGGTAGATTGTGTAGCCAAATGGGTGGTGATGGGAAATGAGATTTTTGATGTTTACAGGCCAAGGTTCTCAATGGGTTGGTATGCTCGGTGACTTTTATAAGAGATTTGCTTTGGTTCGCGAGTTTTTGGAAAGAGCGGATGAGGCCTTAGGGTTTCATCTGAGTAAACTGATGCTTGAGGGTCCTGAAGAACAACTCACCCTTACGGAAAATGCTCAACCTGCCATCCTCGTATTTAGTGTGGCTGTCTTTGAGGTTATGAGAAGAGAGAAAGGTTTCGACTTTGACGTTACTGCAGGTCACTCTCTTGGAGAGTATAGTGCTCTTGTAGTTACATCCTCGTTGAAGTTTGAGGATGCGGTTTTAGCGGTGCATCAGAGAGGAAAACTCATGCAGGAAGCTGTGCCAGTGGGAGTAGGAGCGATGTCTGCTGTTATAACCAAAGCCCATGGTGAAGTGGAGGAAATATGCAGGAATGTATCTTCTGAAGAAGGATATTACTGTGAAATAGCCAATTACAATGCCTCCAATCAGGTTATAATCTCTGGATACAAAGCGGGTGTAGAGAAAGCTGGATCTGTGATAAAGAGAAATGGAATCGGAAAGGTTATCCCGCTCAAGGTCAGTGCCCCTTTCCATTGTAGGCTGATGGAGCCGGTTAAGGAGGGGATGAAGAACGTATTGTCTTCTGTTGAGTTTGAAAAACCTGCTAGGCCGGTAATAGAGAATGTTAATTCGGATATTATAAGCAGCAACGAGCGTATAAAGGGCTATCTCATTGAGCAAATAGTAGAACCTGTGAGATGGATGTATAATGTTGATAGGGCGATTTCCATGGGTGCAGATGATTTTGTTGAGATAGGACCCAAGAATGTGCTTGCGAGCATGTTAAAGAGGGATAAGAAAGTAGATGCTATTTGTATTTCCAGTGTGGCAGATTTTGAAAGATTTGGAGAATAAACGTGGCCTTTAGCGGAGATGTTGTGCTAGTTAGTGGTGCCTCACGGGGTATAGGTGCAGCTATAGCTTCGTCCCTTGCCAAGAGCGGACTCTTTGTTATTGTAAATTATTTGAGCAGTGAGAAAGAAGCCAGTGAGCTGTGTGAGTCTATAATGAAGGATGGAGGCAGGTGTGAACTTGTGAGGTTTGATGTTTCCAACTTTGAAGAGTGTGGGAAAGCTGTTCAGGAACTATACAAGAAGCATAAGTCAATAGATTATCTTGTTAATAATGCAGGTATAACTGTGGATAATCTCCTCTTGAGAATGACGGAGGAGGAGTTTGACAAGGTCATCTCTGTAAACTTGAAGAGTGTTTTTAATCTTACGAAGCATGTTGTTCGTTTCATGATAAAGAAGAAGTTTGGTGCCATTGTGAATATGTCCAGTATTGTTGCTTTGATGGGAAACGCTGGGCAGTCCAACTATGCTACCTCGAAGGCAGGTATAATAGGATTTACGAAGTCTCTTGCTAAAGAGGTTGGCAGTAGGAATATAAGGGTCAATGCCATTGCACCAGGATTCATAGAGACTGATATGACAAAAAAGCTTAACATACTACAGAAAAAGATGCTGGTGGAAAGCATAGTGCTGAAAAGACTGGGTACCCCCGAGGACGTAGCTAACGTTGTAAAATTTCTATTAAGTGACGAGTCTTCGTATATTACAGGTGAAACCATCAATGTAAGTGGTGGATTATACATTTAAAAACTTGTTTGGAGGTGGATAACATGTCTATTGCGGAAGAGGTAAAAAAAATAATTATGGAGCAATTGGGAGTGGATGAGGAAGAGATAAAACCAGATGCCAAGTTTGTTGAAGATTTGGGTGCTGATTCGCTTGATACCGTAGAACTTGTTATGGCCATGGAAGAAAAATTTGGGATTGACATTCCAGACTCGGATGCTGAAAAGATAGTAACCGTTCAGGATGCAATTGATTATGTGGAATCTCATATAAACAAGTGACTGGGAAGGTATGAGAAGGGTAGTAGTTACCGGGGTGGGGGCTGTAACCCCCGTTGGGCTTACAGCGGAGGAGAGTTTTGAAAATCTCGTAAAAGGGAGAAGCGGTGTAAAAAGGATCACCTATTTTGATCCGTCGTCGTTTGATGTTCAAATAGCGGCAGAGGTCAAGGGATTTGAAGCAGGCAGATTTGTGAGTAAAAAGGATCTGAAGAAGTTTGACTTATTCACACTGTACGCCATTTCTGCAACGGAGGAGGCTCTGAAACAATCTGGCCTTGAGCTTGATAAAGAGGATCCATACAGAGTTGGTGTTAGTGTGGGTTCTGGAATGGGGGGCTTACCTACAATAGAGAAATATCATGCTGCGCTTCTCAGCAGGGGACAGAAGGGTGTTTCGCCCTTTTTTATCCCTACGGCAATTATTAATGGGGCTGGCGGTAATATAGCTATAAGATGGGGTATAAAGGGTCCCAATTACTCCAATGTTACTGCATGTGCTACCGGGAACCATTCAATAGGGCTTGCAGCCCGAAGCATTGCTTATGGTGACTGTGATGTAATGATAACAGGTGGTACGGAATCAACAATCACACCTCTGGCTATAGCTGGTTTTTCAAATATGAAGGCTCTTTCCAGAAGGAATGATGAGCCAGAAAAAGCCTCCAGACCGTTTGATAGGAACAGAGATGGTTTTGTGGTGGGGGAAGGTGCAGGTATTCTTATATTGGAGGAGTATAAGCACGCCAAAGCCAGGGGGGCTGAAATCCTTGCTGAATTTGTTGGATTTGGTATGACCAATGATGCTTACCACATAGCTGCTCCCGATCCCGAGGGTAGCGGTGCGGTGTTTGCGATGGAAATGGCTTTGAGTGACGGCCATAT
>VAPK010183838.1_pt1 | contig 11669 bp, 10 predicted proteins | sample 3395031 | NCBI WGS metagenome assembly VAPK01 (sample SAMN08290443, study PRJNA428436) | hydrothermal vent metagenome | isolation source: Deep-sea hydrothermal vent chimney 1 | place: Pacific Ocean: Juan De Fuca Ridge
CAATAGTAACTATATCAGGCTTTACATAGTTCATTGTATCAAACATACCATACATAGCTGATATCTCACCACCAGGAGTGTTAATGTACATATAAATATCTGCCTCTGAGTCTTGAGTCTCAAGAAATAAAAGCTGAGCCACTACTGAATCAACCATATCAGAGTCAACTGTACCAGTTACAAAAATTATCCTGTCTTGCAACATTCGTGAAAATGGGTCGTAAACTTTGTCATCTTCTAATACATAAGGTGTTCTAGCCATATTAACCATAATTTAAATCTCCTTTGTTAGTGTTAAAAAACATAGCTATTAAATTTAATATAAAATATTATACAACATATTTTTGTATTTGTCAACCACCATTTCTACTTTAGCAACACCAACTATTTTTAATAATATATATATATATGGTAATGTTTGCTGTATCAAATAGTATAATTCTGTGATAAAGTGTGCTGTTAAGTATTTAAAAATTTATAGCGGATTTTTAAAACCCGCTTAGTATTGTTTTGTTATTTTAACTGCTTTGTTATTTTATAGTTGCATATTTGCAACAAGCTTGTTGCAAATATGCAACAAACCCCCCCTACAGATCAGTTGCAATATGCTTCTATTTAAACACATCATTTATCGATATATAACCAAGTTTTTCCTGTATAAGATTTGATAAAGCTAGATCTTCTGAAAGAAATACCTCATCTACTTTATCGTTTAATTTGCTCTTTACTACCGAACCTAAAATATATACATAGCATTTTTTATCGTATATGATGTATGGAACTACTTTTATGTAACCAGAACTTTCTAGTATTTTTACCCACCTTGATATTGTAGACCTATTGACACCATAGTGTTTTCCCAACTTCTCCATTGAATATCTGGACGCAAGTATGTTGTTTTTATATAATTGTTCGTATATAAAGTTAAATGCACCTGCTTTTTCAGATCTGCCGCGGATTATTGAAGCTTTTAATAATAGATATAACCCACAAGGGTTTGCCATTATCTGGTTTGGGGCGTTCTTTATCTCTACATTGGATAATTTAACAAAATTGGAAGTAAAACATTTACTCATAAATATCTACCTTTAATTAGTCTGTAAAAACTACTTATTGATTCTGTATTAATACGTCCTGTAAATTTATTAAACACCTTAGATGCTTCCTCTGGATTGCCAGATTCAAATAGTTCTAACATTTCAAGTACTTTATTGAATGACCCATTTTCATGTATCCATGCTTCATAGAACATACATAGTTCTTCAGACTCACTAAATTGGTTAGCTTTAGCATAGTAGTATGGGCCTTTATATTTGTAAAAATACTCAGCCAGTTTATCTACTAATTCCTTCTTATCCTTGTATCGCATCGTTTCCATATAGACACCTATAAATTGTATTTTTTTATTACATCATAATAATACAATTTATGGTAAATGTCAATTATATAAGGAGTTATGGCCGAGAAATAATGACTTGTTATTTACTATCTTTGTATATTTATTACATTTAGTTGTAATATGAATAATATCGTAGTTTAGTTTTAAACAGATATTTTCAGTTACCATAATATAACCATCTTTGTCTACGTTCTCTATAAAAAACTCATTAGTAACACCTACCTCTGTGGGATCAGAAACTTTAAACTCCCTACACATCAGATGTTGACATGTAAGGCATTTTGAGGAATTTAGAACATTTACTTGTTCTATAGTCATAGTACCCCCTCTATAAATAAAAATATTAGTAATTATTATCTCTGCTTGTATGCTCTTTCTATAGTGCTGCTATCCTTATTTTTTGTAAGTTTACCATTATTTTTCAATCGCTTAATCTTACAATTAATACTATCAGCGTTTCTTCCAGGTAGTAAATTTTCTAATTCATTTATAGTTTTTAGAACATAATTGTCAATTAAAATACATTCTTCAGTATAAGTCCAACTCTTATGCTTAGACATAATCTACTCCAGTTTTTCATCATCATAATAATTAGTTATTGAACATTCTATCCTTGTAGTTTTTAACAACTCCTTCATTAATTTCAAGGTTTCCTTGTCTACATTTCCAAGCTTTAATGTTTTATCCAATGCTTCATCTATCTCCTCTTTCCTTTGTTTCCATGCCTGTTTTATCAATGAGCTCATTATATATCCATCCCCATCATAATCAAACTGTAGTATATAGCAATCACTTATGTAAGTAGTTAGTTAATTAGTTATTACGTAATAGCGTTTCTTGTATAGCATCCTCACTCCACTCAGCTAATACTCCATTTTGTTCAGAGACAAGATTTAAGAATAATATACCATCCTCTAATGCTTGTATACCCTCTTTTACTTGACCTCCATCCTCTAGTGAGTATTGATGTAGAAATAAATTTAGTTCCTGTGTTTCTGTATAATCTAAAATATTATACACAACTCCTGACATAAATTCACCATATTCCACAATTAATGTAATTAGGCCTAACTGGGTGTTTTCAATATACATTTGATACATATCTGTAATATTAGAATCATTAATAGATACAGTGTTGTGTAATATAGGGGTCCACAGTGCATTTTTTCTTAAAAATGCGATTGAATTACTACTTAGTCCTTGATACATTAACTGTTTACCTAGTATTTGAACCACATCAAAGTTAGCATACATATTATCATCCTAGAGTTTTGTCCTGTAGTTTGTCAGCTAGTTTTATAAGCTCACTTCTATATGAATTTTTTAAACATACATGTGCCATAAATTTATCTGGAAGTATCCGTTTAAGTTTTAAAAGCCCAGATTCAGATGGTCTCACTACATTGTAAGTTTGTGCTAAATCTCCCAGCAGTATTAACTTACTTCCTTCATTTATACGAGATAATACCATACTGAGTGTATCAATGTCTAATAGTTGTGTTTCGTCCACAATCAGTGTGTCGTCTTCTAGTAGAGATGTTCCTTGTAATGCTGGTATTGGTATTATTTCAAATTTTTTATTAAATATTTGGTCTTTAACAAAGTCATACTCAATGTTTTCGGCATTAGCCCCTTTTTCATCTGACTTCTGATTTCTAGTATTTGCATAAATATAATATAGCGAACTTAAAAAACCTGAGTGATAATCCATAAGTTTGTCTTCTACAGATCCAGGTAAAAACCCTATATTAAATTTACTGTTGATAGCCACAGGGGGGCGTATAATAAACGTTTTATGGCGACTTATACTTAAAGAGTATGCAGTAGCCAATAAAGTTTTTCCACTGCCCCATTTACCAGTTATGAGTGTATTTGGAGCTTCATATAGTGCGTATATAGCACATACCTGATAAGCATCAAGTGCTTTTATTTTAGTTCCGTCTAGGTATATGGTTCTATAATTTGGTTTATTATCTATACGCTCTAATGTCCTGTCTATTGGGTTATTTGCATAAATATATGTAATCTCATTATTTATTTTAAAAAATATGAAACTCCACGACTCTTTATTAAATTCTACCTCAAAAAATAATGATAAGTATTCTATAATTTTATAGTAATCATCTCCTATATACATACTCATTATCTTGAATTGCTCAAATACTTCAGAATTTTCTATATAATAATAGGGGTCAAAAGACCCATCACTGATAGAACTATATAACTTAGATTTAACTCCCATACTGTCAGCTATAATGGACATTGATATATCCTTTGTAGCTATTTTGGCGCCAATCTTTTTGGCTGCAAGTATAATCCGTGCATCGTTATCTGATACCTCTTCATCACTGCTTACAAACATTAATTTATCTGGTTGTGAGTTTTTGAAATTCAGGATGCTGTATATAGCACTTCTGGCACTGTATGATAAGTCTGGATTAAATTTATGTTTATCTAGCTCCTTTAATACTGTTAATGGTATAACAACCTTATCATACTTCTTTGAAAGTTTATTAATTATATTTGGGTCATCTAGTAACAAATTTGTATCGATTACAATATCCATAAGTCTCCTTATTATGTATGGTGATTACTACCCAAGCTAGATTTTATTTATATCTCAACTATTAAATTAGGATTAAAATTTATATTTTCCATATAATGATAATAACCGTATGGGTTACAAAGTACCCTTACACCATTAATATCGGTATCGATTGAGTCATGAGTGTGTCCACAAACCCACATGGCCTGATTACTCAACAAATAGTCCCAATCATTGGCAAAACACTCATTTATAGTGGAATTACTAAATTTAGGTGATATACAGTACCTAGATGGCATATTATGTGAAATGCATACAACTCTTTTATCTAAACTCTTCTTAATATTGGCATCAAAAAACAGTCTGGATTCCTTACCCCACAACATACCATTGTCGTTGAACTGTATGTCATGTATAAGTTTGAAGTCAGCCATACTGTTAGTATGGGTAAGTGTTATACCATTGTCCCACCAACCTGTACTACCAATAAAAATGACACCGTCCTTGGTAAAGATGTCATTGTTAAGCACAACAACATTTTTGAACGATGTCTCTTTTAGTTTTTTGTCTATGTATGATTTTTTAGAACCATAATACTCATGATTACCTGGTACAAATACTACTGTTGTTTTTGCCAGTTTGTCTATTTCAAGTAATATCCCAATAATGTGACTAGAGTCAGCCACATCTCCAGCCATAATAAGTATATCATAATACCCAGATAAAAAATCAGGGAGTAGATGCTTGTTACCAAACTCTGTGTGTATATCGCTTAGTATCTTTATTAACATTTAAATCAATTCGTTGGTTTAGCCAGTTTAATTAGTTTAATTAGTTTATGCAACTATAATACTTTTTACATCATAATAAATACTCTATATAAATATAATAAGTTACTTAAATAATTTACACTATGATACAAACAGTACTTTTACTGATTCGTCGTTAGTAGTGCCTGTATTTAGATTATTACCAACAAAATTTAAACACTTTATTTTATCACCTATTTTTAATTCCCATTCTGCGGATGTTGTGCATAGCACCTCTACATTATTAACGATTAATAAATCATATAATCCAGGGCCTATTTTTTTACGTTCTTTAAAAGATTCAAAAATAATATAAATCATACTTTTAGTACCATACAATATCTCATCAACTATCATATTAATTACTTTCATATCTATATCCTTATAATTGATTATATGGGTACCACTTCCCAATAAGCGTTATTATCTAACCTATCAGTGGCTGCTAAACTACTAAACATACCTAAAGTAAATGTATCATTGGCCGCACAAGTACGTACTTCCATGGTTGTTAATGATTTTCTATCTGACCCATCAGAAGCACCCCATGCCGCATATGCAGAGGTGTTAAAAACAGTAGATCCTTGTTTAAATTGTATACCTACCGAATGTGTAGAAGTACTCGTAGATCTAATAGAGGCTTGACCAGTAAACTTGTATCTACCTGATTTTAAAATAGTAAATATACCGTTGGCTGCATCAAATGAATAATATGCTGTGTCTATAAAATCTTGTGTCCAATTTAATATAGTATCTAATACCCACTCATCCCCAGTGCGTGTTTGCGAAGTGTTATTATATGCTGTAAATATAGGTAATTCTAAGCTATAATGGTCTTTAAGCGCATGCCTAGATATTGGAAATATAAAAAATTTATTTTTTAACTCAACACTAACTATAGCATAGGTAGTTCCCTCTTCCATATTAAATAGTGTTGTTAAATACCCATTTGGGGCGTAAAGCAACTCATCGCTTTTTGGTACGATACACATTGATGTATTTGTTGGGCGCACAAAAACTATATTGTTAGCATCAGTTTTGTCGACATTAATATTTGTAGTATGCACATTGCACAATGAGCCATTAAGTATTTTTGATGGTCCTATTACACCATCTGCAACTTCTTTGGTAGGTATCCCAGTTTCGATATTAGTAAGTTTTGACCCATTACCAATAAATGATACTGCTGACATCGCACCATCATTGCTTACTGATGCTAAAACTGTACCATCTGATTTTCTCCATTCATGTAAATTAACAGTCTGACTGTAGTTCCCACTGGTTATCATTTGCACTTCATCGTCATTACCACCGGTTTTAAGAGACCCAGCTATAAAAGTACGGTCACCAATACTTACTATCCCAGTGCCGGTACGTATCGCATAGTTATAAGTTCCAAATGTTAGGTCTGCAACATCCAATCCAATATATGTGTCAACATGGCCATCAACTTTACCTCCAGCACAGTACATTAGTCTGGATATATTATATATACCTGCAGAGCATTTAATTGATGAACGTACCCCAGTTATATTTGGTATGGTAAGGCTATCATTATAACAGTCAGCAACAACATTAACCCCAACTACCCCTGCTCCTGAACTAAAACTACCATCACCCTCTATCACTAGATGTGTGTTAGTTCCTACTATAGCAGTATCATAATTGGCAGTCACTGGTAAATTGTCTGATTTGGAAGCTGTAATGTAGTGCCCAGAATAGGCTTTGCTCTCTATTTCCCTATTAGAGTAGCTTTGGCTTATACGTTGTCCATAGAAAGCATGGTTGTCTTGACTAAGTTCCTCCATTCTTATAAAAAATGTATCTTTATCAGGATCATACATAATGTGCATTATAAAATTATAATAATTTAACTTGAACTTATTGCCAATATAAACTACATTTGTATTAGTAAATCCTATAAAATCTCCATGAGTTACGTCTGCCTGTACATTTATGTATGCCTTAGTTTTAACTGATCCGGCTATTAGCGTCAATTTAGTTACTACATCCCCAGCGTTATTTAAATCCAAATTAAATTTATTATATAGGCGTAAATCTAGATCAGTCTGTATATAGGCAGTTACACATGATTCTGAAGAAATATCTCCGATTATTGGGATATAGGCACTATTTATATCATATACAGTATCATTGTTATTATCTATAATGTATGTACCGTCTTCAGAAGTTATACTACACCCGCTTAGAGTTACGGTTGTACTATTTATAGGGAGAATAAATTGCGAGTTGTTATGACATGCTGTGCCGGTATAAGTCTTATAGTAGTCTGACATTCCCAACTCATACTCAAACTTAGATAATATTACAGAATCTAGTACCAATAGTATGTCAATGTACTCATTATTTTGTGATGGTGTGGTGTGCAAAAAGTCTCCAGTGTTGGTACCATTTTTAACCAATGCTACTCCATCTTGTAAAACATTATTAGCTATTGCTGGTGATATAGTCGAAACATCAGACCCAAGGAAATTAAAGTCTACCAATGACTCTGCCAAACTGTTATTACCCTTCACTGAGTTATTGGTTATCAATACTTGGGCATTGTCATATACTCTACATTCTGCAACAGCCGTCTGTCTAGTGAATGGGTAATTTGTATTATATCTTAGGTTTTGTATACAGTCTATGAAAATATTGTCGGTCAAAACATATAAGTCAGTCTTAAATGTATCTGAGCCTGTTTGTCGTATTGGGCAGATATTACACCCAATAAACGTGTTACGTTGAACAATAACTTCTTTTGCTAGTGGTTCTATCCCACCCTCAGTGTTTCCATAGAACACGTTATCAGTAGCAATACAAGTATCTAAATTTTGTAAGTAAAGGGCGTTTTGTTGATTTATATGCCTATTACCTATGTAGTAAAATGTCCCTCCTCCGCCTGCTTGTACGCCACCTCTACCTGGGTCTTTGTATTGGCAATTTATAACCCCATTTACACCATTTGGTATATTAGTAACATTGTCTTGGTAGAATAAGAATGGATGTTTATTACGAGTTTCTACCCATTTAAATGTCCATGAGTCGGAAGTCTCAAAAGAGGATTTGGTGAATTTTATCCTGGGGTGTGGGCTAAAAGTACCAACAATTGATGTTTTATGGATAAGTGTATCGTATATATAGGCTATTTTACCTTCGTCAGTGCCAAGATTTGTTTCATCGAACTCAAACCAAGTTGAAATATAATCAGCTATAACAATTCCTGATGCTATTGTACCTAATGGCATGGAAGTATCCATAGTAGACCCACCACCTGTTCTGGCCACAGAGAATGTGGTTCCACCTTGGTCTATGGTTATTTGATAATCTATATCCCACCAGAATTCCTCACCATCAGTAGTATCAACTATTAAATCATCTACAACTGAGTTTGTACCGTTGTATGTTTGTGCAGTTATTCCTCTAAGCCTAGCATGTCTGTCTGCATCAATAACTTTACAGTTATAAAAGAAACACTGGTCACATCCTACCATCATAACTGAGAATTCCCAATTATCTTTAAATATACAGTTATCCCACACTATATTATATGCACTAAAGTACATTTCCATTACACTAATAAGTGGATCATCCCATTTATACCGTGTAGAAAATTCACGCCCATTATTATCATAAACAATGTTTTTATACCTGATGTTAGAAGATGATTTAAATACTAACATCTCAATTTTGTTATTTACTGTGTCACTAGGATATGAAAATGTAGGTATTGCTTTGATAGTACAATTATTACCTTCAATTACTACATTGTGTAGTTCATCAGTAGATGAATCGTCTGTATATCCGCCAATATTTATAAGGCCGTTTGCTGGTAATTCTACTTTAGTATATCCTACCTTATTAGATGCATCTAGTAGGCATTGTCTATACTCATTATAAGCATTGTAAGTAGATGTTCCATTTTTTACTGCTTCAACTTCATTAGCATCTAAATAATCACTAAAATATACAATATTGTCTATCAATTCAGATAAGTCGCGTGTTTTTTGTCCGACAGTTTGATATATATGTTTAGAAGAAGCTAGGTCTAAATTTAATAATGCAGCATGGTCAGATACACCGCTAGATGTAGAAGACGCAGTAAAATCCTCAGCCCCGACGTTTTTAACTGCTTTATCATTTACTTCTGTTATTTGTTCATTGAAATACGTTGAATAGTTTAACATAATGTTCACCATATTTATTATTAATCATCATTACTATTTTTAAACCATTAAAAACGTATGTGACCACATAAAAGGCTAAAGCACTTTGGTTCTACGGCCTAAAGTCCATTTTTATGAAACAAGTATGTTAGATATACCTTTTCTATTTATAATGCTATAGCCAGTTTTATGTTTTTTGCTCCAGATGAAAGTTTAGTTACAGTAGTAGTTACTGGGTCAGTATAATCAATTTGATAATCTATCTCATTTACTTGGTAGTAACCGACTTCATCATAATTTAAGGTGACTTGGTCAATACTAGGTGTTTTGAGTCTATTAGTAGTTGATAATTGAAAAGCAAAATCTAATGAAGACTCATTAGATAGCGTATAGTTTGATAGTGTATTTTCTAATAATACTAAAAATATGTTATCTATATACCCCGTTTTAGTTGGTACATGCTTATCAACCGTAGTACCATCTCCTAACTGGCCATTATTATTCCATCCACAAGCCCAGAGAGTACCATCAGATTTAATAGCCATCGTATGATTCTCCCCACATGCAATAGAGTCCCAATCAGTATCAGTTCCAATTTGTACTGGGGAATGTTGTTCAGTCGTGGTGCCATCACCTAACTGGCCGTAACCATTCGCTCCCCATGCCCAGAGAGTACCATCTAATTTAATGATCATGGTATAAGCATCCCCACCTGCAATAGAGTCCCAATCAGTATCAGTTCCAATTTGTACTGGGGAATGTTGTTCAGTCGTGGTTCCATCTCCTAACTGACCATAATAATTCCATCCCCATGCCCAGAGAGTACCATCTGATTTAATGGCTATAGTATGATACCAACCACATGCAGTGTAATCCCAATCAGTGTCAGTACCAATCTGTATAGGACTGTATTTAGCTACCGTAGTACCATCCCCTAACTGACCGTAATTATTACTTCCCCACCCCCATATAGTACCATCTGATTTAGTAGCTATCGTGTGAGATGCCCCACATGCAATAGAGTTCCAATCAGTAGCAGTTCCAATTTGTACTGGGGAATGTTGGTCAGTAGTGGTTCCATCTCCTAACTGACCATTACCATTCCATCCCCATGCCCAGAGAGTACCATCAAATTTAATGGCTATAGTATAAGCAGCCCCACATTCAATGTCATCCCAATCATTATCAGTTCCAGCTTGGGTGGGAACACTCTTATTTACAGTGGTGCCATTTCCTAACTGTCCTTGAGCATTGTGTCCCCATGACCAGAGTGTACCATCAGATTTAATACCTATAGAAAAGTCAGTTCCAGCTTGCCCCGTAGTGCAGCCCACAGTTGCCCATGTATCAGTGCCTATTTTTATTGGGGAAAGGCGCGACATAAGTGTACCATCACCAAGTGCCTCACTTATATTAATACCAAAATCCCATAAAGTGCCATCCTGCCGTAAGGTTAAAGTAAATGCTCCGCCACATGTGATAAATGACCACGGGTAATCGTCAGTAAGTGTATTGAAATCAGTATCAGCCACATCCATTAAAATCTCATTTACAGCCCCTTTCCACTGATTTCTACCATCGAAAGAAACAAGAGGTTTAATTTCTGTATAATAAGGTATTGTACTTGTAACAGATACTGAGTTGAGATGTGAAATTGAAGATAGGTTAATTTGATTTTGGTCAGAAGTAGTTAAGTACACTGGATTAGTTATATACGCCAAGCCTTCTACAAATGTAAACACAGCCCCTGCATATTGTGTGCCTCCTACTGATGCATATAATTCAGCTATGGCGGTATAAGTAGGAGTAATGTGTATGGTAGAAGCAAATGCATTATAATCTAATGGTTGTGGTGCAGGTACAATTTCCTGTTCTGTAAACGATGTGCCATCAAATTTAAATATGTACGCCTCTCCTACAAAACTTTTTGCTTCATTAGCCCCAACAACTAAAGTATCTCCTAACCAGTCTAGAGAGGAACCAAAATTTGCATTTGATGCCCTATCTGAGGCATATAAAATCTGTACTTCATCAAAAGAGGAACCGTTGTTATGGTATACATATACTTGTCCTGCACTATTTAAAGACCCTGATGCTGATCCTAGTGAAGCCACCACTAAATAGTCCCCAATAAGTTTACACTGATTACCAAATGTACTAACCATGGGTCCATCTGATACAGTGAGTTCTTGTAAGTATTCCCATGAACTATTATTATAATGATAAATGTATTTACCTACAAATAGATCGTTGTCTTTAAGATATACATATTTACCGAAGTATTCACTATCTGTAGGCGGTGTGTGTGCTACTATATTAACCTCATCCCATGAATTACCATTATTATGAAAAATATAGACTTGCCCTGCAAACGCAACACCTGAAGAGGAAGCCGGTGAGTCTCCTATAGCTACATAATCACCTGACACAGAAACTGACTCACCAAAAGATGTGTTATGGGTATTTGTATTTCCATTATCAGATGCGGTTAAAGTTTGTACTAAATTCCAGGATGTGTCATTAATACGGTTATATACATATACACTCCCATGACGTACTGTAGATCCAGACACCGTTACAGCGTTTCCTGAAGGTTCGCTTATAAACATGCTATCATTTATTATTTCTATGGTACTACCATAGAAATAAGCGTTTCCCTGTACAATAGGAGCTTCAAATACTTGTATCTGGTCCCAAGATGTACCATTATTATGGAATAAATATGCTTTACCGGCATAAGCATTACC
>VAPK010271771.1_pt1 | contig 11669 bp, 11 predicted proteins | sample 3395031 | NCBI WGS metagenome assembly VAPK01 (sample SAMN08290443, study PRJNA428436) | hydrothermal vent metagenome | isolation source: Deep-sea hydrothermal vent chimney 1 | place: Pacific Ocean: Juan De Fuca Ridge
GAGATTTTGGTATGCTTTGAAATATTGCCGTCAATCTTCTCTTTTAATTTATTTAATCATGAATCATCCGGAGCTGTTGGCTTTCATAATGGGTATGTACAGATGAGTTTACCAGGCGTTAATTCCTTAGCATTTCTTATACCTTTTACCCTGACCGCATTAGTTACACAATTTCCAGATAAATCTAATTTTCAGATGTCGAAAAAATGGATTTGGTTGGCAGTAATTGTTGGGATAATATTCAGTATTCTTTCTGCAAGAAAAAGTGTGTGGTTGGTAATAATGTTGACTCCAATAATGATTTTTCTTGCTAACTATTTTTTAAGGGCTAAAGAATTATACCGAAATCAAAAGCGAAGATCTTTTAAATTTTTTTTTTTATTGATTATTATATTGTTTTTATCCTTTATCCTGTTGCAAAAGTTTTATGATTTTAATCTTCCTAAAATGGCAAATTTATTTATTAATGGCTTTACTTCTGACGATTACAGGAAAATACAGTTTTGGGATCTTTGGAGAGGTTTTTCTAAATCACCATTTTGGGGTCAAGGATTGGGGGCTACTGTCGATATACATGGCTACCGACATGGTGAAATTGCTGGTGGAGGTTCTTGGAACTATGAATTATATTTTATGGCTCTACTTATGCAAATTGGAATATTCGGATTTCTGTTTCTCGCTAGTAGTATTTTATGGGTCTATAAAGTAAGTTTTGATATGATTAAAAGTAATAGTGCTGAAGGCCGACTTATGCTTCCCTTTTTAATTGGAATGTCTTGCATGTTCATTGCGGGCGCTACAAATCCTCTTTTTGCAAGATTCGATGGCTTATGGTTCTTTTTTATTCCATTGATGATTATCAATAGATGGAAAATCAACAAAAAAAGCTATACGCAGAATAAAATTAGCAAAGTAGATTAGAACAACATGATAGATATTATTATAGTAAACTGGAATTCAGGTCAATTATTATCTGACTGCATTAATAGCATTTTCAATTCCAGTTTTAAATCATTTCATATTTTTATTGTTGATAATGCTTCAATAGATAATTCTATTGCGTTATTACCTAAAAGCAACAATATCACCATAATATTCAATTTAAAAAATGTTGGCTTTGCTGCAGCATGTAATCAAGGGTTTTTAATTGGTAGTGGGGAATGTATTTTGTTTCTAAATCCTGACACGAAGTTATATACACTTACTCTTGAAAATTCTATTAAATATATGGTCAACAATCCTGAGCTAGCGGTCATGGGGTGTAAGCAATTAGATAATAATGGGAATATCATTCCTAGTTGTTCAAGGTTTCCAAGTTTTAAAACCGCATTAAATGACATTACAGGCTTTTCAAAGCTTTTCCCTAAAGCTTTTCCCTCATCAACAATTATGCGCGACTGGGATCATTCCACTTCTCGTAATGTAGATGAGGTAATGGGTTCTTTTTTACTTACAAGAAGAAGTGTGTTAGAGAAATTTAACGGATTTGATGAACAATTTTTTGTATATTATGAAGAAATGGATTTATGTAAAAGAATTAAAGATAGTGGAGGAACAATTTTTTATAATTCCGATGTTGAAATTTTTCATTTGGGCTGTGGTACAACAAATCAGATAAAAGCAACAAGATTATTTTATTCTTTAAATAGCAAACTTAAATATTATAAAAAACACTTTAATAACAAACAATTTCATACTTTGAAAATTTTGATTTACACTCTTGAGCCCACGATGAGAATAATCCAAAATCTATTTAATCTTAATTTTAAAGGAATTACAGAGACAGTTAAAGGATATTATTACCTTATTAAAAATTAATAGCGAATGTCTCCAGCGAAAATTATTTTTTTCACAAAGTACAGTCATAAGGGACCCAGTAGTAGGTATAGAATTTTCCAATACTTACCTTTTTATAAAAAAGAAGGTTTTAATATTGAGATATCTTCTTTGCTTGATGATGACTACATAGATAATCTATATGGAGGTAAACGATATTCCAGATTTGAAATTCTCAAATGCTATTTCAAACGTATCTTAAATGTCTTATCACTTTCAAGAGATAGTCTAATTTACATACAATACGAGTTATTACCATATTTCCCACCTGTATTGGAATGGTATCTATCAAAAATAAAACGGGTAAAATACATTGTTGATTATGATGACGCGATGTTTCATAATTATGATATGAGTGCCAATTGGTTGGTTAAAATGTTGTTCTCGAGAAATATTCCTAGAGTAATTAAGCATTCTAGTATGGTAATTACAGGCAGTCCATATTTGACCAGATTTGCATTAAATTACAACAAGAATGTAGTCGAAATTCCGACCAGCATCGACCTTGAGAGATACATATTAGACAATAAAATCATTAAACGAAATACATTCGTAATTGGTTGGATAGGCTCAAAAACAACCAGTAAGAATATTCTGGAAATACTACCAGCACTAATTAGATTAAGTAAAACGGTTAATTTTGAATTACGATTGATTGGTTTTGACAAGAGCCTATTACCAAAAATAGTAGGCATAAATTATAAATATATACCATGGAATTCGGAAAATGAAGTTACCGAAATAAGAGAATTTGATGTTGGGATAATGCCATTAACAGACAATCCTTTTAATCGTGGAAAATGCGGATTTAAATTAATACAATATATGGCCTGCGGGTTACCTACAATATCAACACCGCTAGAAGCAAATATAAAGATTAATCGCAATAATAAAAATCTTCACACAAGTACAGAACAAGAATGGTATCAGGCTTTTATAGATATTTACAATAATATTGCAATATATCAGAAACAAGGCAAAGAGAATCGATTAATTGTCGAAAAGTATTATTCAATTCAATCAAACGGCATATCATATCTAAATATCTTTAAAACACTTTTGAAAAAATGAAAATCATATTGGTTTGTAACCATCCAAAATATCTGATGACTAGAATCAATTTAGTTAATTCTATCAAAAAAGACAACACCATATACATCGCTGCACCTTTTGATAATTTTAATAAAAAATTGGAAATTGATTTAATCGATATTTTTCTATGCAATACCATTAATTTTTTCTTAGATAATCATAGCATCAATCCACGAAAGGATTTTAAAACAAGTTTTCAGCTTTATAAAATATTCAAATCAATCAAGCCTGATTTGGTATTGAATTTTACGGTCAAGCCAAATATTTACAGTACTATTACTTGCAAAATACTTAGTATTAAAACAATAAATAATATTACTGGTCTTGGTACGCTATTTACAACAAAATCAATATCATCAAAAATTGGACGTTCATTATATCTTCTATCTCAGGCTTTATCGTATAAAGTATTCTTTCAAAATAGAGATGATTTAGATTTGTTCATGAGTTATAAGATACTAAATAGAAAAAAATGCGATATTCTTCCAGGGTCAGGAGTAAATTTAAATTTCTTCAATTCTTCATCTCAAAATTTTAATCCACCCGAGCAAACAAGATTCCTATATATAGGGAAATTATATAGAGAAAAGGGGATTTTTGAGATGTTTGAAGCTTTTAAGATTATTAAAGAGAAATATCCTAATACAACATTATCATTAATTGGAACCATAATCGATACACGGGACAAGGAACAAATCAATAAGCTAATTACAGCACTAAACATTGGTAAATTAATTGAATACCTTGGAGAACAAGACGATGTTAGACCATTTATTGAAAATTCGGATTGTATAGTTTTACCATCTTACAGAGAAGGAACACCAAGAGCACTCTTAGAAGCTGCAGCTATGGGAAAACCAATTCTTGCATCCAACGTTCCGGGCTGTAAGGATGTCATTGAGAATGGAATTAACGGTTATTTCTTTGAAGTAAAAAGTGTATATGATATGATTAGTAAATTCGAACAATTTATTAACTTATCAATAGAGAAAAAAAATCACATGGGTCAAGCTGGACGCACAAAAATTGAAAAAGAATATGATGAAAAGATAGTAGCTAAAAAATATATTACTGTCATTTCTAAAATTAAGCCCAAATATATTTAAACTTGAAATATTCATCATATATTACTAAATGATTTCTACTATCAAACTAAGCAGGTGTTGGCTTTTTACTAATGAAAATCTCCTCGCAATTTTAATTTTCAACATATAAAAACCGCTCACAATATTAAATTAAACAAACTAAACTTAATTGCCAAATGAAATTTTTTTTGAAATTATTATCTAAAATATCTTTCTTGAAAAAACTAATAAAAGGAAGAGATCTAAGATTATTTGCAAGTTACAAATACATAAAAGGCAATGGTATTGAGATCGGAGCACTTCATAATCCATTAAAGCATTCATTTTTTAGAGCAAATGTTAAATATATTGACCGTTTCCCAATTGCGGAACTAAGAAAACAATATCCAGAATTGAAGAGATCCAATTTGGTTAAGATAGATATTGTGGATGACGGTGAAATCCTACATGAAATTGAAAATGATTCCTTAGATTTTATAATCGCCAATCATATGTTGGAACATTGTAAAAATCCCATAAAAACAATTCAGAACCATATTACTAAGATAAAAAAAGGAGGCATCCTTTATTATACTATTCCAGATATGAGGTATTCTTTTGATAAAGAAAGGGAATTAACAACATTTGAACATTTAACTGATGATTATTTTAATAAAAATGACAATTTTCCACACTATATTGAATGGTGTAGATATTGCGATAATATAACTGATCAATTTGAAATTGATTTACAAGCTAAACATTTGATGCAGATGGAATATAGCATTCATTTTCACACATGGACAACCTATTCGTTTTTCGATTTCATTAGCAAAACAAATTGTTTTAACGTCAAAACAAATTTATATGAAGTGATCTTTTTTGTCAAAAACAAAACAGAAGTGATAGCAATTTTAGAAAAGTTATAAATTCAATTATTAAGTAATCAAAACAATTTATTGTCGTATTATTTAACTCAAGTACCTTATCCCTAATGGGTAGAGCGAATGAAGTATTACAACATTATTTTGGTTTTTATGCTTAATACTACTACTACTAATAATAATAATAATAATATGAAAGAGTATGTTTTAGTTACCGGTGCAGCAGGATTTATCGGAGCCCATTTAACCAACGAATTAATCTCTTCAAATCAATTTGATGTAATTGCATTAGATGATTTATCGGGTGGTTATAGAGATAACTTGCCTAATGATGTCACATTTATCGAGGGGTCTGTTACCGATCCCCACCTTCTGGCAGAGATATTTGAAAAATACAAATTCAAATTTGTGTATCATCTGGCAGCTTATGCAGCAGAAGGTTTAAGCCATTTTATTAGACGTTTTAATTATACCAACAATTTAATTGGAAGTATTAATCTTATTAATGAATCAGTAAAACACAATGTGAAATGTTTTGTTTTTACAAGTTCAATAGCAGTATATGGTAAGGGGCAGGTACCAATGGTGGAGTCTATGGTGCCAAAACCGGAGGATCCTTATGGTGTGGCAAAATATGCAATAGAAATGGATCTGAGATGTGCACATGAAATGTTTGGATTAAATTATGTGATTTTCAGACCGCATAATGTATATGGTGAATACCAAAATATAGGTGATAGGTACAGGAATGTTGTTGGTATTTTTATGAACCAAATTTTACAAAATAAACCGATGTCAATTTATGGTGATGGTGAGCAAATGCGAGCCTTTAGTTATGTTGGAGATATTGTTGGTTCAATAGCTTCATCTGCGTGGAAGGAAAAAGCATATAACCGTGTGTTTAATATTGGAGCCGATGTCCCATACACAGTTAATGCTTTGGCCAAAGAGGTAGCCAAATCAATGGATGTGCCTGACCACCCAATTATTCACCTTGATGCAAGGAATGAAGTAAAAATTGCTTACAGCGAACATGCTGCCGCAAAAAAAATCTTTGGAAATACCAAAAATACATCCCTTCCTACAGGTTTAGCAAGAATGGCTGAATGGGTTAAAAAGGTAGGTGCCAGAGAAAGTTCCCGATTTGAAAACATTGAAGTCGAAAGAAACCTTCCTCCAACATGGGTATTAAAATAATTTAATCAGATAATGAGCCATTAGTAAAAACGTAACTACAGGTAAATGATTTACAATGGCACCTCATTATGAATAAAAAAGGTACAAACATATGAATAAAAAGTTTTTTATTATTGGAACACAAGGTATTCCTGCAAATTATGGTGGACTTGAAACATTTGCACATGAAATTTCTATACGCCTTGTCAAGAGAGGTTTTGACGTGTATGTTACATGTGAAAAGATAACAGATAAAAATGAAGGCCCCTCAGAATTTGAAGGGGTTAAATTAATTTATGTGAATGCTCCGAATAACAATTTTCGGACAATGGTATCGGATTCACGGGCTATTTCAAAATGCCTTAAAATCGCCGAAAAAGACGATGTAATTTATATTTTAGGATATGGAGTTGGTCCTTTTGCATGGAATTTAATCAGAAAAATAAAACATAAAGGGATAAAATTCTGGTTGAACCCAGATGGATTAGAATGGAAGCGCCCAAGATGGTCAAAACCTGCACGTGCATATCTCAAATTTTCCGAGAAATTTTTACTTAAGCGTTCTGATAAAATTATTTGTGACGCTGCAGCAATTAAAGATTTTCATAAAGATTACTATAATATCCCATCAGATTTAATGGAAGTAATCGAGTATGGGGCTCCTGAGACTAAGAAGATTGACGAATTATCAATTAAGAAGAGAAATGATTTCTTAGCAAAACACAATTTAATATTAGGTGACTATTATACTTATGTTGGGCGATTTGTTGCAGACAATAATATGGAATTGATGGTTAGGGGAGTACTGGAGTCCCATCTAAAACACAAATTACTTGTTCTGGCACGCCACAATGAAAACGATCCATTTTATCTGAAATTAAAATCAATCATAAAAGAATCGGATAAGGAAGATAAGATAATTTTTTCAGGAGGAGTATATAATCACGAGCTATTAATGGCGATAAGGCAGGGCGAATATGCATATCTTCATGGCCATGAAGTTGGTGGAACAAATCCTGCTTTGGTTGAAGCTATGGGCCTCGGCAGTTTTATTATTGCTCTTTCAACAGTTTTCAATAAAGAGGTGTTGCAGGATGCAGCAATATTTTTTGATAAAAATGTTGAGGATTTTAAGCTTGCATTGGAAAAAGCTGATGAACTTACAAAATCACAGCGAAAACAATATTGCGAAAAAGCCATAGGAAGAGTAATAAATCATTATAACTGGGAAAGAATTACCGATTTATATGAAAAAGCTTTAAAAGGTTGATTGCACTTAAAAGCATTATGACAATGTTAAATCAACTTTGTCCGTCATGCCCACCAACCTTTACGGTCCCAACGATAATTTTAACCTTGAAACCTCCCATGTCCTGCCCGCCCTTATTCGTAAAATCTATTTGGGGAAATGCCTTGAGGAAAACGACTGGGGAGCCATCCGAAAAGACCTGAACAAACGACCTATTGAAGGCGTTGATGGTGAAGCAGCAGAAAATGACATCTTAACAATTTTAGAAAAATACGGCATCCGTGCCAATCCGCGAAATCCGTCTAAATCCGTGCAATCTGTGTCAGTAGAAATCTGGGGCTCCGGCAAACCCATGCGCGAGTTCCTCTGGAGCGAAGAAATGGCAGAGGCCTGTGTATATATTATGGAACATGTTGATTTTAAAGACCTGGTTCGCACAAATTCGCTTAATATTCGCAACAATTCGCATCCTCACGAAGTGAGAAACACGCATATAAACATTGGAACAGGAAAAGAAAGCAGCATCAAGAACTTGGCAGCGTTGGTAAAAGAAAAAGTCGGTTTCAAAGGAGCCCTTTATTTCAATACCTCCAAACCCGATGGCACCATGCGCAAACTCACCGATGTTACCAAACTCCACAACCTCGGCTGGCACCATCAGATAGAGATTGAAGAAGGGGTAGGGAAGATGTATGCATGGTATCAGGGAGCCGTTATAAAATAAAACGACCTGTCATTTCGAGGCCTGCCTGTCGGCAAAAATTATACTGTCATTTCGAGGCCTGCCTGTCGGCAAAAATTATACTGTCATTTCGAGGGAAGCGACGATAGGAGCGACGAGAAATCCCCTCCGTTTCACAGACCGCCCTGCCGCAAGAACCCTTTTTGCGGGAGTCCGTTTCCTGATGCTGGGGAGATTTCTCACCGCCAGCGCGCTGCCTGCCTGCATGGTTCGAAATGACAGCCTTGTTCTTTCATTAGTGTTATTTTCCACATGGTGGTTCTTTTGGGGAGAGTGAGAGGTACAAGCAGGGAAATTCTCTCAGCACACTCTTGTCATTTCGACCGCAGGGAGAAATCTCCTCCGTTTCACAGACCGCCCTGTTGAAAGAATCCTTTTTTCGGAAGGCTTTTTCCTGATGCTCAGGAAATTCTTGCCCGCCGTGTTTTAACAGGCAGGTCTCTCTCGCCTGAGGCGAGATCGAAATGACAGCAGGATTCATAACGCTTTCCTCTCTCCTCCGTTCAACTCTGAGCCAATTTGCGCAAGCTTTTGGGGAAGCAATTGGCGTGAGCGTCTCGTTAATAAAGCCAATACTTTTACTTATAAGTAAAATATACTACATTTGCGCTAAAAGATTTACTCATGAGTGTAATTATAAGACAAAAATATCTCGACAGGATTAAGATCTACATGAATAAAAGCCTCATAAAGGTTTTTGTAGGCCAGCGCCGTGTGGGTAAATCTTACCTGATGAAAATGACAAGTAACTACCTGTCAGACGAAAATCCCCAGGCTAACATAATATACATCGATAAGGAGCGTTATGAATTTGAGCATATTACCGATTATCATTCATTGATATCCCATGTCAATTCCCATCTTGTGCAGAATATACCGAATTATCTCTTTATTGATGAAATCCAGGAAATAAAAAGTTTTGAAAAAGCGTTAAGGCATTTTCAAAATAAAGAAATTGCTGATATTTATTGTACCGGCAGTAATGCGGAAATATTGTCGGGAGAATTGGCCACCCTGTTAAGTGGAAGATATATTAAAATAGAAGTTCATTCACTTTCTTATCAGGAGTTCCTCGACTTTCATAACCTGACAGACAACGATGAAGCTTTGCAAAAATACATGAAATGGGGCGGGTTGCCCTATCTTCGTAATCTGGAAAAACAGGATGAGGTGATTTTTGATTATTTGTCAAATATTTTATCCACCATTGTGTATAAAGACATCATTCATCGCTATAAGATTCGCAATGTGGAATTTTTCGACCGGTTAATTCGGTACATGGCAGCCAACACCGGAAACCTGTTTAGCTCAAAAAAGATAAGCGATTACCTGAAATCTCAAAAAATGGAAATTGCTCCGAGGGTGGTGTTGACATATCTGCATTATTTACAAAATGCTTTTTTGGTTTATAAGCTAAACAGGGTAGAGGTAAACTCAAAAAAAGTATTTGAAATCAATGACAAGTACTTTTTTGAAGATTGGGGATTAAGGAATGCTTTGTTGGGATTGGCTCATTTTTCGGTACCTGATGTATTGGAAAATGTTGTTTTCTCTCATTTAAAATATCTCGGTTATAGCGTTAGTGTAGGAGTGCTCCATCATCTGGAAATTGATTTCGTCGCCCAAAAAGCGGACGATACGGTTTATGTTCAGGTAGCCTATTTGTTGGTGGACGATAAAGTAAAAAAAAGAGAATTTGGTAATTTGTTGTTGATAAAAGATAATTATCCGAAATATGTTGTATCGTTAGACCCTGTTACAATAAGTTCATACAAGGGAATTACTCATCTTTCTCTGCATCAATTCTTAATGAAAAATAATCTGTAGTTTTGGAAAACCCTAAGATAAGTAGCATATCCTCTTTCTAAAAAGAAATAGTTTATATTTGTGAACACAACTATACTATGAGTATGAAAAAAGGCACAAAAATAAACCAGGTATTGCAACAATTGCCACCGGGTGCAGTATTTTTATCGTTTTGGCTTAAAGCACAAGGCTGCTCGTATGAATTACAGCAGAGATACCGGAAAAGCGGTTGGCTGGTATCGATTGGCAAAGGCGCCATGTTACGAAGTGGTCGGGAACCGATATTGAGTGGTGCAATTTATGCCCTTCAGCAACAGGCCGGCATGCAAATTCATATTGGTGGACGAACGGCACTTGGTATGCAAGGGTATGCTCATTATATAGAAGTGGATAGTAAAGAAATACTCCTGTTTGCCGAGGCCGGTAAAAAACTACCCAATTGGGTTAAGCATACTGAATGGGATACAAAGCCTACTTTGATAAACACATCTTTTTTGCCCCAAAATACGGGCCTTGTCGAGTTTAAAACTGATGGGTTAAGCCTAAAAATTTCAGGAGCAGCCAGAGCCATAATGGAGTGTTTAAACCTGGCACCAAACCGTTTTGAATTAACCGAAGCCTATGAGATAATGGAGGGCTTAAGCTTGTTGAATCCGGCTACTGTTCAGCTGCTACTTGAGCAATGCAAATCGGTAAAAGTAAAACGTCTGTTTTTATATTTTGCTGAAAAAGCAGGTCATTCATGGTTCAGGCAATTACAAGTAAATAAAATAAATATTGGCTCCGGTAAAAGAAGCATAGTTAGTAATGGTGTACTTGTTCCTAAATATCAAATAATGCTACCCAAAAAGTTGGTATGATGGATTTAAGATACAGAAATCAAGTAGCTTTATTATTAAGGGTTCTGCCTGAAATAGCAAGAGAGAAAGATTTTGCATTACATGGAGGTACTGCCATTAATTTATTTTATCATAACATGCCACGCCTTTCGGTGGATATTGACCTAACATATGTTCCTTTTAAAAACAGACGTGCAGACCTGGCAATAATAAGAAAGAAATTACTTTCAATTAGTGGACGCCTAAAGAAAATCATACCCGGTATTGATGTTAAAGCCCCAATTGAGTCAGGTGATGAGTTGAAATAATATTGCTCAGTAATGAGGCAAAAAACACAGGCATAGTAGAACTACGGCGAGGCTTTTTAACAAAATTAGCGAGCAAAAGAACGAGCATAAACGGAGCAGTTATTTCGTAACAAGCCCTAAAGTAGTTAAAGAAAAGGCAGGTTTCAAAGGTGAACTTTATTTTAATACCTCCAAACCCGATGGCACCATGCGCAAACTCACCGATGTTACCAAACTCCACAACCTCGGCTGGCATCACCAAATAGAGATTGAGGAAGGGGTAGGGAAGATGGTGGCTTGGTACATAAAATAGTCGTTAACTCTCCTTTCGAGCGAGGCACGAGCGAGAATATTTCTCAACATTATCCTGTCATCTCCCACATTGTGGCTCCTTTGGAAGAAGGAGGTACGACTGAGAGATCTCCCCGGCACCACAGACCGCCCTGTTGAGAGAACCCCTTTTTCTGAAGGTCTTTCCTTGGTACTCAGGAGATTTCTCTCCGCCAGAGGCGGATCGAAAGGACAGCCTTGTTCTTTTGTTGCCGCTGTTTTCCTATATTGGATTTCTTCCACAGTTTTATTTTTGCCTAAAAGCATGTATATTTGCAATGTAAATGCAAAATAACATAAATTAATGATTCCTCGAAAACTCACATCCCATATTAAAAAGATGCTTGGGAAATTCCCGGTGGTA
>VAPK010520759.1_pt1 | contig 11669 bp, 10 predicted proteins | sample 3395031 | NCBI WGS metagenome assembly VAPK01 (sample SAMN08290443, study PRJNA428436) | hydrothermal vent metagenome | isolation source: Deep-sea hydrothermal vent chimney 1 | place: Pacific Ocean: Juan De Fuca Ridge
AGGCATTCCCCCTTATTGCTGTAAGAAAATACCACTGCCCCTATTCAGGGTTAGCAACGCGGTCGTATAGTTTGATATCTCGTTCTGCGCGCATAACTAAGGCATAACTGACTTTCTCAAAGACACGGAAAACAAGTACCAGTCCCGCATGTTCATCTGGCAGTGTGACGGTTTCGCCACCCGCTTTATCAGTAAATTTATCTTGCACCTGACGACCTGACTGAAATATGCCTAGAACATGGCCAAGTTTCATACCTTGGTCTTCACCAACATTAAGGACGACCACATGATATTGACCAATTCGTGAAACCCCATCCAGTACCGCAATGATTTTCCCATTGGCTTTATGGTTTGGTGCATGAGGTGAATAGCTTTGTAAAAAAGAGTCATTGATGACCGGAAATAAGCGATCCCCAGCCAGGGTCTCTCTTTCAACATAAGAAATCAAGAACGAGGCCGGGTCACCTGGTTTATCAAAACTAACACCAGCAACTTCAATGGTTTCATAGCCCAAAATTTCCTTGTTTTTTCCTGGGTTACGTAAGGCTTTTCCTAACCGAAGAACGCTAAATTTACTTTGTTTCGTCTTATCAGAAAAACCTCGCACATAAGCTTTGTCTGTTGTTGAGGCCATAACGCGGTCGTTTTGAAAAGCGACAATATAAGGTGCGTTATCATATTCTTCTTTGCTAACCACTCGACTGTTAGTTAAAAACTGTTGAATCGCATCAAGCGGGATCACCGAAATGGCCTCGTCAATCCGGGATGGACGCGCCTCCGGCGAGAGCTTAACGGTGGGGCTGCCTCGATGCAACGTAAGTACCGGCTTTCCTTCGGCATCATAACTGAGGAAAATAATGTCACCAGGGTAAATTAAATGCGGATTACCGATCGCGGGATTAACCTGCCATATTTCTGGCCATAACCAAGGCGTTTTTAGAAAACGTGCTGATATATGCCAAAGAGTATCCCCTTTTTTAACCACATAGCGATCAGGCGCATCGGGTTTGATTTTAATCGTTTCTGCATGAGCACCCAAGCTCAAAAACAAGAGTATTGCTAACGTAACGAGGTATTTTGATATCGCCATCGAAGTGTCGTCCTCTGATTTAGAAAGATGCACGGAATAATTGACCCATCTGGTTTTTAGCCCAAATAAAAACGAATTTTCTGCATTTTTGTGCACCGCTTCCGCATTCTGCCCACGCCTCATCGAGCGCCATTATTTCGTGTACATTTCTGATCTGAAATAGAGAAATTTCCGTATCTATATCCATTTTAGGTCTGGCCATGAGCACCCTAAATTCGGTATCATTCAAACCTTACTAGCATTGTATCGCCCCCATTTAAATTAACTTGATGATAATCTGTGGCTATTTTACAAATACTTCATTTTCCTGACCCTCGATTGAGGAAAATATCAACGCCCGTGATTGACATCGATGATCGTGTTCGCACCTTGGTGGATGATATGTTTGCAACCATGTATTATGCGCCGGGTGTAGGACTGGCTGCACCCCAGGTGAATGTCCATGAGCGCATTATTGTTATCGACGCTTCGGAACTGAAAAACGAGCCTATTTGTTTAATTAATCCCGAAATAATTTTGCAAGAAGGGATGGATGTACAAGAAGAAGGTTGTTTATCACTGCCTAATTTATATGAAAAAGTCCCACGAGCACACCGCGTGGTCGTTAAAGCTTTATCAAAAGAAGGAAAAAAATTTGAACTGGATGCAGACGATCTTTTGTCTGTCTGCATTCAACATGAAATTGACCATCTGGACGGCAAAATATTTGTGGATTATTTATCTAAATTTAAACGAAATAGAATCACAAAAAAAATGGAAAAAATGCGCTTGCGTACTTTGTAGCCAACCGAGCACGAAACCAACGCCGTGATGAACGAACCATACCGGCGCTAAACCGTTACAAACAGTTTAAGGAATACAGCGTGAAAATAATCTTTGCCGGTACGCCAGATTTTGCGGCTGTTGCCTTGGCAGCACTGGTAAAATCAAGTCACGATATCTGTGCGGTGTATTGTCAACCAGATCGTCCTGCTGGACGGGGACGAAAAATAAAAAAAGGGGCTGTGAAATTACTGGCCGAAGAAAAAAATCTCGCTGTTTATCAACCTGAAAACCTCAAAAACCCTGAAGTTGTGACACAGCTACACCGGCATGATGCGGACATCATGGTGGTCGTTGCCTATGGTCTTATTTTGCCGGTCAACGTCTTGTCTATTCCTGAAAAAGGTTGCATTAACATTCATGGTTCATTGTTACCCAGATGGCGTGGCGCCGCCCCCATTCACCGAGCTATTATGGCCGGAGACGATGAAACAGGGATTACCATTATTCAAATGGATGCCGGATTAGATACCGGGGAGATGCTCCTACGTCGCGCCTGCGTAATTAACGATGATGAAACGGGACAAAGTTTACATGACAAACTGGCACACCTGGGGGGTGCTGCGGTTCTTGATGCCTTGCAATTGATCGAGTCGAATCAGCAACATCCCGCCAAACAAGATGAAACTCTGAGCTGTTACGCCGCAAAAATCACCAAAGAAGAAGCCTGGCTGGACTGGTCTTTAAGTGCCGTAGTACTACTACGAAAAATCAGAGCATTCAACCCCTGGCCTGTCACACGAACGAATCTAGCCAATCAAGTTTTTTTGATTTGGCATGCGGTGCAGATTGAATCTTCTCAGTCAGCGGCTCCGGGCGTCATTGTTGCAGTAACAAACCAAGGGCTTGATGTTGCAACAGGAGAAGGGACATTGCGCATTACACAAGTGCAATTGCCCGGGAAACGACCTGTTTCCGTTGCTGATTTGCTGCGTGCCAGGGTCATCGAAGTCGGTCGTTTTTTTACTGGGTTAACAAAATGAACGCTCGTGTTGCGGCAGCTTTAGCCGTTAAACGGGTCAGCTGGGATGGACAATCCCTGAGCCGGGTCATTCCGAAAATGCTGGCTTCTTTAGACGATGCAAAAGAAGCTTCATTACTTCAAGAAATAGCTTACGGTACTTTGCGATGGCGCTTGCAACTTACCGCTGTCGCGACCTTGTTACTGAACAAACCATTAAAGGAAAAAGATGCCGATGTACATTGCATCCTCTTGGTCGGTTTATATCAGTTATTTTATATGCGAACCGCAGATCATGCCGCCGTGTCGCAAACCGTCAACGCTGTAAAATTAATCAATAAACCCTGGGCATCAGGCCTAATTAACGGCATTTTGCGTCAAGCACAACGAGATCAAGACGCCTTGCTTGAGCAAGTTAATCAACAAGTACATTGTCGTTGGTCTCACCCAAAATGGTTGGTGCGGTGCATAAAACGAGACTGGCCGGAGCAATGGCAACAGATATTGGCACAAAATAATGTGCGTCCACCCATGGTGCTCCGTGTGAATCGACTACAGGTAGATAGAGACCACTATTTAGCCGAGTTGGAACAATGTGGTCTGGCCGCCCAGCCTCATGAAGTCGCGCCAGAGGGCATTGTATTAAAACAAGCGGTTGCTACAGACCAGCTTCCCCGGTTTCAGGCCGGTGTCGTTGCCATTCAAGATGGTGCCGCACAGTTGGCAACCCACTTGCTAGATCTGGCACCCGCACAGCGCGTCCTGGATGCCTGTGCCGCGCCCGGTGGAAAAACCTGCCATATATTAGAACATCAACCGCAATTAAGTAAGTTACAAGCGCTGGAAATTGATGAAAAACGCACCGGCCGGATACAGGAAAATTTACAGCGCCTACATTTAGACGCTCAGTTGACTGTTGCCGATGCGGCTCAACCCGAACAATGGTGGGATGGTATCCCGTATGACCGAATATTACTGGATGCGCCCTGTTCTGCAACTGGAGTCATTCGGCGTCATCCTGATATTAAATCACTGCGTAAGGCCAGTGATATTGATGCCTTGGTGAAGGCACAAAATAAACTGCTGCTGGCGCTTTGGCCCTTATTAAAAGTAGGCGGTAAACTCCTGTATACAACCTGTTCAATATTAGCCGCTGAAAACGCAGCGCAAATAGAACATTTTCTAGCGACGAATAAAAATGCAAGCGAAGTCGTCATCACGGCCACATGGGGGCTAAAAATGAGTGCCGGTCACCAGGTACTACCTGGGGATCAGGGCATGGATGGCTTTTATTATGCCTGCCTGGTTAAAATATAAATGAGCGATCGAATATCACAATATTTATTTTTAATCTTGCTATTATTGCCGTTGCAAAGTTTCGCTGAACAAAAGTTCAGGATTGACGATGTTACAGGGACATGGCGCGGTGAAATTTATCATGTTGACGTCACGCTGACGAGCGCACTGAGTGACAAGGTAATAGAAGCCTTACATAAAGGTGTCGCGTTGACCCTCGTTCTGGATGTTGAGGTGACTCGAAGTCGACGTTACTGGCCAGATAAACAGGTTGCTTCGCTCGCGCAACGTTATGTGCTGCGTTATCACGCCCTGTCAGACCAATATTTAATAGAAAACCTCAACAGCGGAGTGAAGGAAAGCTTTTCATCACTACAAGTTGCACTGGACTTAATCGGGGACATTCATGATCTGCCTATCCTGGATCGGCGAAGTATTCAGCCAACGGAGCGTTACTACGCTCGTGCTCGAATACGTCTGGATTTAGACGCCTTGCCGGTTCCTTTGCGAATGTTCGCGTATTTCATCTCCGAGTGGCAACTCAGCAGCGACTGGTACATATGGACACTCAGAATGTAAAACGCAGTACATCTGGAGTTTGGCCAGTAATCTTGCTTTTGGCTTTACTGGGCGTCTCGCTCTATTTATTGCATCATGCCACCCAGGATCCAGAGAAATTTGGTGCTTTATATCCTGTTTTGTCTCTTGTTGCCATAGTAGAACTCATTGTTCTGTTACTCTTTATTGGCAGCGATGTTCTAAAATTATTTCGTCAATACAGAAATAAGGCCACTGGCTCACGCCTCAGTGTTCGCCTTATTGTGGTTTTTGTTATATTAACGGTTGCCCCCGTTTCTATTGTCTACTATTTTTCTGTAGAGTTTCTGCGCAGAGGCGTAGACAGTTGGTTTGATGTCAAATTAGAAGCCGCACTGGATGGTGCATTAAAACTAAGTCAAGCCGCTTTGGACGGGCGAATGAAAACCCAACTCAAGGCAACACGGCGTATGGCAAAGGAACTCATCCATGTCGCCAATAATGATGCCTCCTTCATCCTGGAAGATTTACGGCGCACCAGCGCCGCGACAGAATTATTAATGCTGTCTCATTCGGGAAAAATTATCGCAATTGCCAGCGTTAACCCGGCAGTGATTGTACCGAACTACCCCCATGAAAGCATTTTGGCACAAGTACGCCGTGGCAAGGATTATATTCGTGTTGACCCGCTATATGACGAGGGTTTATATATAAGAATAGTGGTGAGCGTTGCCGCCGAAAGAATGACAAAACCGAGAATACTACAGGCTCTGATACCTGTTACCGAGCGCATCAATGTCTTGGCAGAAGCGGTGCAAAGTGGTTATGCTCGTTATGAAGAAATGGCCTATTTGCGTGAACCGCTCAAATTCAGTTTTGTCTTGACGCTGTCTTTGGTCTTGGTTCTCACTTTGTTTACCGCATTATGGGCTGCTTTTTTTGCGGCAAGACGCCTGGTTGAACCTGTGCGTGTCCTCGCCATTGGTGTAAGACGGGTTTCTTCTGGTGAATACGGTTGGCGTCTGCCGCCGCAAAGAAAAGATGAACTCGGCTATTTGGTTGAATCGTTTAATGATATGACAGAAAAATTAGCCCAGTCTCGAGACGAAGCAGAGCAAAGCCAACAACGAGCAGAACGACAAAAAGTCTATTTAGAAGCCGTATTAACGCGCCTGTCATCAGGTGTCTTAGTCCTGGACAGAGGATTGTGCTTACGTACAGCAAATCAGGCCGCCTGCCAGATTTTAGACGTCAAGCTAGAGGGCTTTGTTGGCACCCACTGGCAAAAAATAGGCGAACAAATCCCTTTGTTAAACTCTTTTTCAGAGTTCATCAGCGAACAGGTGGCACGGGAAGAGTCTGAATGGAGAGATGAATTTACTTTTTTTGGCGCCTCAGGACGACAGGTTTTAATGTGTCGCGGTGCGGCCTTGCTCGGTGAAGGCGATAGAGCGGGCGTGGTGATTGTTTTTGATGATATTACCAGCTTGATTCAAGTGCAGCGTGATGCAGCATGGGGTGAGGTGGCACGTCGTTTGGCACATGAAATCAAGAACCCCTTAACGCCGATACAGCTTTCAGCAGAAAGATTACGCCACAAATATCTTAACAAAATGAATCCAGAAGATGCGGTCGTACTGGATAAAGCAACCCATACTATTGTCCAACAAGTGGGAGCAATGAAAGAAATGGTGGAAGCTTTTTCTGATTATGCACGTACCCCCGTATTAAACGTTAAGCCACTTAACTTGAACCAATTAATCGAAGAAGTAGTAGAATTATACCAGGGAGGAGCGCAGAATATCCGCTGGCTGACGAATTTCGACGCTTCACTACCTAAAATGAAAGCCGATGATGCACGGATCCGTCAGTTGTTGCATAATTTAATAAAAAATGCCAGTGAAGCGATGACTGAGACAGACAACCCTGTCGTCCTTTTTACAACACAGCGATTGCAAAAAAATAATTTTGATGTCATCGATATGATTGAAATGATCATTGAAGATAATGGCCCAGGCTTACCTAAAGATATGAAAGGTGAATTGTTTGAACCGTATGTAACCAACAAACCCAAAGGCAGCGGTTTGGGTCTGGCCGTTGTTAAAAAAATTGTCGAAGAACATGGTGGTATTATTCAAGCAAACAATAACGAAAAAGGGGGCGCCTGTTTCACCATTCGCTTCCCACTGGATCATGAACTCACGGTCATTGTTAAGCATGATATTTAACTTTTTTCTAGTCTATATTCCACTGAGGATGTTTACGGATGAGTAGAGCCCATATCCTGGTTGTTGACGACGAAGAAGGCATTCGAGAAACCGTTAAGGAAATTCTCGAAGATGAGGGCTATGAGGTCACATTGGCTGAAAACGGAGAAGCGGCACGTAAGGCAAGACAAATGCGGCGTGCAGACCTTATTCTACTCGATATCTGGATGCCAGATGTCGATGGTATTACGCTGCTTAAGGAGTGGTTCGACGAGGGCGAAGTTGACACCCCGGTCATAATGATTTCCGGCCATGGCACGGTGGAAACAGCCGTTGAAGCTACTCGGCTCGGTGCCTATGAGTTCCTGGAAAAACCGCTATCATTAGCTAAACTATTGCTGACGATTCAACGTGCTCTGGAAGCCGATAAATTAAAAATAGAAAATAAAGGGCTACGCGAACATGTTGTTGAATTACCTGAACCGTTATTCAAGAGTGCAAGCATGCGTACCCTTAAGGAGCAAATGGATCGCATTGCCAAAACCGATGTCTGGGTCTTGATTCGCGGAGAAGCGGGAACGGGCAAGCAGGCTTGTGCACGTTATTTGCATCAGCAAAGCGTGAGATCCAAAGGTCTGTTTGTTGATGTCGGTGTGGGCTCCCTAACTAAAGAAAACGCCGCCGTTGAGCTGTTTGGTAGTGAAAACGGAGAAACCCTGCATTATGGCCAACTGGAACGAGCTAATGGGGGAACGCTTTTTTTTGATGAAATTGCCGACATGGATCTCGACATTCAAGCCAAATTGTTGGGGGCGTTGCAGAGTCGTACTTTTTTAAGAGTAGGCGGGAGTGAGCCTGTAAAATTTGATGTCCGTATTATTGCCGCAACACAATATGATTTAGTAAAGGCGGTAAAGTCAAACCACCTGCGACATGATTTATACTACAAGCTAAGCGTCGTCCCCATTGATGTTCCGCCGCTAAGAGAGCGCAAAGAGGAAGTGCCCGATTTGCTTAACTTTTATGTCAATAGCTTTGCGCAAACCGATGGCCTGCCTTTTCGCGAGTTTAGTGTCGGCGCACAAAATTGCTTGCGTAACTATGGCTGGCCAGGCAATATCCGTGAATTGAAAAATTTAGTCCAGAGAATGCTGATTCTAGGTGCCGGTTCGAACATAGACATAGCAGAAGTCAATGCCGCCTTAGGGTCTGCACCTGAAATTATTCAAAATCAGCTATCAATACCAAAAAATCATTTTGACATGCCACTGAGACAAGCCCGAGAACAATTTGAAAAAACCTACTTTGAACATCTTTTGAAAGAAACGGATGGTGCCATCAGCCAGGTTGCAAAAGCGGCGGGAGTAGAACGAACTCATTTATACCGAAAACTAAAAAGCCTGGGTATTAACCTTAAGGACTGAGACGTTATAACAACATGAAAATAATTATTCTTGGTGCCGGTCAAGTGGGTTCATCGGTCGCCGAAAACCTAGCTCGAGAAGCAAACGACATCACCGTAATTGATACCGATGTCTCACGCATCCAAGCCTTGCAAGACAGACTAGACATCCGCACTTGCGTGGGTCATGCTTCTCATCCTGACGTGTTGCGCCAAGCCGGAGCGGATGACGCAGACATGATTGTTGCCGTCACCAATAGCGACGAAACCAATATGATCGCTTGCCAGGTCGCCTACACCCTATTTCATACCCCGACAAAAATTGCTCGTGTTCGCGCCTATGAATATTTAAAATATACCGGCCTATTCGCCCAAGATGCCTTGCCCATTGATGTGTTAATCAGCCCGGAACAAGTGATCACCGACTACATGGAGCGCTTAGTTGAATATCCAGGCGCACTTCAAGTTCTTGATTTTGCTAATGGAAAAGTCCGACTGGTGGGCGTAAAAGCCTATTATGGCGGCCCTCTTGTTGGCCATGAACTGCGTGCACTACGTGACCACATCCCCGGAATCGAAACTCGTGTCGCTGCAATATTTCGTCGGGGAAACTCAATTATTCCAGAAGGCAATACGGTCATCGAAGTCGATGATGAAGTATTTTTTATCGCCGCTCGAAAAAATATTCGCGCCGTTATGAGCGAACTACGAAAGCTGGATAAACCGTGTAAGCGTATCATTATTGCCGGAGGCGGTAATATCGGCACTCGCCTAGCCAAGGCGCTGGAATCACGTTATCAGGTTAAATTGATCGACCATAACAAACAGCGATCACAGCGTATTGCAGAAGATCTGGAACGAACCATTGTACTACTCGGCGATGTCGCCGATGAAGAGCTATTATTAGAAGAAAACATAGAAAATACCGACGTATTTTGCTCTGTAACCAATGATGATGAAGCCAATATTTTATCCGCAATGCTCGCCAAACGACTCGGCGCGAAAAAAGTCATGGCATTGATTAACCGAGCCGCGTATGTTGATTTGGTGGAAAGCGGAGAAATCGACATTGCCGTATCTCCTCATCAAGCAACGATCGGTATCTTATTGACTCATGTGCGCCGAGGTGATGTTGTTGTCGTGCATTCTTTACGTCGTGGTGCCGCTGAAGCGATAGAAGCAATCGCCCATGGTGATCACAGTAATTCTCGGGTAGTCGGGCGTGCTATTGAAGATATTAAACTACCACCCGGGACAACCATAGGTGCCGTTGTGCGACAAGATGAAGTGATCATTGCCCACCATGACACAGTAATTGAAGCCGAAGACCATGTGATTTTATTTCTAGTTGATAAAAAACGGATCTCGGATGTTGAACGCTTATTTCAGGTGGGTATTACCTTCATGTAGCTCAGAAAGCAACACGTAATCACTTCCTATACTTTAGTAAATTTAATGACTCATGCAACGTAAAGCAATACAAAGAATTCTGGGGCTGCTCCTAATGGTATTCAGCCTCACCATGTTACCCCCCGTGCTGGTTTCTTTCATTTACAGTGATGATGCTGCCGCCCCTTTTTTACTTGGGTTTGCTCTAACTCTGATTATGGGCCTGGTCATCTGGTTACCGGTACGAACACATATTCGGGAATTACGTCTGCGCGATGGTTTCTTCATTGTTGTCATGTTCTGGACAGTACTGGGTGTCGTAGGTGCACTGCCGTTTGTGTTGTCTGAAGCGCCGCAGATGAGTTTGACTGATGCTATATTTGAATCTTTCTCAGGGTTAACGACAACCGGTGCAACCGTGATTGTGGGTCTTGATGAGTTGCCGCGCGCCATCTTGTTTTACCGACAACAATTACAATGGTTAGGTGGCATGGGCATCATTGTCTTGGCAGTTGCTATTTTACCCATGTTGGGTATTGGTGGCATGCAGCTCTATCGTGCAGAAACACCCGGCCCGATGAAAGATAACAAGCTCACCCCACGCATTACCGAAACAGCTAAAGCACTGTGGTATATTTATTTGGGCTTGACCATCGCTTGCGCTTTGGCCTACTGGCTGAGCGGAATGAGTGGTTTTGATGCCATTGCACACAGCTTTTCAACGATTGCTATAGGTGGGTTTTCCACCCATGATGCCAGTATTGGCTATTTCGACAGCCACTTGATAGAAATGGTCGCTGTCATATTTATGCTGTTGGCGGGCATTAATTTTGCGTTACACTTTATTTCCTGGCGCTCATTCAGCATCATGCCCTATTTGAGAGACCCCGAAGCCCGTGCTTATCTTAGCCATTTATTGATACTTGCCATCTTAACCGTCGTTTATCTTTATGCCAATGGTCTGTTTCCCAAGTTTAATGATGCGATGTATGATGGCCTGTTTCATGCCGTGTCTATTGGCACAACAGCCGGGTTCACGACGGCTGAATATCACGCCTGGCCTGGGTTTTTACCTATTTTGTTATTGCTTGCCAGTTTCGTAGGGGGCTGTGCGGGTTCTACCGGTGGCGGCATGAAAGTCATTCGCGTGTTGCTGTTGTTAAAACAGGGGGGGCGAGAAATTCAGAGATTGATTCACCCTAGCGCACAAATACCGGTTCGTATGGGTAAAAAAGTAATGACCGATCGCGTTATTGAAGCTGTTTGGGGCTTTTTCTCACTCTATATTGCTTGTCTGGGCGTAATGTCGATCATCTTGATTGCTACGGGTCTGGACTATGTCACGGCTTTTTCCGCTGTTGCGGCCTGTATGAACAACCTGGGACCAGGGCTAGGTGAAGTCGGAACCAATTATGCTTCATTGAGCGATTTTGCAAAATGGGTATTGTGTTTTGCAATGTTATTGGGCAGGCTTGAAATTTTCACATTATTGGTCTTATTAACCCCTCAATTTTGGCGAAGTTAGGATCTTGAGTGTATTCACGATAACCGAGGTGGTCATTTTCAAATTATCTGATGAATTTTGTAATGCGAAATAGATGATCCAACGTGACAACCAATGAACACAATCGGCAGATTCCTCGTGTTCATTGGCTATTTCCGGTTTTATTTAGTCAAAACCGGATCCGATACCAGACATCAGTTTAACCTGATAGCATCTATAGAAAATTTATCAGAAGAGCTACTGGCATTGCGCTGAGTATTGGTAAAGGTGAATTTATAAACTCCGGCAGCACTAAAATTATATTCTCCGATCATTGCAGTTCCAGAACCATCGGGGCTTGTATGCTGGTCAACCACAGCACCAACATTAGTACCATCTATTGACAGCTGAACAGCACCACGCTTAGCGATACCCCAGTAATCAAGGGCAATATCATACGTTCCAGCCTGAGCTACATCTAC
>VAPK010660377.1_pt1 | contig 11669 bp, 9 predicted proteins | sample 3395031 | NCBI WGS metagenome assembly VAPK01 (sample SAMN08290443, study PRJNA428436) | hydrothermal vent metagenome | isolation source: Deep-sea hydrothermal vent chimney 1 | place: Pacific Ocean: Juan De Fuca Ridge
ATTCCCTTGGGCAGGCTGAGTTGTAAATATGATTTTATGGTCAAAATAAGTTCCGTTAGATCAACGGGATTACGATCAACAAAATTATAAATTTGTTTGGAAAATTCATCTCTGTGGCTTAGAATATAGTGGACAAAAGACGGAATTTCTTGCGCATTGGTATATGAGTGCAATGTGCCTGGCTTTGTCATCATAAATGGCATGGCCTGGTCAACTATGGAGTAAAGCAGGCGGTGAAAACCCTGGATTTTGTGATCATGTTTTCCGTAAACCACGCCAAGCCTTATTATGGTGCAATCCAGTTCTTTCGTCTCCCAAAGATGGCGCAGGGTCATCTCTGCCATTAGTTTTGACTTGGCGTAATTGCCTAGTTCTGGAGTTAACGCCAAGTTGTTATTTTCGGATAGATTAACGCCGTTGGGCATGGTGGCTGATGAACTGAAGTGAATATACGGAATATTCAGACTGATGGCGGCGCGGGCTAGATTAATACAGCCGATATAATTTGTTTCCAGGGCAAGCTGCGGGTCTGAATCAATGGAGGCTATGGCGGTATTTATTATAAAATCTGGTTTGATTTTTTTGAAATATTGCTTAATGTCATTAGAGACGCGCAGGCTTAGCTTCTTGCTGTTTGGTGAGAAAAGGTCCATTTCCCGGCCCATTATCTTTTTAAAATAATGGGTAATTGCTCCGCCGATAAGGCCTGAGCCTCCCAGTAAAACTCCAACCTTTTTTGGTGCGATTATACTTGTCATATGATGTACGGTGATTTTGTACCAGCCACCTGGGAGGCTGGCTGAGGATGATCGGAAAACTGGTCTCAATTCTCCAACTTTTCGCTACGGCTTCTATTCTCGGGCAGCCTCCTAATAGGGGATAAGTACCTTAATAAAACTTTTTCTAGTTAAAAAATAAGAAATCAAGTTTTTTGGTAACAATTTGGCCATGCCAGCTTGTTTAGCCGCCCCGTTAATATTGGGAAATTTCATCAAGGTTGATGGACTCGTAAAAACCAATGGGATGGCTAAGTAGCTAAGCGTAGACTGCGAAAATTTCGATATACAGGTAAGCGTAGACTCCGAGGCGTGGGGTATTTTTGAGAGCGAGGCCATACATTATGGTATGTCGAGCGAACAAAAATGGTCCACGACGCAGTAGATCGGACTTTTTACGACGCCATCAAGGTTAATTTACTAAAGATTAACCAGTAAAAGGTCAAGGATAAAAGGTCAAGGAAAATATTATTCATGAGCTCGGCTCCAGTGAGTCGCAGTAGTTGCGGTTAACGAGACTTGATTAATATCTCAATAGAAAATACCCTATGGCAATATATAAAAAAAATGATATGGCCAAAGTTTTAAAGGCCGCTAAACAAAACAATTCTACCCAACTATATTTAATTTTTGGTGATCGTTTTCTTTGTCGAAAAGCGGCGGGGGAGGTGATTGCCGCTCTTGTGCCGGATGCAGCAGCCAGGGCCGCAGCTATTTATCCCATTGATGGTGATCTGGAGGATCCACTGAAGACTTTGGGGCTGCTCAAATCATTCAATCTTTTTGCCGGTCGGCAGATTTTTCAGGTAACGGGCTCAAAATTATTTCATTCTAAGGCGGTTGCCAAAGGAATATGGAGTAAGGCCCAACACGCCTACCAAAAAAAAAATATTGAGGCGGCAGGTCGTTATCTTAATCAATTGGCGGCGGTGGGACAGGCCACGGCGGCAGAGTTAGCTGATATCTCGGTTAGCAAGTGGCGGCAGTGCTTTGGTTTCCCAAAACCTGCAAGCTCATTAACCTGGATAACCGAGGTGCTTGCTCTTTGCCCGCCGACTGGGGATAATAGTAAAAATAAGGGTAGGCAAGATTCGGTAATGGAGCAGTACGAGGCTGTTTTGACAGCGGGAGTGCCCCGAGAAAACATTTTAATTCTCTTGGCTGAAACGGTCGATAAAAGGAAAAGATTTTATAAATTTATCCAGAAACACGGTGTAGTTGTTGATTTAGCAATCGATTCTGGTATGTCAAAAGGGGCCAAAACTGATCAGGAGGAGGTGCTGAAGAATCTGATTCGTCAGACCTTGGTCGATTTTGGCAAGGATATTGAACCTCGGGCACTTCAAGCCTTGATTGAACGGGTGGGCTTTTATCCTGTTGCCATAGTGCGAGAGACTGAAAAGCTGGCATTGTACGCCGATGCGGATGCCCGGATAACCTTGCAGCATTTACAGGCAATTATTGGCCGTACCAGAGAAGATGCTCTTTTTGAGTTTACGGAGGCTTTCGCCAATATTGATTTGGAGCAGGCCCTTATTCTGACGGCCCGCCTGCTTGATGCTGGTATGCATCCTCTAGTGTTGGTCTCCGGTCTGCGTAATCATCTTCGTAAGCTCCTGCTGGTGCGCTCGTTTATTGAATCTCCTCAGCCCGCCTTTGTGCAGGGGATGACCTATGGTGTGTTTCAAAAGGGCTATTTGCCTGATTTGAAAGAGGTTCGGCAGGAATGGATGTCAGAAATGCCCAATCACCCATATGCATTATTTATGATGTTTGGTAAGGCCAGGGAAATGGCGATATCTCAACTGGTGGGTTGGCTGCGGGAATTATTGTCAGCTGAATTAAGTTTGAAAAGTTCCGGCCAGCCGCCGGCGCTTATTTTTGAAAGATTTTTAATTGGAGCCTTGGCTGTAAAAAAATGAGTGCGACGAAAACTATTGAAAACGAACAGCCTGGGGTTAAGGAACGACCAAAAGTGGAGGAGCCACCTTTGTATGAGGTATTGCTCCTAAATGATGATTATACTACCATGGATTTTGTGATAGCTGTTTTAGAGGTCATTTTTCATAAAAGCGAAATACTGGCCACTGAAATAATGCTTAACGTACACAAAAAAGGTGCGGGAGTGGCCGGGGTGTATTCCAGAGATTTGGCGGAAACCAAGGCGGCAATGGTTCATGACTGGGCGCAGCAAGAGGGCCATCCGCTGCGCTGTACAATTAACAAGGTGTGAAAAATGATCGGTACAAAACTTGAGATAGCTTTGGTGTTTGCCATCCGAGAGGCCAAGTCCCACAGCCACGAGCATGTGACGGTGGAACATATCCTCTTTGGTTTGCTGCAGGACGATTTGACGGTGCGTATTATAGAAGCCTGCGGGGGAGATATTAGATCTCTGCACAAAAAGCTGGAACAATTTTTCAATAAAAATCTCCTGGACATAAACAGTGACAAGAAACATGAGCCTACCCAGACCATTGGCTTTAATCGGGTTTTGCAGAGGGCTATTGCTCATGTGCAGAGCTCTGGGAAAAAAGAAGTAGATTCTGGAGATGTGTTGGTGGCTATATTCTCGGAACATGATTCTTATGCGGTTTATTTCCTTAAGGCTGAGGGAGTTACCCGTCTGGAGGTAGTTAAGTATATATCTCACGGCTTGCCTGATGAACAAAAGGAAGACAGCAACCGGGCAGAGCCAAACAAAAAGGTAAAACCTGCTAAACCGGAGTCTGCTCTGGACAAATTTACTGTAAATTTTGCGCAATTGGCAACAGATGGTAAGATTGATCCATGCATTGGCCGCGAACCTGAACTACGGCGAACCATTCAGGTTCTTTGCCGTCGGCGTAAAAATAATCCCCTCTTGGTGGGAGAACCGGGGGTCGGAAAGACCGCTTTGGCAGAGGGGCTGGCTTTGCGGATTCATGACGGTAATGTGCCAGAGGTAATGCGTAATACCGTTATTCATCTTTTGGATATGGGCTCGTTATTATCCGGGACTAAATACCGGGGAGATTTTGAGCAGCGTTTAAAGGCGATATTGCAAGAGGTGAAGGCGGCTGGCAATATAATTTTATTTATTGATGAAATTCATACCATTGTGGGGGCTGGGGCCACGAGCGGGGGCAGTATGGATGCTTCCAACCTGCTTAAGCCATCATTGCAGGATGGTTCTTTAAGGTGCATTGGCTCAACAACCTATGAAGAATATAAAAATTATGTGGAGAAGGATCGGGCCTTATCGCGGCGTTTTCAGAAGATCGATGTCGATGAGCCATCGGTGGCTGAGACCTTTGAAATCCTGAAAGGGTTGCAGGGGCGTTACGAGGAACATCACGGCATCAAATATGTGCCAGAGGCCTTGGAGGCGGCGGCAGAACTGGCTAACCGATACATTAATGATCGTTTTTTGCCCGACAAGGCGATTGATGTGATTGACGAGGCTGGAGCAGCTTGCCGGCTAGCAGTGGGTCGTAAAAGACGTAAGATTACAGTTAGGGATGTTGAGGAAGTCGTCTCACGTATGGCAAAGATTCCTGCCAAGAGTGCCACGGCTTCCGATACGGCTCAACTTAAAAATCTTGCCAAAGTGTTGAAAGATAATATTTATGGCCAGGATCATGCTGTCGCTACCTTGACGACGGCTGTGAAAAGAGCTCGAGCTGGTTTGAGTAACCCTGAACGGCCAACAGGAAGTTTTCTATTTGCTGGGCCCACCGGGGTTGGTAAGACGGAGGTAGCCCGACAATTAGCTGCCGCTTTGGGGATTAATTTTGAACGCTTTGACATGAGTGAATATATGGAGAAGCACGCCGTGGCACGGTTGATCGGGGCACCGCCAGGCTATGTGGGGTTTGACGAAGGTGGGCAGTTGACTGATGCTATCCGTAAACATCCTTACACTGTATTGCTTTTGGATGAGATTGAAAAGGCTCACGAGGATGTCTTTAATGTTCTACTACAGGTTATGGACAACGCTACTCTCACTGACAATTCCGGTCGCAAGGCCGATTTTCGTAATGTGATTCTTATAATGACTACCAATGCCGGGGCTAGGGATATGACCAGTCAGGCTATTGGTTTTACATCCGCCAAAAAGGATCAGGGGCTGAAGGCTATTAAGAATATCTTCTCTCCAGAATTTCGTAATCGTTTGGACGGGACAATCTGTTTTAACCCGCTTGATCTGCCGATTATCGAACGAGTAGTTGATAAGTTGATCCGGGAACTGCAAATTCAGCTGGCAGATAAGCAGGTTAGGATAAAACTTACGGCCAGTGCCAGGCGCTGGTTGGCTGAGAAGGGTTATGACGCTAATTATGGGGCTCGGCCTCTGGGAAGATTAATAATGACTGCGATTGCTGATGTCTTGTCAGAGGAAATTCTCTTTGGGGAGCTTCGCAAAGGTGGTCTGGTTAATATCGGCCTTAAAAATGATAAGTTGACCTTTGCCTTTAAGTAAGATTAATGGTATAAAATCGTCTTGGCATAGTAACAATGGTGTTGAACTTTGGTATTGAACTTTTTTAGTATTGTACTCTTTTTAAGTTGAATTAACTTAATACATATCGGCTTTGAAAAATAAAAATTAAGGAGATTTACGATGAAGATGAAAACGATTTGTTGCTGTTTTACTGGTTTCGCTATGGCCTTGTCATTGACGGCTTGTGGTAACAGCCATAAGGCAGCTGAGCAGAAAAAAACAACTGAACCTGTTGTAGCCAATGAGGCTCCTGTTCAGCCGCCGGCAACACCTGGGGCCATAAAAGGTAAGGTCCTTGAAACAATGAATGCCAGTGGTTACACCTATGTTAAACTGGATGACGGCTCTGCTGATGGTTTGTGGGCTGCGGGCCCCAAAAGCGATTTGAAGGTTGGCGAAGAGGTTACCTTAAAAGGTGGCTCAGTTATGGAAAATTTTACTAGTAAATCACTGAACAAGACCTTTGCAAAGATTGTCTTTGCATCCGGTTTTCTTCGGGGTGATGAGGCTAAAGCTGCCGGTGATTTTGCTTCAGCGGCAGCGGCAGGCAAGGGTGCCGCAGGAATGACATCCGGTGGCAGTTCCGGCAGTATCGTGCCGTTTGCTGATTTAAAAATTACAAAGGCCGAAGGCGCTGATGCCCAAACCGTTGGTGATTTGTTTGCCAAACGTCAGGATTTAAATACCAAGAAAGTTACTATTAAGGGGCAGGTGGTCAAGATCTCTAAGAATATTATGGGCAAAAACTGGATTCATCTTCAAGATGGTAGCGGTGATCCCATGAAAAATACCCACGATCTGGTAGTAACTACTAAGGATACTGCGGCAAAAGGTGATATCGTCACCGTTAAGGGTGTTGTAGAGTCCGATAAGGACTTTGGCTCAGGCTACAAATATGATGTTATTGTTGAAGAAGCCACGGTCTCCATTGAAGGGGATGCGGTTCCCGCAGATGATGCAGCGTCCACAAAGACGACTGCTCCTGCCGCCAAATAAGAATGCAGGATGAGGGCCTTGACTATAACCGTAGTCGGGCCCGGGGCGTTGGGCTGTCTTTTTGCGGCCCTCTTCTCTAAAGCTGGACATTCGGTGTGGATTCTTGATTATAACTCGGTGCGGGCGCAAAGAATTAATGCGCAGGGTATCTGCCTGGTTGAAGATGGTTCGGAGTGTTATGCCGTAAGATCTACGATTGAGGCCGGAGAAATTGGCCGAACAGATGTAGTCCTGTTATGTGTAAAATCGTATGATGTGCATAATGCTCTAAGGCTGGCGGCTTCTCTTTTAAAAGAGGGGACGTTGTTGATTGCCATGCAAAATGGTTTAGGGCATCATGAAGTTCTGCAGCAGTCGAAGGGACTTTGCTGGGCAGTTGGGATTACCGCCCAAGGGGCAGCACTTCTTGAGCCAGGCGTTGTAAGACATGGAGGCAGTGGAATTACAACCTTGGGTTTTATGGATGAGGTTGATGAAACTGCGCAGAAACGCTTGGCTGAGATTGCTGCTTTGTTTGAGGCGGCGGGGGTGCCAACTGTGGTTAGTTCTGACATTGAAGCCGCAGTCTGGGATAAATTGCTGGTTAATGTCGGAATTAATGCTTTGACCGCTCTGTATGGTTGTTCTAATGGTGAGTTGCTGGAAAATCGGCAGGCCATGCTACAATTGCGGCAAGCCGTTAATGAGGCGGCAGCTGTTGCCTTGGCTAAGGGCATAAAGATAACTAAAGATCCTGTTTCCAGGACTAAGGCAGTCTGTCGGGCCACCAGCAAGAATATTTCATCAATGCTGCAGGATATTCGTCACCATAGGAAGACAGAAATTGAGTCGATTAATGGGGCGATTATTCGTGAGGCAGCATCTTTGGGAAGAGGAGTGCCGATAAATAAAGAATTAACCTTGAAAATACAAAATTTAAAACGGCGTTAGCCGCTACCCCACACGAAAAAGTCAACGAAACTGTGTCATTCTGAGACTTTTTACGAGTGCATCAAACTTTTGAGAAAATAAAATTAGGAGAAATTATGTCCAATTATCTTTTTACATCAGAGTCGGTTTCCGAGGGCCATCCAGATAAGGTTGCCGATCAAATCTCTGATGCGATATTAGACAGTTTGCTGGCTGAAGATCCACAAAGCCGGGTAGCTTGTGAAACCATGGTTACTACTGGTATGGCAGTGATTGCCGGTGAGATAACCACCAGTGCCTGGGTAGATATGCCTCAGATTGTTAGGGATACCATCCGGGAAATTGGCTACAATTCCTCAGATATGGGCTTTGACTCACAGTCTTGTGCTATTTTGACCAGCATCGATAAACAGTCTGCCGATATTGCCCAAGGCGTTGATGAAGGTACTGGCATTGATCTTGACCAGGGTGCAGGTGACCAGGGCCTTATGTTTGGCTATGCTACTAACGAAACCGAGGTCTTAATGCCAATGCCTATTACCCTGGCTCATCTCCTGATGAAACGACAGGCTGATGTGCGGAAAGCCGGGCGTCTTCCATGGTTGCGGCCTGACGCCAAAAGCCAGGTAACTATTGAATATGAGGATAAAAAGCCAAAACGGATTGATGCGGTGGTTATTTCAACGCAGCACTCTCCCGAAGTGGACTATGAAGATCTTAAAAGCGGGGTAATGGAGGAGATAATTAAGCCAATATTGCCAGCCAACCTTATTGATAATAAGACAAAATATTTAATTAATCCTACCGGACGTTTTGTAATTGGCGGGCCGGTTGGTGATTGTGGACTAACTGGTCGTAAAATTATTGTTGATACCTATGGCGGTATGGGATCACACGGTGGTGGTGCTTTTTCCGGAAAGGATCCCTCGAAGGTTGATCGCTCTTCTGCCTATATGGGCCGATATGTTGCGAAAAATGTGGTAGCCGCAGGTTTGGCTGATGAGGTAGAGGTTCAAATTGCCTATGCTATTGGTATTTCGCAACCCGTGTCTATCAATGTAAGCAGCTTTGGAACTGGTAAAATTCCAGATGCAGAAATCAAGAAACTCATTCTGCAACATTTTGACTTACGTCCCAAGGCAATTATTCAGCATCTTGATTTGTTGCGTCCTATCTATAAAAAAACCGCAGCATATGGCCATTTTGGCAGGGAAAGGGTAGAGTTTACTTGGGAGAAAACAGATAAAGCTGAAGCACTTAGGGCTGACGCAAAACTGTAACTGCCTGGCAGCACCTCAGCCGTTGTCTGTGCTAACTGAACAATTGCTACAACGCAGTAGATCGGACTTTTTACGACGCCATCAGAGTTAGCCTGTTGTTCAAATATTACAAACACAATAATTACAGGAAAAAAAATGACTACAACATTGCAGGACGGCAATTATAAGGTTGCCGATATGGGATTGGCTGAATGGGGCCAGAAAGAGGTGTCGATTGCGCAGAGCGAAATGCCCGGTTTAATGACTATCAGGGAAGAATATGCCGGGCGTAAGCCCTTAAAGGGAACGAGAATTGCCGGTTGTCTGCATATGACTATTCAAACTGCTATGCTGATGGAAACTCTGGTTGATCTGGGGGCAGAGCTGCGCTGGTCTTCCTGTAATATATTTTCCACGCAGGATCACGCTGCCTCTGCCATGGTTGCGGCGGGTATTCCCACCTTTGCCTGGAAGGGTGAAACGGAAGAGGAATTTAATTGGTGCATAAAGCAGACTATTGAGGGTCCTGATGGCTGGCGTCCTAATATGATCTTGGATGATGGCGGTGACCTGACTCTAATGATGCATAATGATTATCCGGAATTAATGAAGGATATTAGGGGTATCAGCGAGGAGACAACTACCGGTGTTTTGCGCCTTAACGATATGATGCGTGATGGCACTCTGAAGGCCCCGGCCTTTAATGTAAATGATTCGGTAACTAAATCTAAATTTGATAATCTTTATGGTTGCCGTGAATCACTAATTGATGGCATCAAACGAGCCACAGACGTTATGATCGCCGGCAAGATTGCTGTAGTATGCGGATATGGTGACGTGGGCAAGGGCTGTGCTCAGGCTTTGCGTAATATGGGCGCTACTGTGCTGGTGACGGAGATTGATCCGATCTGCGCCTTGCAGGCCGCCATGGAGGGCTACCGGGTAGTCACTATCGAAGAGGCTGCCCCGCAGGGGAATATATTTGTTACCTGTACCGGCAATGAACGAATCATCTCCAGAGAGCATATGGATAAGATGCCTAATGAGGCTATTGTCTGTAATATTGGTCATTTTGACAGTGAAATTGATATTGCTTCAATCCGTGATTTGGAGTGGAGTAATATCAAGCCTCAGGTCGATCATGTGATCTTCCCCGATGGCAAAAGGATAATTGTCCTGGCAGAAGGCCGTTTGGTCAATCTGGGATGCGCTACCGGTCACCCCAGCTTTGTAATGAGTAACTCTTTTACAAACCAGGTTATGGCTCAGATTGAGTTATGGCAAAATCACGATAAATATGAGAATAAGGTCTATTTTCTACCCAAAAAATTGGATGAGAAGGTGGCTCGCCTGCACCTTGATAAAATTGGTGCCCATCTTTCTACTCTGACCAAAGAACAGGCAGATTATATTGGTGTTGATGTTGAAGGGCCGTATAAACCGGACTATTATCGGTATTAGTCCGGCAGGATGATTTATCCCCATATTGTAAAAGCAATCCTACGTCCAGTCATTGTACGGTGGGGTTATTACACAAAAAGAAGCTCCCTGCTGGGGGCTTTTTTTGATAAGGCATCATATGATAAAAAAAATAATTGTTGGGATATCTGGTTTCGTATTACTAGCTAGTTCAACGGGATTAGCCTATAAACAGGCTGATCTTGATAAATTATTGACTAATAAGGCTTGCAGTGAATGTGATTTAAGCTCTGCGCCTTTGGCCAATAAGGATCTTGGTAAGGCGAATTTGCAAGGAGCCAACTTGCAAGGGGCAGATTTACATAATGCCTCCTTGCGAATGGCCGATATGACTGGCGCAGACTTACGTAAGGCTGATTTGTCTATGACCATCTTTGAGGCGGCAGATCTATTTAAAGCGGACTTCAGGGGAGCTAAATTGGCAGGAGCGGTTTTTGACGGGGCGTATTTATCCGAAACTAAATTTGACGAGAAGCCTAAGGGGCTAAAAAACACAGGGAAAAACCTGCCGACGCCTGCAATTTCAATCGAACCCCCCAAAGCAGCTGGGCCAGCGCTAGACACGAAAAAAGCGAAGCTCAGTAAGGAGGATCTATTGCAGAAATCGTTGGATGATAATAGGTGTATAGAGTGTGATTTCTCTGGGATGGATCTGACTGGTGTGAAATTTAAAGGTGCCTTTCTCGAGAGGAGTAATTTCGAAGGGGCCAATCTTAGTGGGGCAAATTTCAAAAATGCTGACCTGAAAGGGGCTAATTTCCGTAATGCCAATTTGACGGACGCATATTTGAAGGGGGCCGACCTCTATAATGCCAATCTCTCTGGTGCCAATTTAACGGATGCCAATTTGAAGGAGGCCGCTCTGGATGGGGCCTACCTGGGCGGTGCGAACTTTACTGGAACTATAAAGGAAAAGCCCCCTCTTAAGTGAGCCACTTTTTTTGGCGTAATTTTTTACCAAACAATCGGCACTTGTCATTTATTTGGTAGGGGGTTGTGCTTCGATAGTATCTGTGGCTGGTGGTGTACTCATTGTCAACCGTATTTTTTCCCATAAAATTGTTCGGCCATGTTCGACACCTGCTTAATCGAGGAGTTTCTTAAGGAGTTCTGAATCGTTACATAGAGAATATCGTAATACAAAGGAGAACCATATGCCATATGTCAGCATTCGGATAGCCGGGAAATTAGAAAGGCACCAGAAAGAAGAAATCTGCTCAGGGGTAACCGATGTTATTGCGAAAGCCGCCAGTAAACCCAGGGATTCTATCCTGATTTTTATTGATGAGGTCGAGCATGAAAACATTGCCAAGGGCGGCAAATTATTGCCACAACCCACTTAATCCCCGTATTTGCACCTTTTAGGTAATGGAAAAGATAGAAGCCGCAAATCGTCTTAGGCAATTGCGCACAGAAATAAACCTGCATGCCCAGCGTTATTACGTCCAGGACGATCCGCTTATCTCTGACGGGGAGTACGATGTCCTCTTTCAGGAACTTTTGGCCCTTGAAAGAAGTTACCCCGATCTTATCACTGAAGATTCTCCGAGCTTGCGCATAGGTGGGGCACCGCTTTCTGAGTTCAGACAAATTGTGCATCGCTCTCCAATGCTCAGCTTGGAAAATGCCTTTCAACAGGCAGACATAATTGATTTCGAAGTTCGTCTGCAACGTTTTTTACATATCGATAATTCCCTGGAATATGTTGCCGAACCCAAGCTGGATGGCTTGGCGGTAGAACTTGTTTATGAAGCAGGTCTGCTAGTC
>VAPK010790643.1_pt1 | contig 11669 bp, 5 predicted proteins | sample 3395031 | NCBI WGS metagenome assembly VAPK01 (sample SAMN08290443, study PRJNA428436) | hydrothermal vent metagenome | isolation source: Deep-sea hydrothermal vent chimney 1 | place: Pacific Ocean: Juan De Fuca Ridge
ACGCGGGCGAGCTGGTCATAATCGAGTTTTATTTCAACTTGTGATTTCCCGACCTTGTCATTTCGATCGATATCCTTGGTACCGTCTATGGTCTGCAGATATGCGACGATATTATCCGCCAGACGTTTTCTCATTTTGTCATCTGGTCCGGTTACCCGCATCATAATGGGGCGCCCCACGGGTGGTCCCCCTGCATCAATGTTATAGCGGATTCGGCTAAACCCCGGTAAATCTTTGGTTTTTTCGCGCAAGCTCTCCACAATTTGATCGGCAGTGCGCTCGCGGCTAGCGAAAGGTGTCAGGCTGACAAATATCGCCGCGTTGTTTTCTCTCTCGCTGGAACCAATATCACCGAATGTGCCTATTCGTGTTACAAAGGAATCCAACTCTCCGGAACCCAACTCGGAGATAAATTTTTCAACCAACTTGGTTTTGTCGGAAGTCGCTTTAAGAGATGTACCGGCGGGTGTTTCCACTAATACCAAAAAACGCTCTGCTGTGGAAGATGGAAATAAAACAAAATCCATATATTTGACGGCATATAATGCAGCCCCGCCCAATACACCTATAAACGCTAAAAACATCACATAACGAAAACGCAATAATGAGACAATCGCACTTTTATAGCTTATTTTAAGTTGATCAAAGCCGCGCTGTGTTATCGATGTAGCATCACCTTTGTTTTTCGCCTGCGCACGTAATCCACCCGCGATATGCGCTGGCAAAGCCAATGTAGACTCGATCAGCGAGACCAGTAAGGCCAATGAAATGACCAAGGGTATAACATAAACAAACTTGCCTAACATGCCCGGCATATAAAACAACGGCGCAAATACCACCAACGTGGTGAATATCGTTGTCAGCACAGGTTTAAACACACCACTGATACCTTGCACGGCCGCTTCTATCGGCTCAAGCCCCTGTTCATGTCGTTGATAGATATTTTCCGAAATGATTATCGCATCATCAACAATAATACCGAGCACGATCACCATTGCGGTCATCGTGACAGTATCGATGAAACCGCCGAAAACGGGCAATAAAAAAACCACTCCGAGCAATGACACGGGAATCCCCAGCGCAACCCAAAAAGCGACACGAATATTGAGAAAGACAGTCAACACCAACATCACCATCGCCAGGCCTAATGCACCGTTGGTCGCAACAATGGAAAAACGTTCACTTACATAAGTCGATTCGTCATTGGATATCACGATGCGCACACCGTCTGGAAGATATTGCTTTTGTTTTTCCACCATCGCGTTAATGGCACTAACGGTGCGAATGATATCCGCTGACTCGGACTTATACGCAATGAAAGACAGTGCCGCTTCACCATTGACGCGAGACTCCACTATTTCTTCTTCGAAAGTATCTTCAATAATGGCCAGATCTTTGATCTTAATCAACGGACCATCAAACGTCGTGCGGACGATGACATCACCGACTTCTTGTGGTTCACGAAATTGTGCAAGCGTGACAATGTTTTTTTCGCTGGTATACGATTCAAAATCGCCGCCAGTGGCCCTGATATTGCGTCCCCGGATCGCCGCGATAATTTCCCCGAGCGCAATTTCTTTATTATCGATCGATTCTGGAGAAACCTGGATCTGGATTTCTCGCGCACGATAGCCAAAGCGTTCTACTCTGGACACGCCTGGAACATTTTCCAGTTTTTTCTCAAAACGACGTGCCAGCTCGCGTATTTCACGGTAAGGTAAATCACCCGTCAGGCCGATTTCTATCATTGGAAAACTGGATGTGCTTAGCTCTGTGACCAATGGTGATTCAGTTACCTCTGGCGGTAAATCAGTTACACGGGACACGGCTTCGCGTATTTCGCGAATTACTTTATCTTCATCTTCTACGTCCGAATCGATGACGATATGGATACTGGAGATATTCTCCATGGACCAGGATTGAAAATGTTTTATACCCGTCACTTCTTTGAGTTCGTCTTCGATTTCATTGGTTACTTTTAGCTCAACATCTTCGGGTGACGCACCCGGATAAGACGTGGTAACCAGCACTTCACCGAATTCCACGCTTGGAAAGCTGTCGCGTTTAATCGTCAATAAAGTGGACAGCCCCAACAATATAATGATGAGCGTTATCAAATAGGCTAATAAGTGGCGTTCAACAAAGAATCGGAAAAAATTATTCATGGTTTTATCCCCTTAATCGCAAGCTCTTAAGTCTGAATGAATCATTGTTTCTGATCCGCATCGGTAATCAGCTGATCGGTCAGCGACAAATATTCAAGATAAAGTTTTTGATAGGTCGCCGCATTCTGCGCATAAATCAATTTGACAAATTGCTCATTGTCACGGCTTTGAATTACAAAGGTCAGTTCATTACGGCCCTGGTTATGGCGGCGTAATTCTTGTAGTGTTTTTTGTTGTGCCACGTTTATTTGCTGCTGATTAAGCGCCATGATTTTTTCCAGCTCTTTAATTTGGATTAGAAGATTCTGTAATTGCGCCTCCAACTGCACAAATGTACTGGCGCGCTCTGCAGCGAGTTGCATTTTTTCAATTCGCGCTTTACTGATATCCGCTTTGTTGGTGGTTTGCCCCAAAGGGTAACGAAACGCTAAGGCGACACTGTATTGCGGTTGGTCTAAACTCATAGAGCCACTAAATTGCACATCTTCACCACGCAGCCCACCGCTGACAGTAAGATTAAGTTCCGGCCTGGATTCGTCGCTCAGGCCACGTTGCTCATGCGTTAATTGCGCCAGCTTTAAATCCAGCAATTTTAATAATCTGGATTGTGTCTGCAATTCTGATCTTGCCTGTTTAATTGTAGCCAGTTCTTTAAACGTATATAAATCAACGTCTGGCTCTGAGTTAATAAGTATTGTATCGCCAGCACGCACTGACAATTCGGCGCGCAGCGCTTTGTATTGTGACTCAAATTGCATAAGGTTTTGTTTGGCATTGAAAACAGCATCTTCGGCGCGCAGAACATCAACCTCGGCAGCCAGGTTGGTGCGATGCTTCTTTTTTGTCGTGGCGAGTTCATTTTCCGCGAGCAGCAAACGATTTTTAGAAATATTGCGCTGCTCGGTTAATAATGCCCAATCTATAAACCGTGCGCCTGTGTCTGCGAGAAAATTTTCCTGGTTTTCCAAACTCGTTACCTCTATCAGGTCGATACTATATCCTTGCAGCTCGTAACCCAGTCGGCTCAATATTCCACTACTGTTTTTCATCAGTGGTATCGAATAATTTACATTGACACCGTTGCCATGCAGATCTTGAGATCCAAATGGCGCAGCGAATGTTTGATTTGATCTATTGTAATCATAACCGATAGAGATACGACCGCCGTTACGCCAATAAACACGCTCAATACCAGAGTTAAAGCGAAACTGTTCATCTTCTCGTGGTACAAAAGTGCTTGCCTTGTCACCGCGTTCTTCATGGCTAAATCTTGGGTTTGCCGTTACAACCCAATCTTGATCGCCTAGAAAACGTTTTTGTTGTTCGTGTTCGATACCGGCGGACAGTTGTTCTTTGTTAAAAAAAGGGTGGTTTGTTTTTACTTTTAGCAGGTACTGTTGTAACGTGATTTCCTGTGCATTTACCAAACCGGGCAATATTGCTAGTATCATCAGTATAATCCACTGGTTCTTAATCATTTTTCATCTCCGTTGTTTTTTCTGGAATCAGATTAACACCCGACAATGAATATGCAATCACCCTATTGGGCGATTGGCGTGGGTGATGTGGGTGATACACCTTCGATACGCGCTTTCAATGCCTGATTCATCGCCACAAATCCCGCCTTAGTTTGCTTGCCAACCAACTTGAGTATGATGGCAGATAATAGCCCACTAAATTTTTCGGAATGCACCAGTTTCACTTTGTTTTCCGCAAGTGTTTCTATATCAAAGCGATGCTCACCATCAAACAAACCCGCGAACAACACACGGCCTAGCCAAACAAAGCGCTTCGTGGGTTTAATCTCAATGATGATGGGATGAAATACTATGGATTTTCCTTGCGGCGGCATTAGATAAATCTGTAGTTCTGCGCCTTCATTCAGTTTCCCAGAAATTTGTCGGATAAAGGGGTTCCATTGCGGGTAATTTTTAAAGTCTGTCAGTTCCTGCCAAACCCGTTCCGGCGAGGACTCTATTTCAATTTCTGTTGTGATTAGCTGCGGCATTGCGCTACCTCCTTCTGGGTCCAATATTATTTATTTCCTGGCATAACTACAGAATGGCGTGAACATGCATAGGAAACATCACCCTTTTGGGTGATTAGGCAGGGTGATTTTTATATGAATAACTATTACTTGCAGTTACCAGATGAAATTATCAGGGGCTTACCTTTGGAAATGGCGTCAAGCCGATTATTTACCCCCATTTTCCGATAAATGTTTTTCACATGCGTTTTTACTGTATTCGGCGACACAAACAATTTCTCGGCAATTTCCTTGTTTGATAACCCAGCAATTAAATGTTCAAGCGTTTTCATTTCCTTGGCGCTAAGGGGTTCAATCTGATCTGCTGTTGCGGTTTGTGAATCTATTTCAACACGAATTTGTTGCAGCAAATATTGAGCATAATCAGCATGTGGGCCATTAAGCGACCGTTTTAACAATGCGGCCATGGGGGCGCCTTCATTGACAAAAAGTCGTACATAATGTTCGTCGGCAGCGCTAGCCAAAGCACGTTGCAATGATTCAATAGCCTGCTGCGTTTGTGTCTTGGCCTGGCGAGCCAGTGCCTGGAGAATGAATAATTCAATAACACGCTCATAGCGGCGACCGCGCTGCGCATCCAATAATAACGTTGAAATCAACGTCAATGCCTGCTCAGGTTTGTTCTGTAACAATAACAACCTTGCCAAAAGAATAGAGCCATTCTCCGTTTTAGGGGGTGTGTTTTTGTAATCTTGCAGGCTAGTACGTGACAACCATTGTTCTGCACCGTGCAGATCGCCTTGTGCCAACAGCAACGCGAACATGTCATCTTCGACACTGGGAAAGTAATGTAGTGGCGCAGGTTTCAAATCCAGATTTTGGATTGTTTCAATACACGCATGAAGTGAGTCTGCTTCGCCGCGTGCCAAAAATATTTTTGCCCGGCGTGTTTCTATCATACCTGGCAAAGCATTCTGTTTGTCGTTTTTTGCCACCTCGTCGGCTAATTGTAGATATTTCATACTGCCATCAAGTTCGTTGCTTTGATATAACAACCCGCTAAGTGTGAGATAAACCCAGGCAGTATCGACTAAATATTGGTCCCAGCCCTTTTGCTGTAAACGAGCCAGGTCATCTGTTATACGCGTGCGTGCTTCTCGCAGGCGACCTTGACGGCTCAATGCCAGCGCGTTACCCGTTACTGCAGCATTGATCGTGATAAGAAATTCATTTGTGTAGCTGGCTTCAATAATTTGACTAAACAGACTTCGTGCTTTTTCCAGTCCGCCATCGATCAAATGCGCTGAAGCCAATAATAATCTCGGCGGGAGGGCATCATACATATCGACTACCTGACAATATTGTATGGTCTGCTCTGCGTAATTGATTGCCATCTCAGTATCGCCTTTTTGCAAAGCCAGAAACCCTCCCATTAAGGTAAGATCAATTTGTATACGCACTCGTTGTTCTTCTGCGATCTCGGCATTTTCTGCGCTGGCTGAAGATTGCAACTCTTCCACCAGCTCATGAAGCATTTCGCCACAACCCAAATAATGGCTCCACACATAACGCAACGCATGACAAGGGTCTGCTCTATAAACAGATTCCGGCAATCGTTTATACCACGCCATCAAAGTAGGTATCTGCCCCTCTTCAAACAAGCGTTGTCCGTGTTTCGCCAACACATTTGCCACTTGCTCAAAATCCTCAACTTCAAAAGCGTGGTGCACAGCTTCATGTGGAAAATTATTTTCGCTAAACCATTCGCTGGCCGCACGATGCAGTTGTTGTCCGCTGTCCGGGTATTGCTGGACAAGTTGGTTGCGCAATAAATCGGCAAAAAGGTGGTGATAACGATACCATCTACGTTTGCTATCCAGGGGGATGATGAACATGTTTAAACTTTCCAACATTGCCAGACGTTCAACACTCCCCGTACTTCCTGTTAGCTTGTCACACAAAGGTCCGCAAAGTCGATCCAATACGGATGTCTGTAATAAAAACTGTTTTACTTCTTGCGGCTGGCGTTGCAACACCTCGTCGGTAAGATAGTCGATAATATAACGGTCATCACCGGCGAATGCGCGGATAAACGATTGCTTGTCTTGCTCTGATTCCAGGGAAAGCGCAGCCAATTGCAAACCGGCAATCCAACCTTCGGTGCGCTCCTTTAGCATAGCGATTTCCATTGTTGACAAATTCAGGCCAGATACTTCATTCAGAAACAAGCGTGCTTCTTCATCATTAAAACTCAGATCCTCTTCGAACACTTCTGCCAATTGCCGTCTGACGCGTAAACGCGGCAAGACCAGCGGCGGCATAGTCCGACTGGTAATAGCAATATGCAGTTGCGCCGGCAAATGATCCAGCAGATAATTTAGCGCTTCATGGATCTCAGCATTGTGAATAACGTGATAATCATCCAGGGCAACGATCAGATCATGTTTAAAACGGTCAACCTCATTTAATAGCTTGCTCAGTACAGTAATAGTATTAACCGCTTGTGGTAGCGCTAATATTTTTGCTGCATCGTGTGCAAACCCAGGTTCAACTGTCTGTATGGCTGCGACCAGGTAACGCATAAACTGAGCAGGGTCATTATCGCTGTCATCCAGCGACAACCAGGCAACAGGCATGTCGCGTTGTTGTAACCAACTGATCAACAGGGTTGTTTTACCAAAACCTGCGGGTGCACAAACCAAACTTAATGGGCGCACATCGCCTCCCAATTTATCTAACAAGCGTTGGCGACAAACAAGCCCTGCATGATTTCGCGGCATGCTTAACTTTGTAGTCACCAACAAGTTGCTGTCACCTGAATAGCCATTGGGTTGCGCCTGGGATAATACGTCAGCACTCATAGTCAGTGTCGCCCTGTTACGAATAAAAGGAAGGGGTTATTTTAACAAAAAATCACTAAAATATATTTTTTTTAAGGTTAAATTTTAATAATCACAACGTTAATAATCAATACCAGGGGAGAGCCACTGTGGAAGCAGCAGTAATTTTCGATGGAGCTTTTCTGGTTGCAGCATTTATCCTTTTGCCAATTTCTAACAACTCACCTCCTATTATCAGTAAATTCTCAGCGTTTTCTACACTAAAAAAATGTAAAGCTACGGCCAAGAAATAAATAAGTTTTTGATCGCCCACCTTGACCAATACCTTTGCTGAGATAGAGTGGCCCCACCGGCGTATCAAAAGCAACAAGAAAACTACCTGCCGCCAACAAAGAATCGAATCGGATATCATTCCTGTCGTTCCATACGTTACCAGCTTCAACTGAACCACCAATATAGAAAGGTATTTTCAGTGCTGATTGACTACCACCAATTTCTCTGAAATAAATCAAACGCAGCACACCGGCATAACGCCCCACAAGTTCGAAATTTTCAAAACCTGATAGACTAAAAAACCCACCTATCGCATATCCGGATTGAGTTGCTATTTCGCTGTTCACCACACCACCCAAACCAGTCCAGGCTATCCATGTATTGCTGCCCCAGGTCGCAGCTCGAAGCAGGGATACATTTAATGTATCCTGCTCAACGTCAGAACCAAGCCATTCTCTATCACTCCTCCAGGAGGTATTAAACAGCGTACCGTTTTTTGGAAAATTCAAGCTATCAAGTTGATCATAAGAAAACTGTACGAACCACGCCCCGTTGTTAACATCACTTTTATTAACCGATAAATCGCCTATAACGGGCTCTGTATCGATTGATCCAGCGCTTATACCAAATTCTAGCGACCCCCAATTTCCAAACAAGCGACCAGCACCAAATCCAATTGTCGATGTCGTGGCGATATAGTCCGCTGCCTGCCTACCGGCCTCAAATCGACCAAAATGTAATTTAGAGTATGTGGCCCATGTCTTTATGAAGTAGCGGAGACGATTATCCATCGGTTGATAAAATTCGGTGAAAAATCGTTGATCATAACCGAGCTGAAGTTCTGTTCGCCATTCGCCACCTGATTTATTAATTGGCGTATTGGTATAACTGGTCGCAACATTAAATTTACTTGACCCTGCAAAATCACTTTCCAGGTTCATACCAAATCGAATATAGCCAGGACCCCAATCTTTTTCTTCAGCTTTAATAACCAACTTGGTTCCTTCGGGATCTTGATCTACCTGATAATCCACATTCTTAAATATATTGATCCCGAATATTCGAGCTAAATTTTTTTCCAAACCAGGAATATCCAATTGTTCCCCAGGTTCTGTTTCGATATGCGCCTTTATTACATCAGTTCCCAGTCTCGATTGATTGTCAACGACTATTTTATCTATACGAGGCGTGCTTTGTATTTTTTGACGAATTGATGCCAGGTAGGTTTTATATAAATCTTCAGATAAAGAAAGTTGCTTGAGTCGCGGCACTAAAGGTTTTGTTGCTGCGATTCCTCTGGCCACCATAAATTTGGATTGGCCGAAAGCAGTGGATGAATAATTGCCCAAATCGGGTTGTAACAATATATCTTGCGGGCGCATCGCGCTGAGTTGTTCAACGCTATTGCGCAATATCTGAAACCCCAGGGTCTGGTTTAATATACTTAAAGGCGACGATAGTTCATCACGTTGCCGAGGTTCACTACTCAAATCTACCACAATTAGTATATCTGCCCCCAGCTCTCTGGCTAACTTTACCGGGATGTTATTGGCGAAGCCACCATCAACCAATAAACGTCCATTCCATTCAACGGGAGAAAATACACCAGGTATAGACAGGCTTGCGCGCATGACCGTCGCCAGATCGCCTTCGCCCATAACAACCGCCTCACCCGTCTCGATATCCGCAGCAACCGCACGAAAGCGAATAGTAAGGTCATCGAACTGTTCGGGGGCAGATAAGGTAAGCGACCGCAACAATAAATTTAATTTTTGTCCCTGCACCAGCCCTGGAGGTATGATGATATTTCCGTTTTTTAAACCAGACTCAAGCTTTATCAGAAAATTATTGTCATCTGATTTGCGACGGAAATTAAGTAATGAACGTCGTGGCTTATCGATAAAAAGCTTGTCCCAGTCGACATCATCAAGTAATTTTTCCAATTCAGTTGGCGAATATCCGTGGGCGTATAAACCACCCACAATGGCACCCATGCTAGTACCGGTGATAATATCAATCGGAATTTGCATTTCCTCCAGCACTTTGAGTACACCTACATGCGAGGCACCCCGCGCTCCACCCCCACTTAACACAAGCCCTATTAGCGGGCGTTTCTTATTATTTACGCCTGTTAGCTCATCACTGGCGCTGGCTTTTACAGCGCTACACATAAGTATCAACGTAGCCATAGACACAAGGAAGATCTTCATACCTTGGCACCCGCCATAATAACAATATTATTTGTTATTAAGTCTCCATAAATAAACCCTATGCTATCAAATTTTCATGACTAAACGGAAATGGTGGGTTTTGATATAAGAAATATGGGGCTGTCTTGCGCTAACCTAAATTGAACGACTCACAATAATGCCACCCCAAACGGGTTTGCGAGATCCTGGGCCAGATTTGATTTCCGATGATTGGCCGCGCAAAAAATAACTTAGTCTTAATCCGCTATCCAGTTCACTGGTGACCCCCACCCAAAGCTCGCCCACAACGTGATTAAGCTCGTCTCTGTCATAGGTAACGGCACTGTCTCTAAATTGCCCCTGTATTAACGCATTATACGCTCGCAAATGAACACTCAAACCTGCCCAAAAATAAAATTCATTTTTAGGTTGATTGTTTAGATCCGCCAAAGGTAAGCCTTTTTCTGCATATGCTGCATTTTGTGGATTGAAGCTTGACCAGGGAGTACGGATTTTCCCAAAACGACCACTAACGCTCCAGGTAAGGTCCGTTAAGTAACCAACATTAACATTACGAGCCGTTTTAATTTCATAGTTATAACCCGGGGCGCTGTAATCAGCCCAACGGACATATTGCTTCGAAAGGCTATAACGAAAAGTAAGTTCACCCCCGTCTGAAATTTGATTACCCCAACCCTGTGCCTGCGTGGCATCAAAGATTTTATGAAGCTTATTTTGAAACTCACCCGGAATATTTAATCCCAATACACCGATTGTTAACGATGAAATCACTGACGACCTGTTTTTATAGTTTACGTTCTGGCGCGTGTTTGAAATATATATCAAACCCGCGTAGGGTCTGTCGTCAAATAACGGCACAGCCAGATCTATGTTCTCTGGGGTAAACGCGGTTAAACCAAACTCGAAACTATTTAATATTTTATCTCCAGAATTCCCAACACCTAACCAGCCGTTAACAGCGCCTAATACAGGGTCAACCGACAAAGTATACGTAGCGGCTTGTGGCCCAGAAAGTGTGAAGGACACACCGCCAGTGTAGTCACGATCCCGGCCAGTAGACGCAAACAGGTCGTTGTCAAAATAAAACGCCCAGCCACTGCCTCCTTTTTTCTGCTGTGTTTCATCGGTGAATTCAACTTGCAGACGTTTCTCATCTTCAATCGATGCGGCCAGCAATAAGGGGCCGTCATGTCGCGGTTTGCTGTCTGCGCGAGACATGGCGATCGCATCTGAGTCCGTTAAAAACAACGTGGCCACTAAAACTATGCCTACTGTCACATCTACCAATGAGCGGTTTAAATATATTTTTTTATCCATCTCCATACCCACCTATTAAATGACCGGTCGTTTATATTCTTTGTATTCAAAAAGCCAGCTCTCTGGCTTCAATAATAAGACGACCGGTCACTTATATTATTACAAAAATAGATGCTCGCAAACACTTTTTTTTAGGAACTATCAAAGATACACGTCGAAATTACGCTTTATTCTGTTGTTATTAATAGGGTTATTAGGCCCCCTAGGACCCCCAGGGGCGCCAGGCTCCTAGACGCCGCATTCTGTACTATTGTTCTAATTAGAACTATTTCGTGATAATATGACTTTATCGAAAGATATTCGTAGATTCCTATTTATCCGGAGCAAAAAGATTGGATACGCCCAAACTGAAACTTATCAGTCACTTACTTTGTCCCTACGTACAACGTGCGCGCATCATCTTGCAAGAAAAACACATAACACATGAACTTGAGTTTATTGATTTAGATAATCCACCTGATTGGTTTAATCATATTTCTCCGCTGGGTAAGGTGCCTGTATTGCTCGTCGATCAACAGGCGATATTTGAATCTGTCGTTATTATTGAATATTTAGACGAAATTTCAGCTGGCTCCTTGCACCCGGACAACGCATTACACAAAGCGAAAAATCGTTCCTGGATTGAATTTAGTTCGGAAATCCTAAATACGATTGCTGCGTTATATAACGCCAAGGATAAAAAAAATTTTGAGGAAAAGATCACTTCTTTACAACAAAAATTTAGTGCCGTTGAATTAGTACTTTCTGATGGTCCCTATTTCGATCAAAATACATTCTCTATGGTAGACGCAGCGTATGGCCCGGTTTTCCGTTACTTCGATGTCATTGACAAAATAGATGATTTCAATATTTTCTCTGCTATACCTTCTGCTATACC
>VAPK011294648.1_pt1 | contig 11669 bp, 8 predicted proteins | sample 3395031 | NCBI WGS metagenome assembly VAPK01 (sample SAMN08290443, study PRJNA428436) | hydrothermal vent metagenome | isolation source: Deep-sea hydrothermal vent chimney 1 | place: Pacific Ocean: Juan De Fuca Ridge
ATAAATACGATGTAGTTGTAACCATTTATTAACGCTGTCTGGCACCAGATAACGGATGCTCTTATGCTCAGAAATCAGGGTTTTAATTCGGGTTGATGATATTTCCAGTGGTGGGGCTTTTAAAAAATACACAGAGCCCGCATTGTGTTGTGTTAATTGTTGCGCGTTTTCAATGCATCGGTTAAGAGTGTAATCAGCAACGTCTGCGCTGGGAGTAATTGTATATCCTGGTCTTTGAACCACAATCAAATGAGCAAGATTCAATATTTGTGTCCACTGGTGCCAGCTGTTGAGTTGTTGGTAGGCATCAGCTCCAATAATCAGGCATAAGGGTTGTTGACCAACTTCCTGGCGCAAGTCAGTTAATGTATCCACCGTATATGAAATTCTGTTATGGCGAATTTCACGATCATCGACCAGCAACGCTGGTTCGTCTGCTATCGCCAGTTGTAGCATTTGCAAGCGCTGTGAGGCACTGGCAATAAATGGATCTCGATGCGGTGGCTGACCGCAGGGGATCAAGCGCACTTCATCGACTTGTAATTTGTCGCGTACTTCAATTGCGATGCGTAAATGACCAATATGTACCGGGTCAAAACTGCCACCCAAAACCGCTATCATGTCAATTTACTGATTGGCAAAATTGCAATGATATACTCAGCACCACTACAAAGTGTGAAAATCTAATGCGTCTCATTCGCTCAAGAGCAAGGAGTAACGACGAGTCATAGCTCGGGAATTATGGCGAGGAGTTATTACGCAGCTATTGAGTGAATGAGGCGTAGTAGAATTCATAATTTGTAGCGGTGCTGAGTATAATATTAACTGCGGATATGTCCATCACCCAGCACAATAAATTTTTGTGTGGTTAAACCTTCCAGCCCAACCGGACCACGGGCATGTAGTTTGTCAGTACTAATACCGATTTCTGCGCCCAGCCCATATTCAAAACCATCGGCAAAACGGGTGGATGTGTTGACCATAACTGAGCTGGAATCGACCTCACGTAGAAATTGTCGTGCTTTGCTGTAGTCCTCAGTGATAATCGATTCAGTATGTGCTGAACTGTATTGATGAATATGTTGGATGGCTTCATTCATTGTATCGACAACACGTATGGCTAATATCGGAGCCAGATATTCAGTTTCCCAATCCTGTTCAGTGGCAGGAGCACACTCGGATACCAGTGAACAAGTGACCGGACAACCTCGTAACTCAACACCTTTATCCAGAAATTGAGCTGCCAGAGCTGGCAATATCTCATTCGCGATGGATCTAGCAACCAACAGTGTTTCCATAGCGTTACAGACGCCATAACGCTGGGTTTTTGAATTCACTGCGATGGCAATGGCTTTGTCACGGTCAGCTATATCGTCAATATAAACATGGCAATTGCCATCCAGATGTTTAATTACAGGAATGCGCGCATCACGCGAGATACGTTCAATCAGCCCTTTACCACCGCGCGGTATGATTACATCTACATAGTTTTGCATCTGGATTAGATGACCAACCGCTTCACGATCTGTGGTTTCTACCACTTGTACACAAGTTTTGGGTAACCCAGCTTTGCTCAAGCCCTGCACAATACATCTGGCAATGGCTTGATTGGAAAAAACCGCTTCTGATCCTCCACGCAGGATGCAAGCGTTCCCCGATTTCAGGCACAACGCTGCTGCATCTGCGGTTACATTGGGACGTGACTCATAAATAATGCCGATAACGCCCAGTGGAACGCGCATTTTGCCCACTTGAATACCAGAAGGTTGATAGGCTAAATTTTCAATTTCACCAACTGGATCAGGTAAGCTGGCGACTTGACGCAAACCATCAGCCATTGCTTCAATTCTTGTGGGCGTTAATTCCAATCGGTCCAGCAACGCAGTGTCCAGGTTATTGTTCCGTCCATTGTCTAAATCTTTGGTATTTTCCTCAATCAACAGTGTACTGCCTGCAATAATGGCATCCGCTATCTGATATAAAGCCTGATTTTTATCACCCGTTTTTGCACCAGCAAGCACACGACAAGCAGTCACGGCTTGTTGTCCAACTGAGGTCATATAGTCTTGAATTGATTGCATGTGGTTTTCCTAAGGTTTGAGGTACTCAGCGAAATCTGTTCCTAGTTATGGCTTAATACGATACAAAGCTGAAATATCCTCTTCTCCGTAACCTTCTTGCATGAGTAGTTCGTAGTCCTTAATCGTTTGTTCTGTGAGTGGTAATTTAATGCCTTTCTGATCGGCCATCTGTTTGCAGATTTTTAGATCTTTGTGATGTAATCCAACTTTGAAACCAGGTGTGAATTGTGCTTGGGTCATGCTTGGCCCACGGTGTTTCAGAAACCAGTTTCCGGCTGCTCCAGCAGATATGATATCAATCACCTTATCCATTGGTAATCCCAGCTCATATGCAAAAGCAAGCGATTCGGTAACCGCTTGATTAATACCAGCAGCCATTGCCTGATTAACTGCTTTGGTGCCTTGCCCGGAACCGGTCGGCCCCATTAATGTCATTTGAGTCGATAAGGTTTCTAGTGCTGGTTTAACCCGCTCTAATACATTCTCATCACCACCGATCATCATTGCTAAAGTCCCATTTTTTGCACCTTCCACTCCGCCTGAGACAGGGGCATCTAGAAATGTAGCGCCGTGGTCTTCCAGAATTAGAGCAGCAGTTTTTGCGGTTGCCACGCTGACTGTTGATGTATCAATCACTATCTTACCGGGGCTCAATCCAGGTAACATTGCCCTGATTACATCCAGCACATCGTTATCCGCAGAAACACAGGTAATGATCACATCACAGTGTTTAGCGAGTGTAGAGGGTGATTTTTCGCAAAGTACACCAAGCTCTGATGCCAGGTTTTCAACACACTCTATGTTTCTGCCCCAAACAGCAGATAAGAAATCAGACGATGCCAGATTACGTGCCATGGGTTCACCCATGGCGCCTAGTCCGATAAATCCGACTCTCATCCTGATTGCTCCAAATAAGTCCCTGATTGCAGGGTCGTAAAAAACATGGTTTCAAATTCCTTTTTTAATTCGCTCTGCAGATCAGCATTATTCAGCTTTAACTGTAAGCGTTCCAGTATAAACTCTGGTTGAATATCAACATAGCGAAATAAGTCAGCGATCGAATCACCTTTGTTTGGGGCATAAAAATGTGATTGTCCTTGTTCATCCAGATGGATATTAATTGTATCAACATCCCCAAACAAGTTATGCATATCTCCCAGAATTTCTTGATATGCGCCGAGTAGAAAAAAACCCAGATAATAGTGTTCTTTATCAGTAATATCATGGATTGGCAGGGTGCTCTCGATGCCTTGATGTTCGACATAAGCAGCGATACTGCCATCTGAATCACAGGTCAAATCCTGGATCACTCCACGACGCAGTGGTTGTTGGTTGAGTCGCGATAACGGCATGATAGGAAAGCGTTGTTGAAATGCCCAGATATCAGGCATTGATTGAAACAGGGAAAAATTACAAAATACCTTGTCAGCCAATTTCTCATTCAATATTTCCAGAGTTTCATCTGCAGATGTATGCGTGGTTGTTGATGACTTGATAGCGTTAAGCTGATCTCTGATCTGCTGCAATTGTGAGTAACAAGTGGATTCAGCATCTGCCAATTGCGGCAAGTCGAGCCAGCCTTCAGTATAGTCATGGCGAATTCGTTGCAATGTATTGTGTATCTTCTCCGATGATTCCATCAAATGTTGAAAATTGGTTGTGACTTGTTGGTTCACAACAGACTGCTTTGTTTTAGTTTCCACATCAACTACATTGGTAATCAACACGGAATGATGTGCAGTCATTGCTCGTCCCGACTCAGTCAGTATGTCAGGCTCAGGCAATCGATAACTATCACAGATCTGTTTTACACAACGCACAATGGTTTGTGCATAGGCTTCAAGCGAATAATTCATTGCACCCGCTTTATCAGAACCACTCGCTTCATAATCGACAGGCAGTCCTCCGCCCACATCCAGTGTTGTCAGCTGGGCCCCCAATCGATGTATTTCGGCATAAAAACGACCTGCTTCGCGTAAACCACTCTCAAAGTGTTCCAGATTAGTCACTTGAGAGCCGATATGAAAGTGCATCATTTTCAACCAATGCAGACAATTGCGTTGTCTCAGTTGCTCTAATAGTAATAGTACCTGGGTCGGGCTGAGTCCAAACTTGGATTTTTCACCGCCGGTATTTTGCCAGCGATGATCACCAATATTAGATAAGCGAATGCGCACGCCGAGCTGTGGTTCCACATCAAATTTTTCAGCCTCCAGAAAGATAGATTGTAGTTCAGACAGCTTTTCGACAACCAAAAACACCTTTAAGCCTATGCGCATTGCAGTCAACGCCAGCCGGATATATGCGCTATCTTTGTAGCCGTTACAAACGATTACACCGCCACTAGACAGTGCAATAACAGCGAGTAACTCAGCACGGCTTCCAGCTTCCAGCCCGACCAGATCTGGATTTGATTTTAAAATACCATCAATAACAGTTTTTTGCTGATTAACCTTGATCGGGTAAACAGGGAAATAATTGCCTCGATAAGCGAATTCTGAACGTGCTGTTGAAAAGCATTCAATCATGCTGTTTACACGATGTTCTAATATATCAATAAAGCGCACTAGCACTGGTAACTGAAGATTGTGTTTCCGAATTGAATGGGCAATCTCATGCATGTTGATACTGGGTTTTTTACGATCAGCTTCAGGAAATACTATGACATGACCGTTATCATCAATATCAAAGTAACCGGCACCCCAGGTTTCAATTGCATAGAGTTTTCGGGATTGTTCTACGCTCCAGTTCATCAGACCCTCCATTGTTGTGATAATTGAAGAGTAGGTTTGAATCTCCGAGAGTAACTATGTTGCGTTGTTATGCTTAGGAGCGAGGATTTAATAATATCCGAATTTTGACTTGTCTTTTTGTCCGTCTTCCGCGTTGAAGAAACAGTTGCGTAGCCAGCTATGCGCTTGTTTCTACGCCCCCGCATCAAGTACGGGGCAGGCTTTGAAGACAAACAAAAATTCTGCGTCAAACTTTCGTATATTATTAAATCCTCGCGCCTTATGATCATAGTATTGTGCTTCTCTGTATGTTACCAAGAACTTACATTTTATCAGTTACAGTGTTTTTTTAAACCAGGCAAGTTTATCTCTCAAGCGAACGACATCACCAATAATCAATAATGTGGGTGCCGAAACCTGTGCGTTTTCTACGATTCCTGGTAGTGTCGCCAGTGTTCCGGTGATGACACGCTGATCTTGCTGGGTTCCGTGCTCAACTAATGCAATCGGAGTTTCCGCAGACTTTCCAGATTGTATCAATTGTTTGCAAATTTGTGGTAATCCGATTAAACCCATGTAAACCACGATGGTTTGATTAGGAACCATTAAATGTTCCCAATCCAGATTAATACAGCCTTCTTGTAAATGCCCGGTTATAAACACGCAAGATTGGGCATAGTCGCGGTGTGTCAGCGGAATGCCTGCATACGAGGCACAACCAGAGGCCGCGGTAATTCCAGGAACCACTTGGAAAGTAATGTCTTCATCAACCAGTGTTTCTATTTCCTCTCCACCGCGCCCGAAAATAAATGGATCCCCACCTTTCAGACGCACCACTTGTTTGCCTTGATTAGCCAGGCGCACTAATAACTGGTTAATGGTTTCTTGCGACATAGAATGTTGAGCGCGGGCTTTTCCTGCATAGATTTTTTCGGCGTCTCGTCGTATTAACTCCAGAATGCCTGGAGAAACCAATCGGTCATAGACTACAATATCTGCTTGCTGAATCAAACGCAGTGCGCGTAAGGTCAGTAGTTCAGGATCTCCAGGGCCAGCACCAATTAGAGCAACTGAGCCTGATAATCGTTGTCCCGGTACGACGGCATCGACAACATGATTCAAACGTCGTTCTGCTTCTTGTTGTTGGCCAGCGAAAACCAGTTCGGCAATTGGGCCATACAGAATTTGTTCCCAGATATGGCGTCGCTGAGGTGCGTTGGGAATACGTCGCTTTATTAGCTCTCTGTAGTGTGCTGCAAATTCGGCAAGCGCACCAAATCGAGCTGGTATCAGTGTTTCCAGTCGCTCTCGCAAAATGCGTACCAGCACTGGAGATGAGCCTCCTGAGGACACTGCAATCGTTAGTGGTGGACGTTCTACAATGGCTGGAAAAATAAAACTCGACAAATCAGGTGTATCCACTACATTGACAGGAATATCAAGCTTGTTGGCTGCATCTGCAACGCTGGAATTGACTGCATAATCGTTGGTTGCCGCAATCACCAGGCGATAATTATTCACATCGCTGGCTGCGAATTCTTTTTGGATAAAAACGATACGCTTGTTATCTGCCAACTCGCGCATGGATGGGTTGGTTTCGGGTGATACAACAACGATATTTGCTTTCGATTTGAGTAACAGATTAACTTTGCGATAAGCCGTACTCCCAGCGCCAACCACCAGACATTGCCTGCCTGAAACACGCAAGAATACTGGAAAAAATTCCATTGAAGTTATTTGCAGGAATGAAAATTAAATAACATGGACATGATGGCGCAGGTTTTTTTCATCTTCAACGCGTGGCAACAGTCGCATAGCAGGCTATGTAACTGTTACTACAACAAAGAAGGCGAGCAAACAGGCAAGTCAGAATGTTCATGTTATTTAATTTCCATTTCTTAGCCTAGGAGGCTGTCCGAGAATAGAAGCCGTAACGAGGGGAAGCGGTTTTGAGTCCATTTTTTCGATTAAATGAGGCGAATACTTGCTGTATTTAACGAATTTAATCGGAAAAATGGGTCAAAATCAGCTTTTCCGCAGTAGGCTTTCTATTCTCGGACAGCCTCCTAGCGTCAGAGAACGCAGTCGGCTGGCATTCCAGACCACCGTTAGTGATGACAGTGCCATTGCAGCTCCGGCAATCATTGGGTTGAGCAGAATACCAGCGACAGGATACAGCAAGCCTGCTGCAACTGGAATGGCTAACACGTTATAGAAAAATGCCATAAACAGATTTTGTTTAATATTTCTAGTGGTCGCAGCAGACAGTAGCATCAAATTCGGTACTTTTTGTAGCGAACCTTGCATGATCACCACATCGGCACTTTCAATAGCGATGTCGGTTCCGGTGCCGATGGCAATACCGACATCAGCCTGGGCGAGCGCTGGAGCATCATTAATACCGTCACCGACCATGCCGACAATAGCACTGTTATCCTGGAGCTGCTTAACAATCTCAGCTTTATCCTGAGGCAAAACACCAGCTCGCAAATCTGTAATGCCAGCTTTTTGAGCGATGGCCTGTGCCGTGGTTAAATGATCTCCAGTGACCATCATCACTTGTAGCCCCATAGTCTGCATTTGCTTAATCGCAGTCACAGACTCCTGTTTGATTGGATCTGACACTGTAATCATACCAATGACTGTGCTTTCTTTTGCCACCAGTATTGGAGTTTGACCTTGTGCTGCATATTGCTCCATTAATTCAGGAAATTCTCCGGTATCAATGGTTTCCTGCTCCATTAATGCAAGATTGCCTAGCCGATAAATATTGCCATTGACAACCCCTTGCACACCTTTACCAGTCACTGATTCAAAGTTTGTTAAGGGCAACAATTCCAGCTGTTTTTGTTTGGCAGCGCTAACAATTGCCGTTGCCAATGGATGTTCAGAATTCTGTTCCAGGCTGGCTGCCATTTGTAAGACGGTGTCATTGCTATAATCATCATCAGTAATGACTGAATCAAGTTGCGGCTTACCCTCGGTGATGGTTCCGGTTTTATCAAGCACCATCGTGGTGATCGATGAGGCGCTTTGTAATGCATCTCCATTACGAATCAAGGTTCCGGCCTGAGCGGCGCGTCCTACAGCAACCATCACCGAAATTGGCGTTGCCAGCCCCAAAGCACAAGGGCAGGCAATCACCAGTACCGTCATTGCAGTGACAAACGCATAGCCAATGGCTGGAGTAGGGCCAACGATCCACCAGACAAAAAAGGTTAACACTGAAATTGTCACCACAACCGGTACAAAAACAGCGGCGATCTGATCAGCCAGACGTGCCAGTTCGGGTTTGCTGCTTTGTGCTTGACGCACGCTGTGAACGATTTGAGCCAATACGGTATCGGTGCCAATGCGCGTTGCCTTGAACAAAAATGAGCCAGTAAGATTGATAGAGCCGCCAACCACTTCATCGCTTGTTGCTTTTTCGACTGGCATGGCTTCACCGGTCAACATGGATTCATCCACTGAGGAATGACCTTCAATCAATTCACCGTCAACCGGGATTTTTTCACCTGGTCGCACACGAATGGTTTCATCTAACCCAACCTGCTCAATAGCTATATCGACCTCTTGACCATTTCGAACCACTCGCGCAGTTTTTGGCTGTAATCCAATCAGTTGACGAATCGCGCTTGAGGTGCGGCCACGGGCTCTGACTTCAAGTGCCTGGCCGAAGTTGATGAATGCTAAAATCATCACAGCGGCTTCAAAGTAAGCATGCCGCGCTATCGAAGGCAGCCAATCAGAAAAATCGATAACAATGGTGGAGTATAACCATGCGGCTCCAGTTCCCAGCGCGATCAAGGTATCCATATTGGCTTGACCCAGCTTATATGCTTTGATGGCTCCACGGTAAAAATGACCGCCTGAATACCACATCACGCCCAGTGTTAACAATGAGATGATCGACCAAAAGGTTGAGCCTTGTGCAGTGCCTAGTTCAGGAAACGAAAACAGCTTGAGGTGCGTACCCAGCATCAGCGGTACACCAGCTGCTGTAGCAACCAGTGCTTGCCGAATTAGCTGGTAATAATGTGTTTCCTCAAGTTCTTCCTGTTGAGATAAGTCGCTGAGACCTTGCATAATCGCAGCGTCATACCCGGCTTCGCGCACAGCCTCAATCAATAAGTTAGTATCGAATGCTGAATTGACTTCCACATTAGCAGTATGGTCAGCAAAATTAACAGTTGCAGCCTTGACCTCCGGCACCACATTCAATGCTTCTTCAACACTTTTGACACATCCAGCACAGGTCATTCCGGCGATGGATAATTGTATGGTGTTATCGTCTGTTTGTTGCTGGTCTGTCATTTTTATGGTTATCCAAGTGTAGCGATCAACAATTTGCATTCATTATGGAGTTCTCAGAGCCTGTTTGAAGGGCTTTAGCGTTATCAAAATGCTCAGATACGTCATTATATGCTGCGATTTTTTCATCAACTTTTGATTATCGCTGAATTCATGCGCAGGGCAGGCCGGTAGTAAAAAACCAACCTGACTTTATTGAACCTTGTAGCCAAGTTCTTCAACTGCGTGCTTCATTTGATCCACATCGATTTTTGTCGTTGTGTAAGCAATCTCTACTTTGTTGAGTTTATGGTTTGGTACAGCCTTATCAATACCGTCCAGAGCCTCCAGAGCCTGCTTAACACCTGATTCGCAACCACCACACTTCATTCCTGTTACATCTAACACTACAGTTTCCATTATTATCTCCTTGTTACCTGCTATTGCTAATTTGATTTGCTAGGTGGCTGTTCGAGAATAGAAGCCGTAGCGAGGGAATGCGGTTTTGAGCCCATTTTTTCGATTCAATGAGGCGAATACTTGCTGTATTGAACAAATATTAATCGAAAAAAATGGGACAAAATCCGCTTTTTCGCAGATAGGTTTTCTATTCTCGGATAGCCTCCTAGATTATCATAGTCTCTAATGCCAACCACAAAGTAACTATTCAGCGTAATCTGTAACTGCTCAGATTGCCCTCTCATGTACAAGAGTTAGGCGAAAGCGCGGAGTTTACAGGTGTAAATCAGCACTTTCAGACAGCGATTGGACAAAATAGAGGGTAAGCTAAGCAGTTACACGGCAAACACCAATTTATCAAAAGATTATGATACGATTGCAGTCAAAGGGGAAGTGGCTTATTTGGCTGTTGCATGACAGCCTGTGTGGCTATGTTGACCCCAGTCGTTAATAGTGAGGTTCAGAAACCTGATTTATCTAACGATTTGCGAATGACCTTTGCGAAAAATGCAAACATTTATTTAACTCAGGAGTGGTACCATGAAAAAATCCCCTCAATTGATCATCCTCATTGTTTTACTGATGACGACTGTTTTATCGTGTAGTGCGGGTTCAGGCAAGACTACAATCAAGGATATTAATACCGAACAACTTCTTGAATTACAACAACAGGGAGCGATTGTTATCGATGTACGAACGCCAGAGGAGTGGGACGCAACCGGGATTATTCCAGGGGCAAAAAAAGCGATGTTTTTTAATCAACAAATGCAGCCTGTTGAAGATCAATTTTTAAAGGAAATCAATGCAATTACAAACAATACTGACAAGCCTGTTGTACTGTATTGTCGTTCAGGTGGTCGTTCAGGAAAGGCAGCCAAGCTTCTCGCTAAACAGTCTGAACTAAAAAATGTCTATAGTCTGGATGGAGGTATTCAAAAATGGTTGGCAGAAGGTAAGGCCACTGAGAAATAGTGAATTTAAAACAGTAGCTTGCATAAAATAACTTGTATTGCTGACTTGTTTTTCTGCTCATCCTTAAAAGGTTTGCGAAAGTTATTGCATAGCTCGCTATGCCCCTGTTTTGTGCCTTAAAAAATGAACAGTGAATTTGTATGACACAGGGCCACGTGCCAGTTACACGCGTTGTTTTATGTACGTTTCTTAACATACTAATATTGAGAAAAATCACCGATAATTATGCAAAAAACATCAAGAAATCAGGCTATTGCTCTTGCTGGACTCGCTCAGGCAACAGATCTTGTGCGCCAAATTGCAGTCAACGGTTCTGTTGATGCGAACGCAATGGAAGCAATGGTTACCAGTTTACTTATGCTTGAATCTGAGTCAATAGAAGATGTTTATGGTGGATTATCAGGTTTGCAGCCAGGCTTGAGAGTGTTACGCAGTCAATTGTCGGGTAAGAGCGGCGATTTTGATCGTAGTCAAGGACGCTATGCTGCCAGTTTAATCTATCTGGAGAGTAGACTTGAGAAATCAACTGAAATGCAACGGCAAGTTCAAGCTGGCGTAAAGGCTGCAATAGCAGAAGCGAGTGAGCTGCCGTTACTGCATCAAGATGTGATTGCCAAGTTGGCAGAAACTTACGAAAACACCCTGAGTAAACTGCGTCCTCATGTCATGGTACAAGGCAACCAGAAACATTTAACCAATCCTGCGAACATCAATAAAATTAGAACCTTGCTACTTGCTGGAATTCGCTCCGCAATGTTATGGCAACAATCTGGTGGTAGCCGCTGGAAACTGTTGCTCGGTCGCAAGCAATTATTGGCTGAAACAGAGCGCTTACTCAAACAAGTTTAGTAATCCAAGGGTCTGGAAATGAATGATTCATGGTTTTTGCGCCCAGATTCAGGCTAGGAGAGGCTGTCCAAAAATAGAAAGCCTACTGCAGAAAAGTGGATTTTGGCCCATTTTTCCGATTAAATTCGTTCAATACAGCACTATGTAACTGTTGCTGCAAAGCCGAAGACGGATAAAAAGACAAGTCAGTTGTTGAAATTATTTCTTACATGTCTCTTAGTTATTAACTAACTATTTTTTTTAAACTCCATTTCAATAATAAATATATTAATATTCCAAGGGCAAG
>VAPK010333068.1_pt1 | contig 11667 bp, 11 predicted proteins | sample 3395031 | NCBI WGS metagenome assembly VAPK01 (sample SAMN08290443, study PRJNA428436) | hydrothermal vent metagenome | isolation source: Deep-sea hydrothermal vent chimney 1 | place: Pacific Ocean: Juan De Fuca Ridge
AAAGCCAAATAATAATTTAAATTTAAACCGTTGCATAAATGCAACGGAAATTACCGATTCGTTTTTCTCAAAATCCACCAAAATCTGACTTAAGTCAAAGGGAATTTCATTCTGCAATGTTAATTTTAAACTGAAATTTTTAATTATCCGTAAAAAAAGGAGTTACAAATGCCATCTGAAATAAAAGAACTTGATGTTCGCCCAATTATCGCAAAAGAAAAACATTCTACAATATTCGCTACATTTGAAGCATTGGCTTCCGGCGAAGCTTTTCAACTTATAAATGATCACGACCCGAAACCGTTATATTACGAAATGGAAGCCGAGCGTAAAGGAACTTTTGAGTGGGAATACGTTGAAAAAGGAACTGAAGTTTGGCGAGTAAATATTAAAAAAATTGCGTAAACTACATTTAAGAATATTAATAAGGAACTGTTATGGAAAATAATGAAATCCAAATAGACCAAAGCAAAGTAGTGGAATTTGACGTGCGACCAATAATCAGCGGTGGTAAAGATCCGTTAAAATTTATACTTGCAAAAGTTAAAGAATTAAACAACGATGAAATACTTTTATTGATAAATTCATTTGAGCCGATTCCACTTTATACCGTTTTGGGAAGACAAGGTTATGGGCATAAAGTTGAAAAAGAAGATGATGTTTTCAAAATTTATTTTTATAAAGATAGTACATTGGCTTCCGCTGAAAAAGAAAAGGAAACATCAAATGACAGCGAAATAAACATTGCTGATTTTGAAAATATTATTGAACTTGATGTTCGAGATTTAGAGCCGCCTGAACCAATGATTAAAGTTTTAGAAGCTGTTTCAAATTTAGACAATTCAACTGCTCTACTTTTGCATCATCACCGCGAACCGATGATGTTGTATCCTAAATTGGAAGAAAGAGGTTTTCGTGCTTTTTGTACTAAAATAAATGATGACTATTTTAAAATTGTAATAATTAAGCAAAAAGGATAGGATATAATTTGCAGACAAGTTCTATTGTTTCAGCGTATGCACCACCGTTTAAAATAGTAACAAAATATTTTGTTGCCGCTATAATTGATTTTGTGATTTTAAATTTTCTTTTAATGTTAAATTATAAAGAAATTGCAGGTTTTTATTTTCAGCCTAAAGTGCTTGCCATTACGCATATGCTCACCCTCGGCTGGATTTCGATGACAATATTCGGAGCAATGTTTCAATTGGTTCCTGTTGTGCTCGAAGTAAAATTGTTCAGCGAAAAACTTGCCGAAATTCAATTTTGGATTTTTACAATAGGTGTTATAGGGCTTGTAACCGGATTTTGGAATTTTGATACAGGTATGCACATTAACGGTTCTGCTATTCTAATAAATATTTCAGTATTTATTTTTGCAATAAATATGATAGGAACATTTCTTAATGTGAAAAAGTGGAATATAACAGGCTGGTATTTAATTGCCGCTTTGATTTATTTAATAATTACTGCAATTGCAGGATTCTTGCTGACTTACAATCTGTGGCATCCGTACATAAATATTAGTCATTTAGAGTATTTAAAACTACACTCTTACGTTGCTGTTATCGGTTGGGTTACGCTGGTTGTGATGGGCGTTTCGTACAAACTAATACCGATGTTCACATTGTCTCACGGTTACTCTGTTAAAAGTAGCAAGTGGGCATTTGGGCTTGTAAACATCGGGTTAATCGGGGTTAATTTATTCTTCCATTTCAAGAATAATACTGCCTTCATAATTATAAGCGTATTGTTCATAGTTGCAGGAATTGTGTTCTATTTATTTCAAATTTATTTGATTTACAAAAGTAGAATCAGGAAAAAGTCAGATGTCGGGATAAAGTATTCCTTGTTTTCGTTTTACGTTTTGGCAATTGTAACCGTTTTCGGTTTGGTTTCTTCTGTTGTAAATCTCAATGGCATACCAAATATTCATCTCATTTTTGGTTATCTTGTATTGATGGGATATTTGTCAATGCTGATAATCGGACAAATGTATAGGATAGTTCCCTTCCTTGCTTGGTATCACAAATTCAGCAGCAAAGTGGGACTTGAGCCTGTTCCTATGTTAAAAGATATGTTTAACGCAAAGCATGCACTTGTAAATTATTATTTGATGACGGCATCAATAATAATAGCGGTGTTTTCTTTCTTTTTTGAAAGTTCATTTATGTTGCTTTTTGCTTTTAGTTTAATGTTTTTCGGTTCGTTAATTTTCGCTTATAATATTATTGGAATTTTAAGAAAGTAGAGGATAAAATGCTTACAAAAGAAAAAGTATTTGAATTGTTAAAAGAAGTATTGGACCCCGAAATTGGTCTGGATATTATTTCACTCGGTTTAGTTTATGATGTTGAAATAAATGAAGATTCTCTTAATGTTATAATGACACTTACAACACCGGGCTGCCCAATGCACAGCAGTATTACCGGATGGGTTGAAAATCTTTTAGCAAAAGCAGTTCCCGACAAAAAAATTAATGTTAATCTCGTTTGGGAGCCACAATGGACACCGGCTTTGATGACGGATGAAGCAAAAGCGAAACTTGGAATGTAATGGAATAAATTATGTTTACGACAGTCAGATATTTTGTAAAAGCAAGCATTATTTTTTTGCTTGTAGGAATTGTAAGCGGACTCTATTTGATGCTCGCCAAATATTTTAATTTGCCCGGCTACTCTGCCGAAGCTATTTCAGCACACGCACATTTAATTTTACTCGGTTCTGTAATGATGATGATAATGGGCGTTGCTTTATGGTTCTTTCCGCGTGCCGAAAAAACGGATAAAAAATACAATCCCGATTTAATCAGATTTATTTTTTGGGTATTTTCAATCTCCACTGCTCTAAGATTTATCGCTCAATTTTTGTACGGTTTTTTATTTGCAAATACGTTAACCTATTTTATTACTTTATTCTCCTTTCTGCAGGTAATTTCAATTTTACTATTCTTCTATTCAATGTGGGGAAGAATTCGTCCGGTAGGAAGTCAGGTGCGAGAAAAAAGAGGAGAAAAATTTTAATCAGCAACATTCGGTACTGTAAACTTAATTGTAGTTCCTTTGCCGACTTCAGATTCAACATCCAATTTACCGCCGTTTTTTTCAATAAATTCTTTTGTAAGAATCAAGCCCAAACCGCTGCCTTTCCGGTTTTCAGTATCAGGTGTTGATACAAATTCTTCAATGGAAAAAACTTTGCTTAAATTCTCCTTAGGTATTCCAACACCGGAATCAATAACACTGATTTCCGTATAATTACCGGAATTTTTACTTTTAAGAACAACATTTCCGCCTAATTTTGTAAACTTAATTGCATTTGAAATTAAATTCCGAATTATTGTTTCAAGCATATTTTGGTCGGCAAAAAGATTAACATCCTCGTCTATTTCACTTGATATTTTAATTCCTTTAGAACCGGCATTTCCTTCGTATAGAATTAGTATTTCCGAAAGCAGTTTATTAAGGTTAACTTTTTCCTGAATGAATTGCATTCTATCAGTTTGGATTTTTGACCATTGTAAAAGATTTTCCAAAAGATGATAGACTCTCTTGGCGGAATTATATATATTCTGCGAAAATTGTTTTGCTTCTTCCTTTTCTAAATCGCCAATTTCATCTACCAATAATTCGGACATGCCTAAAAGCGTTACAAACGGACTCCTGAGATCGTGGGCAACAATTGAAAACATTTTATCTTTGCTCAAGACTGCTTCTTTCAAATCGGATGTAAGCTTTCTTAACTCTTCTTCTGTAAATTTCCTCTCCTCAATATCCAAATATAACCGTCTGTTCATTTCTGCCAATTCGGCTGTTTGCATTCTCACACTTTGTTCGAGCTCTTCATTAATATTTTTAAGATCTTCTTCTAAGTTTTTCCTTCCTGAAATATCTCGCCCAATTAAAATATAGCCGTTAATGGTTTCATTCTCAATCACGGGAGCAATTGAAAAACTCATATATATTTCATTACCTTTGGTGCCAATAAACTTAGTTTCAAACAAACCCTTAGATAATTTTTCACTTAAAGGAAAATTTTTATAGCTGTTCAAATACCCCGCATCCCGCAGTAATTCATTTAAATTTTCACCAATTAAATCTTCCGGTTCCATATTTAGTACTTTTGAAACCAAACCTTCTGCAAGTTCAATATTAAAAAATTCATCTGTTTTTAGTACAACATCACTTAAAAAATTAATCGAAAGTTTTAATGCTTTCAGTATCTCGTCGGATGATTTTTGCTTAAACAAAATGTAAACGGCAATGATTAACGCCAATGTAGATGATAAATAATAAAATTTTGAATAGTCTCCGATAAAGGAACTGAAAAGAGTTTCGGAAAAGGGACCGGGTAATATCAACATCAACAAAACAAAACCAGAAAACAATAATTTTGCTTTAACTTTATTGTTGTAACTGCCGCTATATAATGAATAGAGTTGCGCAACACCAATTGCAAACAATATTGACATCCACGTTAAATAAAAAATTGAACTGCTTGCATGAAGGCTTGCGGAAATAATGAATGAATTCGGCAAAAATCCCTTCCATATCATAATAAAACTGAAAAATCCGGTAAAATATATCAATGAAATTGTCAATGCCGGTTTTGATATTTTAAAATTCCCAATAAAATTAATTATAAAATGCAAAAATATAAACGGAAACATTGAGTATATAAATATTAAAAAACCCGAGAGTAATGTGCCAATTTGCCGAGGCTGGGAAACCTCAACTATAGAACTAATTCCTATGAAAGTAATAAGATAGACAACAAGAATAATGAAAAACTGACTTACAAAATTTTGTTTGAGCTTGTAATATAATAAAATTGCTATCAGAAGATTGACAAAAGCATAAGCAAGAAATATTATTTGATTTAACATTTAATAATTTTATTTTAGGATTGAATTGATAATACAATCTACAAAAAATATTCGATTTCTGAAAAATAAATTGTTTATTCACTTTACATAATTATACCGGAACGATAGTGGTTTTTCACATCACAAGGACTCTGCGAGGAATCTGCAATCGGAAATTATCCGGCATCTGCCGGACCGAATGAATGTATAACACACCCTAACTTGCTTTTTCACAGAATCCGTGATCGTTCCGAAAAGCAACTAAGATTGTGTATATATTACTGAATCCACTCTAAAAAGCCCCAAACGGACTAAACTCCGTTTGGGGAAGTTTGTTTTTAGTCTGTTTCCCCACGACTGAAGTCGTGGGTTAGTCAAAATATTACTTTTTAGAATGGGCTCATTACTGAATCACAGATTTTTAGGAGAGCATTAAACAAACTGAAATATTGTAAAGCCGACTTTCCAGTCGGCTTACTCTAACATTATGCACTATTGCAAAATATATTTCTGTTTTTTCTTTTTCTGTTCGGCGTAAAAGAAAAAAACCGGAAGGTTTGTTTTACAAAGAACAGAATTATTTTTCTGTAAAAATTAAAGTTTCCGGATTAAATGCAATCCAAGCAAAAGCGAAATAATCACCGAATAGTAGTGGTTTAAGCTTTTTCCCTTTCAATTTACCTGAAACTGACTTGCCTGAAAAACTCCAAACGCTTCCGGTTTCATTATCAACAACTCCAACGTTTTCTTTAAATTCAAATGTTAAAGTTTTATTGTCAATATTTCTTGAAAAAACTCCGGTTGTTCCAACTTCCTTAGAGTCATTTGTGTAGCTCGCATCAAGGGCAGATAAAGCTCCTTCGAGATGAAATATCACAATTGGTTTGTCGTCAATCGAATCATTTATAACTTTCTTTTTCTCTGTAATTGAATACGGATAAGCTTTGACAGTTTTAAACTGCTTTACACCTATCACTTTTGAATTTGGCGGAAGACGGTTATCTTTTGGGCCCGAATATAGAAAAGGTTTTTGATCCTCATCATCATAACCTCTGTATGGATTTCTTCCATACATTCTGCGATAACCTGTCTCCCTTGATAAAACCTTTCCCTCAGGATATTCTTCTGCAAATTGCTCAAAAGAAATCAATTGGGAAGGATAAATTTTTAATTGCGTGCCGAGCATATCGCCGACTATTGCATCGCCGGTAAATTGCTGCCAAAAACTTTCTGTAATTTGATCATACATAATCAGGTCTGAATTTCGCAATAATCCCGAAACTCCAAATGTATTTATCATTCCTTTCGTATGCCTGTCAAAAACAATTGAGCTGTAACAGAGTGGGCAAAATGTAACAACTACGGGCACTCCGCCGATAATGTCGTTCACAATTTCATGCCATAACAGAATTTGAAGCGGATATGCTTTTACTTCTCCATTTAACAGTAAAGCAATCACGGGTTCTTTTTCATCGTACCAATCTTCCGCTTTTTCAATGTTCACAAATTTCGGGTGAACAATGGCGGCAATTCCATCTTTTGGCGGACCTCCGGATTGAATTTCTTTGAAGTTGATACTTGTTTTCTCAAAATTTGTTGTCCATTTCGGATATGATTTCAAGATATGCGAATAATCCGATTGGGCATTCACTATTGAAAATGTAATTATTAGAAATACTATAACTGACAAACTGAATATCTTTTTCATTTTTTTCCTACTAATATTGCACGGTTATTGTTGTTAAAATATCTATTGATAAATTGTTGAATTATGATAAAAAGCTCCCCATGCAAACCAATACGCTAAATATGAGTTTGTTTTATCCAGAATTTGTCCGGTTCTTTCGCCTGAAACCACTTCACCGAAAAAATTATATTTATTGCCTTCATTATCTTCCATTACAGCTATAGAATCACTTTGCAACGCCGTAAACCGAAGCACTTTGCCGTCATTACTTTTTCGTTTATATGCAGATAGAAAATTTTTGGCTTTGCTTCCGACTATTACAATATCTTCCCCGCCGAGGTTATCATTCACAGCGTTTATTCCGCTTGCAAATGAATTGAATCTATAAGCTCTTGAATCTCCATTTACAATAACACCAAGTACACGCTCTTTTTTCGGCAAACGATTATCTTCAGGATTAACAGGAAAAATGATATTTGAATTGTTTGTTCTGTAATCGCCGTAAGGGAAATTTTGATAATTTCTTGAAAATCCGGTATTGGTAGAAACAACTTTTGATTGCGGATACATTTCTTTCCAGGTTGCCCAAGTAGTTTCAACTACTCGATACAATTGAATCTCTGTCCCAATATTTTTACCGTTTACACTTTTTAAAAGCATCTGCGACCAATTACTGCTTGTTCTTCTATCATATGGAATAAGATTAGTATTGTAGAGAAGTCCGGAAACTCCGAAAGTAGTTTCGCCGCCGTTCACTACCCTATTCCACCCGATAGCCGAACCGGTTAGCGGACAATAAGTTACCGCAATTTTTTTATCTCCGACTTGATCATTAATTATTTCGTGCCAATCTAATATTTTATGCGGGTAAGCACGCACTACACTGCCGCTTTTCACGCCAATTACCAAATCATCAGCAAATAGATAGTTAGCATCTGAAAGCGAAATCATTTCAGGTGATTCGAGCGAAGGTATTCCATCTCGTCCGGGTCCGCCGTCAAAAACTTGATTTTGCGGTATTAGCCATTCTCCTCCGTCAACTGAAGCAGCAGAGTCCGTAACGCTATCGCAAGACACCATTGTAATAATTAAAAAAAATAAGGATACGAATTTTAATATATTCCATTTCATAATTACACCTTTAAAAGTTTAACAAATTTGGTTTAATTGTATAATAAAACGCAACTGATGTAGTAAAAGTTGTTGTTAGCTGCGTTCCTTTCAGGTTACGGTATATCGGCATTTGACCGGTCAATCTCGCAGTAAAATTATCGGCAATTTTAAAGTTTATTCCGGGCATCAATTCCAACCAATTTCCACCGGTATTTTCAATATCCGCACCCGTAAACTGATCCGCAGCTTGGTATCTGTATCTAATGAACATAGTAATATCAAAAAATGAATCTGTTCTATAACCCAAACCTGCTTGAGTAGCAAACTCATTTCCAAACTTATAGCCGCCAAATCCCGAGCCGAAGCGATTATAAGTTCCATTTACCCGAAAAGTAACATTCATTGTAAAAGTAAGCGGCATCCACGGCGAAAAACCCTGAGAAAAATAGGACCAAAAAACTCCGTCCCACGAACCTGTACCAGGCTGTATATCGGCGGGAAGCAGAATACCGTTCGATTTTACGTCAGCTTTTCCGAGCGGAGCTTTAATTCCTCCGCCAATTGCAAATTCGCGCTGATTAACAAAATCAAGATTTATTACTTTGTATTTTGCAAGAAGTAAAAAATCTCCAATTCCGCCGCTGTTTAACTTATTGCTATTGCCGGAAACAGGATCAACTAACCTCTGCTGGTTAATGTATGAAAATAAAGCAGTTATCGTAAATCTCTTAAACAATCCGTAATTAACTTCTATTAACGCCGATTGTGTTATTCTTTCACGCGAAAATTCTTCCAATTTATCAGAACCGTCATAAACACTTTTGAGTGAATTATATTGATAAGTTACTCCAAACTTCCACGTTTTATATTCGGCAGTTGACATTTCCAAGGAGCTTAAAATCGGAGTTCCTGCGGTACAGCAGGCCTGAGCTGAAATTTGACTCACCGCGATCGTAGATATCAGAAGAACTATGTGCAATATTTTCATTTTCATCCCGTTAAAAAATTATTTAGCACAAAATATATTTTTGTACATACGGTTACTGTAACTTAATTGACAATGATAAAATACTTCTTGGTCAATAATTTAGTACCGATTAAAATAATTTTTTGAATAATCTCATTGACTTGCTTACAATTAATTTAATTTATAATTAAATAATTCTTTTTATATTTCGATAATAATATTCAAACAATAAAATAGTTAGGGCATATTTCGTGTTTAAAGTATTAGTTGTAGATGATTCAAATAGTATTATCATTTTTATGTCGCGTTTGTTAAAAAACAAATTTGACTGCTATGTACTTACGGCAGGAAACGGACTTGAGGCACTTTCTATTTTAGAAGATGAAGAAGTTGATATTATTTTTCTTGATATAACTATGCCGATAATGAACGGTGTTGAAACTTTACAAGCAATCAGACAAAACACAACCTTAAAAGACATTCCGGTTATTATTCTTTCCTCGGTAGCTGATAAAGATATTATTGATAAAGTAAAAGAATTAAAAATCAACAGCTATATGTTAAAGCCGCTAACGTACGATACTGCTTACAAAACTATAAGAAAGATTTTTGATAAAATAAATGCAGATAAAAAAAATGCAAATAGTTTTGAGGCATTGCTTGAAACAGAAATAGACGGAAGAAAGAAAATAGTTATTATTGATCCCGATGAAAATTTTAAAGAACAATTTAGAATAAATTTTTCGGAAAAATATATTATATTTGACTCTGATTCAGGACCAAAGGGTTTGAATATAATACTAAAAGAAAAACCGGATTATATTTTTTTAGCGGAAAATCTTAGCTTTTTAAGCGAAATATTCATTGCAAAAAAGATTAAAAATTTATCTGAGCCAATAGAAACAGTTGGAAATCATGAATCTTATTTTAATTTAAAGGATACTCAACTGTATCTTATGAAAGATTCAAGAATTGATTATAATATAGAATCGGAACTTCAAAATTTGTCCGAAGATGAAAAAACTTTATTTGATGAGGTTTTTATTAAAACTGACGAACCGCATATTTTATTAAAAGGGCTTACTAAAGCACTTAAATTTTAATTTATTCAGCATTGCGGGGCAAAATTAATTAGCCTTGTTGAATATTAGAAACAACAGGCAGTTATCGAACTGTTAAAAAAAATATTTATTCAGTTAAATCTAATAAAATATTGCAGCACAGAATAATATTCTATGTTACAATATTTTTTCCCCCGAACCGCTGAATTTATTTAACTTATTTTGAATTTAACAAAATATAATTACTGATATGGCTCTTCAAAAAATAGTTTTAACAATATCAAAAAAATCTGCAATTGAAGTAAAAAATATTCTTTATAAATTTAGTTCTACTCTACCACAAATAAACATTGTTAAAAGATTATCTGATGATGAAATTGAAATTGAATTGAAACTTCCCGAAGAAATTAGTAGGAATGCTATAAAAAAGTTTGCATCTTCAGGTTTTGCAGTTAAACCAATTGATGTTTACACTAGAAAAATATTGTTCCAAAATAAAAGTGAAACAACAAGTTCATTTTCTTCACCCGGGTTTGTTCTTCCCGATAAAATAGGAGAAAACAAAGAAACAACAAAAGACAGATTGGAATTAGCTGAAACTGTTAAGATGATTTTACAAGGGAAAAACAAAATTACCGCTTCAAATCAAAAAAGCATAAAAAATTCCTTGAATTTTTATATCGATAAATTACGCAAAGAAGCTTTCTTAAAGAAATCCAAAACAAACGATAACATTAAAAGATTATTGGAAATTGCTTCAAATAAAATGATAGCATCATCTCCTATTTTAAATGTTGCAAAAAGTGCAGGTTTTTCTGCAATAGACGTTTGTGCCGAAAATACGCTGAATGTTGGTGAACTTTTAAATATTTGCAACAACAGGGATTTGCACTGCACCGTTAGAGCAAAAGCCGTAGCAAAATTTAGTAAAGTTGTTTTTGAAGACGAAAGTTTTTATGAATCTGATTTGACAATAGCTGTTAAAAGGCTTAACACCCGCTGGCTAAATACTATATTAGATGAATCATCAAAGGATTTAACTGAAGATGAAGTTGAAAATTTTGAAAAATTACAATCATTTATAAAAGGGGAAAGCGCTTAGCAACATCATAAAATATTTAAGAAAACTTTTGTAAGGATGATTGAATTAAGTCAGAGAATACAAACAAATATTATTTTTTGAATCAACTCAAATTTATAAACATGTAAAGTTGATTTAGTTTAAGTTTTAAGAACAATTTCCGATAATAAATATGCTATATTTGTATTGAAGAAAAATAAGCAGCAAAATACGAAAATGAATGTTGACCCGAAACAAAAGAAACTACGAAAATACTCTTGGGCAATATTGTCAATTTGGACTCTTCTAATTTTAGTTTCATTAATTTGGAACTTAAATATTTTAGATTCAAACACAAAAAAAATTGCCAAAACGGAAGCAATAGCTACATTTAATAAAGACACGGTAACTCGACAATGGGCAACAAAACACGGTGGGGTTTATGTTCTTAAAGACAGAAAAACTCCATCAAACCCCTACTTATCGCACATCCCCGACAGAGACATAGTAAAGCCAAATGGCGATACACTCACGCTGATGAATCCTGCATATATGATTAGACAAATATTTGAGGAATTTCCTAAAAAGTATGGTGTTGTTGGTCATACTACAAGTTTAAAACTGTTGAACCCTAATAACAAGCCTGATGAGTGGGAAAGAAAAGCATTACTTAGTTTTGAAAAAGGGAATAAAGAAAGTGCTGAGTTCTCGAAACTCAACGGAGAAGAACATTTTAGATTAATGCGACCACTGGTAATTAATAAAGGTTGTCTAAAATGCCATGGATTTCAGGGTTATAAAATCGGCGACATTCGTGGCGGCATTAGTGTTTCTATTCCGATGAAATCTTTGCTGCAAAAAGAATCAGGTCAAAGAGATATCCTCTTTTTCTTTCATTCATTGTTATTGTTATTT
>VAPK010736410.1_pt1 | contig 11667 bp, 11 predicted proteins | sample 3395031 | NCBI WGS metagenome assembly VAPK01 (sample SAMN08290443, study PRJNA428436) | hydrothermal vent metagenome | isolation source: Deep-sea hydrothermal vent chimney 1 | place: Pacific Ocean: Juan De Fuca Ridge
TCATTTTAATTAACCCTGTATTTATTTATATAGTAGATGGCTACATTTAATATATGTTTTATTCTAAGATAAAAACGGCATCATCACTGCGCGTGATTGATGTACTTGAATTTACCCACTATTAATTACATGCTGATTTATATTGATAGAAAAAGTTCCTGCTACTGTTGGGTTAAGGAGTTTATTTTTGACAACAAATCAAGCGCACAAGCTTAGAAGTCAGCATCCTTTTTGCCCCCATACTTTTGCGCTGGGTGCTAATCTTTTCCTTATGCCGCTAATTTGATTGCACGGAACCATACCTCTGCCACGGACACCAACTATTACCATATTAGCATTGCTAAAAAGTGCTGTAATGTCTTTAACATCATTAGAATAGAATGTTGCTTTTTTAAGGTGTGGCTTGTTGGCGAGTGGTGATATGTCTGTTATTAGGTTGTAGTTAAGCGTGATGTCTTCTAGATTAGTTAAAGGTTCTAGTGGTGCAATGCTTTTGATCTGGTTTTTCATTAGCCCAATAATCTTTAATTGACTAAGCGCTTGCATGCCGCTCAGGTCATCTATTTTGTTCTTATTGGCTTGTAACTCTTCTAGCTGCACCAGTTTTTCTACCCCTGATAATGTGCGCATTTCATTGTTGGCAATAGATATTATTTTCAAGTTAATTAAGTCTGGAATAGTTTCTAACGATGTCAGTTTATTACCTTGCAAATAGAGTTCTTGAAGGCTGCTTAAATCTGCGATAGATGATAGATTTGTAATGCCAGCATCTTGACAGAGAACGCGTGTTATTTCTGACCGGTTAGCTAGCTTGCTTTCTTTCATTTGATGCGCAATGCAGCGGTCAAGTACTGCTTTTGACCTGTCACTTGTCTCTGCTTGTTGTGATGTGTCGGCTATTGAGGCAGGTTGAAATTCACGATAATAATTGATTGCCAATAGTGCGAACAATAGTAGGGTTAATATGGTACTTATTTTTTGGCGGCCAAAATAAAAACTTAATATGACAAAGCCAAAATAAATAGCGAGACTAGGGTATAGCCATAATTGAAAAAAACTATTAATACGGTTTTTTTCTGGGTTGGTAGGATGTATAAAAACGGATACTTGTTTATTTAATCTGCGCTCACAAAAATTTCTTGAAGACCACCACAGTGTGCCAAGTACTTTTTCTCCTTGTTCGGTAATTGCTATTGGCGTGTATGAAGTGCGCCTAATGCCTGTTCTCGTTGTGGAGGCTGATGATGAAAAATACTTGTAGTCACATTTGATAATGGTCGCTTGTTGTAGCTCTGCATCTTCTAGTAAATTGACGCGGTCATGAGTGAACCATAGTGCTGGCGCAAGAAAAAATAACAATAGAATAAAACTGAGGAGTGGTCTTTTTTCACTAAAGCGTTCTTGGTTAATACCCATGGGTATCTATTCTACCAATAAAGCGAGTTTACCAATCTACATTTGTGGGCACTTGTGTTTTGTTTAGCTTATGGCGAAGGTTTGAGCTTGCTTCATAGACGAGTTTTCTAGCTCTATTAAGTGCACCTATAGGCCGGTGTGCTTCAAGCGCATTCCAAGGTGAAAATGACAGGTTCTCACAAAATTGTTGCTGTTCGACGGTATCAAAAGTTTGTTTGATGATATTGATTTTTGCAACGGGGATAAAAGGGGAGTCTTTTTCTTTCCAAAGCACAGTAGCATCTTCTATAGGCATGCGCTTGGTGGCGTTCTGTAGTTGCACCGAAAGTTGCATACACGCATCATTAGTCAGCTCTTGAGTCAAGGTGTGTTTTAAAAAGTCAGGGTCATTTGATTGGTCAACTTTTGTTGATGGTGCTTGGCCACATGATTGCATCATAAACTTAACGTTATGAGGGCCTAACTTATAGGCGGTGTTGCTAAAGTATTGTGTCCAAAGTGGGCTGTGAGGTGGTGGGGCATAAGCTGTTACCAGTTGCCATAACTCTCTTAGACGCCATTTAAAAGGGTTGTAACCTTGTATAAAGTACTTAGGGTTGCCTTTGCTTGCGACAAACTTGTTATAGTCATCGACGCTGGTGACAAAGAAAGCAGGACTATTGTGTGCAATGAACTCTTGCGTTGTTGAGCCATTTAGATTGTCACCAACATTTAACAATTTAATGGACATGCCGCGTGCATCTTTTGCATTATCGTCACTTTTCGCCATATTAGAACCACTATTAGAAAAACGAATCCACGATTTGTATTGCTTGCCAGGTGTTGCAAGGACGCCATATTGTAGTTGCGCATTAATATCTTGATTCACATTGAAATAGGCTTTAACACATGCATGGCCTTTGGCATGTACAGCACGTGCTGCATAGTTGGTTTGTAGTGCGCCGACAATGTTGACGGATAGGTCTGCGGCCGTTTGTATATCAGCTTGCTCATTCTTCGGAATTATTTCTTCTGTCGAAACGACTGCGTGACTTTGCAAATGATAAGCAATAAATGCGATTAGCATAACGGTAAGGACCAGTAGCCCAAGCAATATTTTTTTGATTGTTTTTATAATCTACCGCCTTAAATTCATCACTGGTTTTTCGATAAATAAGTACATGAGTGTTGCGATAGCAAAACTTAACACACTGCTGATGACTCCTCCATACAATAAAATTTCACCCATAGACCAATCATATTGTTCGGGCATGGTGACCGTTAAATTAACCATGGCCGGAATAATGATCGACATCACGACTAAATGGATGAGGTACAAAGAGTAAGACAAGGTTGCGATGGGGTACCAAAATGGTAAAGAAAAGAAAGCGCGAATAGCATTGGCAATAAAGTGTTGCTGTAGCAGCATGGCGATAATAACGAGACCGATGCCTATTGAGAATAGGTTGCGGTTAGCTATATAGTAAAAAATATGGAATGTTTGATATTGATCATAGTCGGTAGAAAAAGCAGGGAAGGCCATAAAGAAGATTGTTAAGCCTACCCCTAACAATGTCAGCATCACGCCTGTTTTAGAATTAGCTATTTTCGTGAGCTTTTCTTTATGAAAGTGAAAATTGTAGGCAGCTAGGCAACCTATCACCAAGCTACCAAAACGTGAATGTAAGTTATCGTAAATAACCGTGAAATAATGGTTAACATATTGACCATCAAGATAGAGTTGACTGGTTGGCGTGGTGCGGATGACGTCGTCAGATAACACAATGGCGGCACGTACGACGAAAGATAATAAAAACATCCACATCATAAAATAACCTGGGCTTTTTGAGTATTTAAGAATGGCGATGAGAATAAGCGGATAGATGAAATAAAACTGTTCTTCTACGGCTAAACTCCATGTCCAGCCAACAGCTTGGTGTCCGTATTCTATAAAGTTGTTCACATATAGATAGTTTGCCCAAATCCATTCGCTATTTGGGCCAGAAAGGAGCCAGTAAACGGTTAATGTGAAGTAGTAGGCAGGGGTGAGGCGTAGATAGCGTCTTAGATAAAAGTTCTTTAAATCTATCTTACCGTTTTTGCTGACCTGCCTGAGCAATATGCCGGAGATTAAGAAGCCACTCATAACAAAGAAAACATCAACCCCTTTGTCTCCATTCCACGCCCATGCCCAGCCTAAACCTAATTCGTTCAGCATGCTGGTGATGTTTTCTGTGGGATGTGATAAGTGAAAGACTAAAAATATATGGTAAATCAATACTAATAGAATAGATAAAGCACGGATGCCATCTATTGATGCATAGTTACTAGCCCTACGCTGGTATATTGAGCGAAAGTTTTCTTTAAAAGAAAAAGCTTTTTGTAGTGCTGTTTTTGACACATCAACATTTTGAGACATTTTTAATTCCTATTATTTGGATATTATTAAAGTGTTTTTAAATACTCAACAAGTGCCCAACGTTCTTCTTCGGTAAGCGCGGGTTTGTCATATAGGCCTGTACCATATTCATGACCAGCATTGCTGTTGCCTGGTAGTGTCGTATCAAAAATAAAATCATTCTCAACCGCTGATGCGATATAGCCAACATTTTTTGGGTCAAACTCCCATGAACCTAAGTGAAAATGTTTAACGCGGTCTTTTGCTGGTAGTAGCAGCTCGTATAAATTAGGTACTGAACCGTTGTGTAAAAATGGTGCACTTGTCCATACGCCGTTTAATGGACGTGCTTTATAGGCTAATAGCGCATGGTCTGACACTTCTTTCCCGTGCGCTATTATTTTGCCGTCGACATACTTGGGTGGATGCACGACATCTGGATGCCCTAGTTTTTTAGCATCTCTTTTAGCCAAGTAAGCCTGTAGCGGGTTGTTTTTAATAATGCCAACCATAATGTTGTTCGCAATATGAATGGCGGGTGCTTCTTCTGGCAACGGGTCTCCAGCAAAATAATATCGTGGGCGACCTTCGAACTTGCCAGTTTTTCCTTTGAAATAAACAGCGTTTTCTGCCATCAGTGGATCGGTTTTCACTTCGCCTATTGTGCTCATACGCACCTGAATGCTACGGTCAGGTGCGGTCCTGTTAATATCCACGTGGCATTGTATGCAATGCGCTTCATATAGGGGACGGCCTTGCTTCGCTAATGGTTGATTAATTTTAGGAAAGCTTGCTGGCCATTGAGGGGAGTGTAGTTGGCTAACAACATGTTCTAATTTACGCAAATTTTTGGTTTGGATAGAAGAGGGGTAGCCGCCATTGATTAAGCCTAGCCATTTTGTCGTTTCCGTTTCTATGTTACCAAATACACCAATAACTTCACCAATATTCCTTGCAAGTGCACCAACACCTGTATTTGACTGTGAGCCATTCCACTCTACATAGTCATGTTGTGGTGTATCCCAAATATAAGGGATGCTGGTAGGTGCGTTTGGTGGGTTGGTATTATTTTCTACGCCAGTGGCAAGTAAAGCTTGGTTTAAAATTGAGCCAAAAGCATCTAGGCGCGAATAACCAGATACAATGTCAGCGTGATTTTGCAGCATATGGTTATGACGCTTCTCATAAGTAGCTTGTAAATTTGTCTTTAATTGGTTCTTCTGTTCAGTAGACGCATCACTACCCAAGATGCGTTGTTGGAAGCGGCCAAATTTTTCTTGATTATCCAGTGTGGCTTTTAGTGATGCCGTTAAATCTAAAAGGAACTGGTTTAAATTTAAAAAGGCTTGGCCGCCGTCGATATGGATGGTTTCACCTTGATAAGTCACTTGCTGTGTGTGGCAGGCTGCACAAGTCGGCCCCATATGGTCGCCATTACGTGCTAGCCCTATAGGTAGGGCGTCTGGGTTTTTTTTGCTTTTGGGTGCAGGAATCAACCCTAAACGTTTCATGTTTTCATCAGATCGTAACAAGGCATTTGTTTCTGCTTGTTCAAGATGAAGGAAATAATCATAAGGGACTAGACGGGAACCTTGATCGGTAAAGTAAAAATACTCTCGTTCTTTATCTGACCAGTTTTGTTCGAGATAGGTGACCTCAACTTTGTTAGCTAGGGCTGGTATTTGTGTCGCCAACACGACGCTAGCGATTAAAATGCTTGGTAGTATTAATTGCTTGTAATGTTTCATTATTTGGCCTAATTTATTCAATTACATCTCTAGTAAGCAAGGTGTTTAATAAGTTATCTTGAAAGTTAAGGTTTCCTGTCAAACTATTATGTGACTCACATAGGAACAAAGATTGTTTGATCGGTACATAAATATACTCATGCCTTCTTATACTTGGGTCTAAGGTATTTCGTCCTAACAGCGATGCTTTCGTTACAGATCCATCACCAGGTTCTAATAGTAGCGCGTCATAATCTACACCTTTGACTGGTTTCGTGATTTCTTTAGGGTACATACGCACCATGGATACGCCATTGACTTCTTCTACGACTATTCTTGCTGATGTTAATGTGCAACCGCCACCAAAAATAATGAGTTTAGGGTGTTCGTCAGGTAGTGGAATGCTCAAAGACCAAACAAACCGTCTTGCACGCTCAAGATTTTTTTCAAAATATTTTTCGAAAGTTGCTAAATGTTGTTTGCCTGCAGTTTTGTCATTAAAACCTTCCATGATTCTTTGCCGCACTTTAGGGTTGAAAATAGACCACTGAAAACTTCGCCATGTTGCTACATCAAATAAATCTCGACTCAGTGGGTCACCGTTACTTTTAACGATCCAGTTGTTAAGAGGGTGCGGAAACAGTTGATATAAGCTTGGCATGCTCGCTAATGTTTCGGTGCCAATTTGCTTGATACCAATATCAACACCCTGGATGAATAAATTTAACGTTTTAACAGAGCCTAAATTGGGGGTGCCTAGTAAAACAACGCGACGGACACGGCTAGCACCATACATAGTGAGCTTTTGATTAAAGCTGTTATCGTCAATGACATTTTGTTTACCATAACGAATATAGTAACGAGTAATTAAGCCACCCATACTATGTGCGACGATATCGACTTTTAAATCAGGGTTGTTGTAATCAACTCTGATTTGTTCAATGAACTCAGCCAATAGGCCTGCACTAATGACATTGTCTTGACGCCAGTCGTAATGAAATATGTAGTAGTTTTTTTGTTTTGGATTAACTTTCTTACCTACTTTAGAAAGCTTGTAGCCACCTGTGTCGGATAATGTTCGTACAATTTTCCCATAGAAGTCTTTACCAGCGGCACCATCTGATATTTCATAAGCATATGCTTGGCTGGGCAGTGGTTCTAGCGTGTTTGGGTTGATGTCAAAAGCGATGTCGGCATAATCGTGGAGTAGTAGGCGGCTGAGCGCACCTGGCCATAGGTCTTCTTTTGTTTTTTTATCTTTAAGTTTACTACCTAGTACACCATGGATGAAAATCACTGGTGGTTGATCATTCACCATCATAGATTCCATATAAAGCCGTTTAAGGTCTGGTGAAAAAACTTTGCTGTTGGCAAAAAGTCCTGCAATAAACACGCCAACCAGGACTAAGCTAATAACAGTGTATTTACTTAGAAAGGTCGTTTTCAAAGCTTTGTAGGTGAATTTAAGCATATAACCGTCAGTCGTCTAAATTAGAAACAACTTACAGTATAAGTGTATTTGTCTCAGTGGCGGCTATGCTTTCTTAACGAATGCTGATTTCAACTTCATGGCGCCGATTCCGTTTATTTTGCAGTCAATATCATGATCGCCATCGACAAGCTTAATATTTTTTACTTTTGTTCCAACTTTAACGATTGATGATGAGCCTTTTACTTTTAAGTCTTTAATAACGGTAATGGTGTCGCCATTGTTTAGTCTATTTCCGTTTGCATCTTTAACGAAAGTTGCATTATCTTCATCCATTGTTACTTCGTCTATTTTCCATTCATGCGCACATTCAGGACATACATAGCTACCTCTATCTTCGTAGGTGTATTCTGAACTGCACTGAAGGCAGGGGGGAAGGTTGCGCATAGGTGTTTTTATCTCGTTTTAAAATGATATTTAATAAATATTAACAATCGTTTCATTTGATTGTATTTGCCCAGTCCAAATATCAAGTATGTCGTGCGTTCCGCCACCTACCTTATTTATGCTTGCTTTTGAATGCATATTGTTAAGAACAACTTTTACTTTATAGACACCTTTGTTAGAAAAGACATTCCAAGCCTTTATATCATCATCCCATTTTCCTCTAGCGTTCTCATGGAACCAACCTTCGACAATAGTTTCTTCATGGTTTGGTGGAATTGTGAGATGGCTATAGGCGTCGTGCTGGCTACTGGTAACAAACTCGAATTGATGGGAGAACGCAGCCTCGCGTAACGTAACCTTTTCATTGTCAGGTTTGGTAATGACTAGCAATAGTTCTGATTTGCCATAAAGTGCCGTTGTAAACTTTGAACCTTCTTCTTTAAGAATATTTGCTCGCACCCAAAAAGGGTGAGCGATAGTGAGCGGCTTAGATGTGTTGTTCTTAAAGGTAACTAGAAACCTGATGTTGTCGGCAGAGTTTGATCTGTCAATTGTAGGGTCGTCAATGGTTTTGAAATATTGTTTGTTACGATAGTTTGACTTCTCAGGTGAAATGGAAATGGAGATTGATGGCTGGGAAATTCTTTTTCCGCTTAGTGTATCAGCTACAGCATGGATGCAGCTTAAAAAAAACAATGCAACACTTAGTGTTTTTATTATTGTGTTATTAAATGCTTGCATATCTAGCCCCTTTTATTATCCAGAAAAACACCATTTGATTTAAAATGATATAAATAAATAGAGATAAACTAAATTAGTTATATCGGAACACTGCCAATATCAAAAAGAATTGCGAGATTGTCATATTAAGCCTATTTTATTGTTAATAGTGAGGATAGACTAAAAACACCCTATGCAAGTCTATATTTTAACTATTTTAATTTCATGTCAATGATAATAGCGAAATCAAAAAATAACTTTGGTGTTGCTTAAACCTTTTTTGTTTTTGCTGCGTTAAATAAATTAGACATGTAATTGGTATGTCTATTATATTTAACTGTAAATAGGGAATGTTGATTTTGACGTCAAGTGTATTAGAAGAAACGGCTGCTAAGATAAGCGAGATTAGAAATTATAAAGCGAATTTGTTTTTATCTACTTTTCTTGAGCCAAAAAAAAATGAGGTTTTGGAGGCACATTCCGATTTGGCCAAGTTATATGAATATGTAGATGTAATTGAACAACAAGTACTTAGTTTGGTAAGGGATGATAACCAAAGGGAATCTGTGACCGATTTCTTCGCGGGGATAGGGGCTAAGGGCCTTGTATTTTACGATAGCATTGCTATGGCAATGCGTAATGGAAATTTGGATGATGTTACCAAAATAAATTTAAATGAAGAGTTATTAGCATTTGATAAAGAAAAATTACAGGATGTAATTGCAGAGGCTTATGTAGAGAGTGGGCAGGAAGAAGACTGGGAAGACACGATTGAGCACTTTAAAAATGCACCACTAGATAATTGGAAAATATCTGATAAGGCACCTCTCTATGAAGCGATGAATGCCTTGCAAGATGCTTATCCACAGGATTCAATAAAGTCATCTGCCATTTTTGATGCTGTTGCATTTAACATGTTTGCTAAGTACCTTGAATCAAGGGGTGCAATTATTAAGCAAGCACCAAATATTTTGGCCCCAGCTGCCTACATTGCTGCGTTAGAGCAAGGTGCAACAACACCAGCTGAAAAGGCAGCATTACCATATGTTACAAATGCTTTATCTGAAGCAATAAAAAATCAAAATCCAGTTGTTGCTACTTTAAATGTTCAATATCAACATATATTAGTAGAGGCAAAACTAGTTGGTACCGATAAAGGTGCTGAACTAACATAAAATATGTTGCAAGCATGCATTACGGCAATGTTGATTTGAAAAACATTAATCACTATGAATTGATATATTGGATATATATTTTTATTCTCCAAAAAACCACAATTTGTGTAATAACACTATATATTGCCACTACCCATCCATCTCTAATAAGGTAGTTGTCTAGTTCTCCAGCTGCTCCAAATGCAATGACGAACAAAGAAGAAATTAAAATAACTTTTATTAACAAGGGGAATGATAGTAAAACAACTCTGTTAATGTAGTCAGTCCCTTGATTGCCGAGGTTTGCGTTAAAAATAACATCTAAACCAATAATGGTGATAAAAATTGAACTTACAGCCTCAAATATTAATGCGTTGCTAAAAGCTTCAGGTATTTCAAGAATAGCAAAGTAACCATTGATTAAGCCTATCAAGCTAATCGTTAAATAATAATTTTTAATATCATTTTGTGTAAGACTTTTATTTTTAATTTCTTCGGCTAATTTGCCTGTTTCCCACATGTACATGATGTTCTCCGTGTGTTACAAACATTCAAACCCATTGGCGCCAAGAAAGAAATCGACGCTAAGGGGTGTTAAATTGCTAGTCTAGTTCGCCGCAAGGCTGGCCATCACCACAGCCCCAAGAGAAAAAACATAAGCCTATTTTTTCATTTGTTCCACATACCGTCTCGGTAAACCATGAGCATTTTGTCCAGCATTGGTCTCCTGACTGATCTGTTTCATTGTCATTTGCCACATTAACGGCTACTACCGCAATAGCCGCGAGAATTGCGGCAATGATCCAGCCAATAACGCCGCGTTGTTTTTTTAGCTTCATAATGTTTCTCCTTTTATTTATTTATTTTCTTTAAGAACGAAATTTATTGTCTCAACATTTTGGAAATGAAATGATATTTTATATGTTGATATTTGATTCTAAAGCAACGTTATGTTCGCGTAAAGAGATGAGGTCGGCGGTGGCTATATATGTAAATGCAATTTAATGGGTGTTTGGAGTTGACGGGCACTTTTTAGATGTGCTAAGTCAGCATTTGTTAGTCAAGCATATAAATCAAGAATATTGTGTTTATTGATGGGGTGTAAAAGGCGAAAAGCACTTAATTGCTTTTACTTTTAATTGTTATCTAGCCTTTAGAGTAGATTTTTTATTGCAATTGATTAAGTTCGCAATAGGCGCCCTATTAAATAGAAGCACCTATTATAGTTTGCGAACTTTATAACTAGCTTTTAGTGCTCTATTATTTATTCTAGGTTTGCACCGACAATAGCAGCCATCTGCATCATGTCTACTGTTTGACCTGCACTCATATTTCTAAGGTCAGTTAACTTGCCTGATTTGCTTGTTGAATTTGTATTTTTGAAAATAGGAAGTAATTTAGCATCGGCTACAATGTATTTTCCAGCATTCTCTGGGCTGCCGTTAACAGATCTAGTTTGTAGCTTATTAGCTTTAATGTAGTTCCATAGTTGTTTTGTGATTTCCGTGCGAGGAAGTTCAGATGCGCCAACTAATGCTGCAAGATCGCTTTTCATTTTTACTGGTTTACTTAAACCTTTTGCTTCTGCCATTTTAAATTCCTTTATATTTTATATTTAAATGAAATTACGTTGAAGAACGCCTATTCTACCTCTGTTTTATTTTTTTGGTTCTTTATTTTTTATTTTGTTTTTTGTTGAGGAGTATTGTTTTTGCAGTTGGTATTTCAATGGGATGAAAATGGTTTCAAATAATTGAATCTGAAATAGGGAAGGCTTGAGCATTAAACTGTTTGATTAATAAACATTTTTTTACTATAATGGCTGCCTTTCTAACCTTGTCACACTACAATGCAACTAAAAAAATAGTTGTCGCTTGATGTAAAAGCTTTGTAGGTGGCTTATCCATAAGGAGATTATATGCGTAATTACGAAGTCGTTTTTATCGTACATCCTGATCAAAGCGAGCAAGTGCCTGCAATGATTGAGCGTTACCGTGCACTCATTACAACAGGCAAAGGTGCCATTCATCGCCTCGAAGACTGGGGCCGTCGTCAGCTAGCATACCCTATCAACAAAATCCATAAAGCACACTATGTTTTAATGAACATAGAATGTAACCAAGCGGTATTGGATGATTTAGAGCACAACTTTAAGTTTAATGATGCTGTGTTACGTCATTTAACGATAGCAACTAAAACGGCTGTGACTGACCCAAGTCCAATGATGAAAGAAGAGAAATCTAAGTCAGTATTGAATAAGGAAGTGGCTACTGAAAAGCCAGCAACTGAAAAGGCTGCAGATAAAAAACCAGTAGCAGAAAAAGCGGCAACTGAAAAGGCTGCAGATAAAAAACCAGCAGCAGAAAAAGCAGCAACTGAAAAGGCTGCAGATAAAAA
>VAPK010469211.1_pt1 | contig 11663 bp, 14 predicted proteins | sample 3395031 | NCBI WGS metagenome assembly VAPK01 (sample SAMN08290443, study PRJNA428436) | hydrothermal vent metagenome | isolation source: Deep-sea hydrothermal vent chimney 1 | place: Pacific Ocean: Juan De Fuca Ridge
ACATGCAGTATACATTAACTCTTTAGATTTCATAAGATCGTTACAATTAACAGCTACATTTTCATACGTTGACCCTTGTGATCTATGGGCGGTGAGCGCATAAATGTGCTTAATTACACTGATTGAATTAGAAAATTTCCAGAATACACCCCAACTACTTGATCTACTCTTTGCTTTGTCGGCAAATGCACTCTTATTTTTCTGCACAAGCCCTACATCCTTTTCTGATGCAGGAATAATCAAATCTTCTTCGCCTCTGTAACTTCTGACAAGAATTCTCTTAACCATCATAGGATACTCAAGATTCTTAAATGCAAACTTGTATGGCTCTGATATAAAAGCTATTTCAACAATATCTTCAAGCTTATGTATCTGATCCTCCCATGCTGTTCGAATATAAACCTCTTCTCCAACGAGAAAATCTTCATTAGGATTGCTCTGCACAATATTTCTTGCCCATATGTTTGAACTATCAACAACTTTATTTTTGTGAGATATGATTTGTGGAAAATCTCCTTCATCCATGCACATAATATAAAAGTCTCTAAGCTCTTTAATGCCACCAAGGAACACTTCTTTATTGTTTACGAACCTTGATATTCCATTTGTGTATGCTGTTCCCTCACGTATAGATGTTGCCAATGAGATGATATTTGAATCTCTGGCCTGTCTTACTATGTCAGTTAGAATATAATTTGGAGAATTAACTTCCCATACAGGAGATATTCTCTCACCAACAGGAGGAATTTGTGCAGGATCTCCAATAAAAATAATCTTTAAATTATATTCCTCTGCTGCCTTTAAAATATAATGTAAAAGCTCTACAGATATCGTTGATGCCTCATCTATGACAACGACATCACCAAATCTCACATTATCAAGAAATGGCATTTGACTAAGAAACTGCTTATCCTGCTTGTACTTTATTTTCAGGCTAAGGTATGAGTGTATTGTGGAATCACCATTGGCAACTCCAACTGCCTTATGTGTAGGTGCTGTAACAACAACCCTCTTGGACATACTGTTAATGAATTTATTAATAAGGAATGTTTTTCCGGTTCCAGCATATCCCATAAGTTTAAAGATACTATGCATCTGACTCATCTCTCCAAATGCTTCATCTTGATCCTTGGTAAGACCTTCAAGTGTGATATCACTACTTGGCATTTCTAATTTATCAAAATTCATATTACTCCTCAAATGGTCTAATTGTTGGGGCAACATTTCTTGCCTTTATTGCCATCAACATATTCTTTTCTGCATCTTTTAATTTCTGATGAAAATAGTTTGCACTATGATCCGAACATACAATTGTTGCTCTATCTGCCTCTTGCAATGTTCTTGCATATGTTCTAAAAGATCCATATATAAGACCACCAACTATTTTATCAAAGTCTTTAATTTTTATGGTTTTTGTATTGATATCGAGATCAACAACAATTGTTTTTTTTGTTACCTTTGCAATTCTTCCACCAATTATTTTCTTACCAAATTGTGATGCACTGCAAAGATATACGTATCCACCTTTTTCAAACATTAGATTTCCTCCATTTTCATATCCATTACCATTGTCTTGCAGGTTCTACATCTTGCTCTTAATGTATTTGCATTTGTGATCCTTCTCTTTCTTCCAAAAGTCATTCCACAAGAGCATGAGTAATTATACTTCTTTATTTTCTTGCAATAATCAGAAGTTGAACTTGCACTATATTTTTTTCCAGCAATATGGCCATTCATATGACCACCAAGAGCAACACAAATAACCTTAAACCTTTCAGAGTGGCTGCTACGACCATAAAGAGCAACCTCTATTAAGTGAGCCATTTCATGACGCAATGTTTTAATCATTGATTCAAATCCAAATTCAATATAATTATTATATGCCAATCTTATTTCAAAACTATTTTTGGGGATCTTTCTCCAGTCACATCTACCAGCAACTGTTTTAAGTCTTTTTGAGATCTCTACAGACTTAATGGCAAAATCACCAGTTGAAAGCCCATACTGCTCAAGACATGTTACTATTTCTTCTTGGATTTTAACAAACTCTTCTCTCTTGATGAGATTATAGTTGATGAATTGTGTTTTTGTCTTTCCATGAACAAGCAGCATTTTTTTCATTTTGTGATCTCCTGTTATTTAATTCGTGTTTGAATATGAGAGAACTATACACAAATTAAATAACAGTGTCAACAGTTATTATGCTTGATCATCTCGCAAGCTATTAAGTAGTGGAATTATTTCTTTGAGATATCTCTCACGAATAATATCATCATAATCCAACCATTGTGGACTAGGAGCGTTTAACACATATGAATCAAACTTGCCAGAGAAGTAACTATTTCCAAATGTTTCCTGGAACTTAGCCTTAGGCTCATCAATTATCCACGATGCCAACCAACTCACGCAGTTTATGATAAGTCTAGGTCTGATGGTCTTAATCTCCCTTGACAGAAACTCCTTAGAGCACATTGCCTTACATTCAGAGTTTATTTTCTGCTTCTCTGTATTATAAAACGAACACTTCAAAGCAGATGTAAAAGCAATCGAAGCTCTCTTAACTCCAAGCTGAGTCATTAATTCATTCTGAAACCACGCTGTATTTTTACCCTGCAGCAGCCTGGTGTCTGCCTTTGACAGATCAAGAATTACCAATATAGATGGTCTTGAAAACATAATTGGCTCTACAAATCTTCCATATCCGGACCCATTGTTACAGTCCTTAATAGTGGTCATTAACGATTCATATTCACCCTTGTCATGCTCCCTGCCAGACTTAAAACTAATTGAAGGAGTTGGACTAAATAATCCCAACAATTCCCTAAGATTATTTCTCCTCTCCATCTTATCCTCAACAAAATGTCCAAGTGTTTTAAATGCATTAGCACGATACAGAACATCCTTTATTTTGATATTTACCTTTCCATTTATTTTCAAATGAGTAAGCAAACTTAAGAAGTGCTCATGGTTATCAAACTTTCCAAAGGTTGTTTTCTCCCTTGCCATCTTAATATATCCTGCAGCAACATCACCAACTCCCTTAATAGAATTGAGAGGAGCGATAATCTTTCCATCATAAATAGTGAAATCTGTATCATCTGATGCATTGATGTCTGGATAGCACACCTCTGCATTATGACGATTTGCATCACGAATATACTCTTGAAATTTATCATCCTTTCCAGCAAATGACAAAACACCACAAAAGAATTCTACAGGGTGATGACACTTAAGCCATGCAGACTCCATTGAAAGTATTGCATATCCCATGGAGTGACTCTTATTAAAGAGATACGAGGACGATTCAAGAAAATCATCAAAGATCTTATTTGATTTTTCAATGGCAAGTCCACTATTTTCTGTACATCCATCAACAAATTCTCCACGATGTTTTTCAAATTCTTCTCTTGAGAGTTTTTTACCAATAATCTTTCTAAATGTATCGGCCTGTGCTCCAGAGAAACCTGCGATATCGGTACAGATCTTCATAATTTGTTCCTGATATAAAAGAACAGAATATGAATCACTGAGAATTGTCTCGAATTGTGGAATGAAATGCTCTACCTGCTCAGATCCATTTACACGCTTAATGTAGTGAGTTGTTGCATTAACACCCTCTGCATCCTTCGCATTCAATGCACCTGGACGGTTAGCTGCAGAAATACCACTACAAACGCTCAGAATGCCACTGCCACCGTCTTTTAATAATCTTCGTGCATTTCCACCCTCGAACTGAAATATAGCCACAGAATCGCCTTCTGAGAGCATCTGCTCTGTTGCAGGATCATTCAATGGAATATCATCAGTTGTAAATACCTTTCCATTTTTGTCACTGATAAGCCTACATGCCTTGTCATTCACATCAACAGTCTTAAGTCCAAGACAATCAAGCTTAAGAAGAGCAAATGTATCCTCAACAATTTTCTTATCCCAACAAATGCAATCTCCACCTTTTCTTGACTCTATAACTCCAAGATCTTCCAATGGAATAGATGAAGTAATAACTCCTGCAGCATGAACTCCTGCATTCCTTATTCTTCCATCAAGAGTAAGCATAATTTCAACAAGCTTTGGATGCTGCATTTTAAATGCTTTAAGTTCTGGAACATGATCAAATGATTCTGCACGATCATACTTTCCAACTTTCTTGCCATCTTCCTCAATAAATCCATCTTCGATTAACTTTGAAAGCTTATTTGTTTCTCCAGAAGGGAACCCATAACAACTGCAAACATCTCTGAATGCAGACTTGGCAGAAAGATATCCATATGTTGCAATCTGAGCAACCTTATCAGTTCCATACTTATCCTTAAGATACTGGACAACTTCATGCCTTCTCTCAGAAGAAATATCCATATCAACATCTGGCCATGATACACGATCCACGTTAATGAATCGCTCAAAGTACAGGCCATGCTCAATAGGATCAATCCTTCGTGTGATTCCCATACATAATGCAATAAGAGATCCACCACTACTACCACGACAAGAGCCTACACCAATTCCACTTTCCCTGCAAAATCTTAGCAGATCCTCAACAATAAGAAAGTATCTTACAAAGCCTACCTGATTAATTGCATTAAATTCATATTGGATACGATCCCTGTACTCCTGAACATTTTCTTTCTTGTCAAAACCAAGAGCATTGAAGCCTTCGATAATTTTTCTTTTAAACATTACATTGTCATCTTCTTCATATGGCTTCGGCAGATTAAGAGTAAACTCTGGCATCTCAACATTACAATGCTTACCAACAACATCTGTGTTGGCAATTGCAGTTTTGATAATATCATCGCTTATATATCCAAGACTCTGCATTGTTTGAAATAACTCTTGTTCACTTTTTATGTAAATATCATTATCGCCAAAGAAGAATCTTTTACCACCCTGATCAAATGTACTGTCAGACATCTTTGATCTTGTCTGGATACACAGAAGAACCTCAAATGCTTTTGCTTGATCTGGTGTTGTGAAGTGAGAATCATGTGTGCATACCAAGGGTATACCATGCTTTTCATGCATTTCTACATTTCTCAGGTTAACGAGTCTTGCTTGATCTGGCATGTGCATTGGCAATGCTTCACGCTCTTTCTTTGGTCTAGTATCTTTCATCTTAAAAGATGCATGAATTATTTCCAAATAAAAATATCTTCCATATTTGTTTTTGAAGTCAAGTGCTATGCTTTCATAATCTGGTCTTGTCATTAAGCTAATTGCACACGCCAATGATACAAAGCAGTCATTAAAATCAAATAGCTGTGAATACATAAGTCTTGGTCTGCCATTAAATTTTTGCTTATTAGCAAGAGTTAATTTTTTAAACAAACACTTAATTCCATCCCAGTTCTTTGCAATTGCTATAAAATGTAGTCTCTTTTCACCTCTCTTTCCAAGCACTTTTCCTGCTTTTTTGCATTTTGCACGATCTTCTTCTGTGAATTCATCATCATGTACGATATAGAATTCTACCCCAATGATTGGCTTTATGCCAAATTCTTTTCCGTATTTTATCATTTCCGGCAATGCACTTATCGACCCATGATCTGTCACGGCAATAGCAGACTGCCCCAACTCTTTCGCACGTATTATCATCTCTTTCGGAGACGAAAGGCCATCCAGAACTGAATAATAACTGTGACTATGCAAATGGATCAATGTGTCCTCCTTCCATGATTCTTATGAAAACCATGTTCAATATTCATTTCTTTTCGTTTGGTTCCTGCTCTACTTCCTATAATTCCCTACGATACTTCATAGACGACATCCTTGCACTTGAAATCCTATCAAGTCTTTCTTTTAGTGCAGCTATAACAAAAGCTCTAATCGTGTTATGTTCTTTTACTGACTCAATCTTTACCAGATCCTTCAACTCTTTTGGAATCTTTACATTCAGTGCTGATTCGTTCATGACACTCTCCTTATGTTTTGTCTGATGCGCCCATTAGCCAATTTAAATTAACATTGCTTATTGCTTCGACTTCGAATCCACCATGTTGATCTTCATGAGAAATTGACAGTCCATGTTTTTTACATACATCAATCACATCTTCTAAAAATTTATCAACATTTTCACTTTCAATATATTTACCTTCTAAATCACTCCATCTTTTCATAATATCCTCCATATTTAATATTAATAGTTTACTAGATTCCTAGTTTACTACATTGAGTATAAAACATCAAGACATTTCTTTTCTATAGTGCTTATGGATTTCCAACTAGGGATAGTATATTATCAGTGACATCATTTTTTTTAACTGGATTGCTTCGAAAATATCCATCATTATTTGGCTCTGTTTTTAAAACAAGCATATATCTAAATATATTATCTTTTTTCTTGCAGTGCCTTACATAATATTCTTCTTTTTGGGTGTCCCACATACTTAGTTGATTCCATTCATAATTTCCCATATTTCCTCCTAAAAATTATAATTTCCGTTTACGAATTGATTTATTTGTGGACATACATGTGAAAATCCACAATACGATCCACATAGTCTTCCATTCCAATTTTCTATTTCCGTACACCTTGGAAGCTTTTCATCTGGAGAATCCCAGTGTTCCTTAAATTTCAAGGTTCTTTCCATTATGTAATCTTTTGTATCCTTTAGAGACATAAGTTCCAATTCCAATACTCCAAATGGGAATTTGGATCTAGCCTCTGCAGACTTGTTAAAATAAAAGATTGTTCCATATTTGTCAATAGGTTTTTTGAGAGTAAGATGTGCCAATAAAGCATATATACTAAGTTGCATCATCCACTTCTCAAAATCTCTCTTCTTTAGTGAATAATCCTTACAGCTTTTATAGTCACCAATATGAACAAGACTATCGTCTTTTAAAAATACAAGGTCAGAGGTCCCCGTTGCTGTAAATCCAGTATTCCCGATTGGTATATTCATCGAAAGTTCTTTATGGGTAAGCTCATACTTATGATCTTCAAAGTAGTATTTCGTATGAAGCGGTACGACATTTTCAAAATACTCATGAAGTGCTGTACCCAACATTGAAGCACAATTTAACTTTATATCTATACTTGACTTATGTCTTCTTGATAAGATCACCTTTTGAATTGGTGATAAGAATGTTGTTGCTGATAGTGATCGTGGAATCTTTGACCGCACATAGGCATCATATTCCAGAATTATTTTTACTAATGGATGTAACATATTTCCTCCTTGTCATATTATAAAAAATTATTATAACATGACTTTGGAAGAAAGTAAATCTTATTCTTTATACTTAAACTCTTTTTCTATCATATCTGCGTATCCTTCTGGCAGACTGGTATTTTCTCTCAAAATAAGTTTGTTTGTTTTCATATCCTGTAAGCTTTCTAAAAATACTGATGCAGCCAAGTCTACAGATGATGCGCCCAATGATTTATGAAAGTCTGAATTAACAAATGTAAGATAGATTTCATTATAATCGTTCAAAATTTTCAACAGTGGGTAAAATCCATATATTGAAATAAAAACATCTGCATTGTCAATAAATATTTTTCTATTTAATGTCATATTTTGCTTCTTAATAACATCCAAAAATGTGATTGCTTTTATATCATACTCATCCTTGATAACTGTTTCAAGACCATCCATAACTATAAAAATACATGCATTGCAGTACTCTCTCTTGTATCTCTCTGCTAACTTCCAGGTCTTTCCAGATCCATAAATACCACTCCATGACTCAATTTTACTCATTCTCTCCCTCCGGTGTAATATCAATAACCTCTGGAATATCTTGACCTGCATCCCTCATCTTACTCTTTTCCTTATCACTAAGGTTAAGATTTACGGTAAGTTGTGGAGCAGCATCTGTGAATTCCTCTTCACTTCCCCAATCACTTACTCCATGCATAATTGCTCTTGCAGCATTCGAATCACCATCAACAACAGCAGATCCAAATAAAGTACCTGCAACTACATTTGTTGGTGTAAACTTTCCCGCCCTTACAAGTGACTTTATCTCTTCAAGTGACTTGCCGTCTATAGCCCTCGCAAATGAGTTTCTAAGAGCAATCTTCTGCTCCCTATCTCTTAGGTCAAACTCTGTGAGTTTTAGCTTCCTGAATGATTCTACGAGGTCTTTATTGGCCTTTATTAGTTTTATATAGAGTTCAATTGTATCCTCATATCCTTGAGCACCTGGAGCAAGTGTTAATGGAGATCCAAGTAACTCTGCCTCATCAAGAGTATTTTCAATTATATGTGATAGCTTATCGACAGTTTCTATTCTTTTTACAACCGACTCCTTTACACTCTCTATTTCTTTTACATCTTTCGAGTATGTCTTACTCTTTGTAAATTTCGCTAGATCTCCTGCCATTGAAACACCCTATTATAAAACATTTAGTAATTTGTGACTATAATCAACCTGTGTATTATCTATATCTTCAAGCTCTTTTGAGATTAAATCTTTTATAGACTCAAAACTTCTTATTTTACCATTTCCTACAGAATTTTCAATAAGTATATTAACCGACTTATCCATAAAAGTCAACAAAGTCAAGTCATTGCTCTTAATTTCATCTTGTGGAATGGAACTAAGAAAATTCAATGTTTTTACTCTGGCAGAATTTACTTCAATTTTTGAAGACATCGCCTTAATAGAATTTAATGTGAGTGTACATGACTTAGTAATTTTATCATAATTCTTTCCAAAAGCAGCCATAACGCTTAAAACCATCATTGCTTTTGCCTTTGTCATACTACCATTAACCTTTTTCATCCATTATCTCCCTTGTAAAATCATTTAATTGATCCATTAGTTTATTTACCTTGATTATATCAAGCACAGATGTATTTCTTATCTGATTAGTAACCTGCCAATAATTAAATACATATTTTAAAAATACTACTTCTTTTTCATCTGCAGCAAGTATAGCATTTCTTAACTTCCTGTTAAAAGACCCTGACCATATTTCAAACTCAGAGTCTTTAAGTGAATTATTTTGAAGCAGTTCTTTGTAAAATAGCTTTGCTCTTTCGTTCTTTTGCACTTTTCTTCTTTGCCTCCTTTATTAATACCAATATTTCATCATAGGAATCTGCAGTATTTTTGTCATGTCTTATCTCGATAAACCTTGGAAGAAAAAGACTTTTAGCAACCTTAGTTTTACTTGATATCATTTCTGAAAATCTGATTGTTGCTATCTTTCCAACATACTCATCCCAATTCCATAATCTATTTTTGTCACCGCTTACTGTGGAAAATCCTCCACCTACCTTTACTTTGATAAATCCATCCGATGATTGGCAGAAAATTTTGCCCATACAGTTTTCATACTGATCACCTTCTTTGCCAAATTCCCATCCTACAATTTCCATCTCGCAATCAACAACAGCCTTTAACTTAACCCAGTGTGCAGATGTTCCGTTTTTCCAAATACTAAAAATGTTTTTCAACACACCACCTTCGCCACCATTTTCAATCCATTGGTTAGCAATGTCCAATGCTTCTTCTTCTGAGAATACAAGGATGCGTTCTGGAACCCTTATGATTCCTTTTTCTGGAGTAAGTCCTTCGAAGAATTTAGAGTTATATCTCTTCTTCAATGGTACTTCGCACTTACCAGCCCAAAAATCTTTGATTGGTAATGCTTCCCATACTGTCAAAACAAGATCACGATGATCTTCTGGCTTTGCAGTTCCTTTAAGGATTTTTGTTATGATTCCATTTCCTGTTTTTCTGTCAAGAAATTTACCATTTCTATAAATCCTTCCTTCTGCAGTCCACGCAACACCAAATCCTTTCGATCTCTTTTTAAAAGCATCATCCAATCTTTCATTCTCAACGATATATTTCTTACCGTTTCTTGAGAAATATTCAACTGGTTTATCTTTTTCGACAAGTACATTAAAGAACATTCCATCAAGTTTTTCATCAAGATATGCTCCATGTTTTACCATTTCACCATTGATTTTTGACTCATAAACTATGTTTCCAAGCTTAGATTCTGTACTGCATCTCTGGTATGGTACGTTAAATATTAGTCCAGGCCATGCTTTGTTAACTGTTGTGGCAGTAACTCCACATTTTAGCTTTCCACCAATAAGTCTCTCTATAATAATAGATCCACATTCTAAATTACTGGCAAGCTTTGCAATCCATTCTTTATCTTTTTTGTTTGCTCCAGATTTTAAAGCCAAGTGGTCAAGGTGTTTGAATAACTCCTCAATTGTTCTTTCTCTGTTAAACTCAATATCATTTTTTATAATAACAGGTAGTGTTTTTATATTATAATGGAGTGTTCCAGATGTTGTCATCATAACAATCTTCTTAAAGAGTTCATCATTTCTAAGGAAATCCCTCAGTAACGAGACTTTCTTGTCCTGTTTCCTGATAGAGTCCAACTCGTTCAATTTCCTCAAAATCTCTTGCATGTTATATTACCCCTTTATGTGTTTTGTTTTTCCAAATATTTCTAATAGTTTCAGAAGATATATTAGTTTTCTTACCAAGTCTTTCTGTGGCAGTAATACTAAGCTCTTTTGCTACTCTTATAAATGCTTTATTGTTCATATAGGTGTTGCTACGAATATACCTAACATCATCATCAGTTAGCTTACTCCATACTCGTCCACCAGGCTTTCTTAATTCCTCTCCACACTTCTTTAAAATCGACCTAACGGCAACTGTACTAATGTCACCACATATCTTTCCTGTCTCCCTAAGAGATTTCGTTTCCCTATACGTCTTCACTATGTGTTCTGATATATATTGGTATCCATCCCTTGAGGCAGACATTAATCTCGATTCTTTGTACTTGAACCTGATACTTTCATCAATCTGTTGAAAATTTATTTCTTTTGCTTCTTTGAGTCCATCTTGCATATTACATCCCTTATATCATCAAAGAGTATTTGATGGTCTTCCGGAACGCTATCTAACAACTTATATGCTAATTCCCGAATTTCCCATAATGCTCTTGGTGATACCCTTAAACTTATTAAATTCCTTAACGATCTTGCATTAATTGTAAGTCGCTCATCAACTTTTAATGCTTCTGGAATTCCATACTTAAGAATGTCGTTTTTAATATTGGGATCTTCAAGCATAATACCTTTTAGCCTTGCCAATGCTGCTATATTCGCTAAATCAACATTGGTACTGCCAGTAAGGACAATGTACTTATCCAAACTATCATTTGATCTTAGCATTTTCTTAAGGGTATATCTTGTTGATCTTACTGATGGGCTTGCAATTCTGTGTCGAGATAGTTCTTGGAGAACTGCTCTTGAAAAACCACTTATTTTAAAATGATACACAGCATGTTCTAAAGTAGAAGTATGCTTGCTTTTAATTATTCTTTTAACCAGTGCCTGATCGACTGGTCCACCACCGTCACTTTTATCAAAACTTTCATAACATTCTCTGATCGAATCCATAACATTTGTTATTTTCATACTATCTAATAGTGTGACTTCCATTAATCATTCCTCCTTTCTGCTCTAACTGTTCCGCTTACAACTGAAAATTCAAACCCACCAAATCTATCAGTTGAAGATATAACTTTATCTGCAACTTTGATAAAATCCTTGGCAGCATCTTTGGACGCACCTTTCTGTCCTCTACACGCCTTTGCCAATGATTTGATTGATTCGATTCCTTCTTTTGTAATAAATTTAGACATAAATTTAGACATAAGAATTTGTATCTTA
>VAPK010295471.1_pt1 | contig 11661 bp, 7 predicted proteins | sample 3395031 | NCBI WGS metagenome assembly VAPK01 (sample SAMN08290443, study PRJNA428436) | hydrothermal vent metagenome | isolation source: Deep-sea hydrothermal vent chimney 1 | place: Pacific Ocean: Juan De Fuca Ridge
GGTCGTTACGCAGTTTTGCAGAAGGTTCCGCGCCGACAGGCAACGGAAGCGGGGGTTCGGTGTCGCTTGAGCAACCCGCCATGCCCAGGGACAGCAATAAAACCACCAGGGTAAAAATTCTCGCACTGTAAAAAATTCGGTTAAGCATAGAACCATTGCACGTTCGTATCGGGTCCAGCGTCACGCTGGTGCGGACGGAGAGATTTTTAGCGTGAAGTCGTGTTCCACCGATTGGCCGGAAAGCAATTCCAACTTCCGGTGCATCAGCAGGCAGGAGCCTTGATAAGTGCGTTCGAACCCGTCTTCCGATTGCGAAATTGTTTCCACGGGAAACCGCCACAATGATACGGCGGGTTGGAAGCCCACCGACAATTGAAACTTGTGCCAGTCGTCTCGCATGCCAAAACTTTCGACGTGATCGAGCGCGCCCTCGCTGATCAATCGGGCGGACTCAAGAGAATGACCGGGGCAAGTGTAATAGCGATCTTCGGCGTCTCCCGCCAGTAAAGTGAAGTTGAATTCCACTCCCCACCACAAGTTCAAAAGAACGTCACTCACATTGTCGATTTTATAATGCGCCTGAATATGCGCATCCGTTTTGGAGAAGATAAATGTCTTTTCGATTTTCACGGGGTGGGAGTTGCCCTGCTGGGTCACAACGCCTGTTCGGGTCATTGTGATTGAATAATTTTTGTCCGTTTGCGCGGAGTTGTTAGATTTTTTTTCATAGGTCTGATCGACGAAGTCGCCCTGTTCCTCGAACCGGCATTGTTTGAAATCTTCAAGCGTGGTGTCGGGGCCGATAAAATGATCGAGAAACGAGTAGCGTTCCCAGCGGTCGAAAAAAATTTTGCTGTGCAGATCCTGTTCTTTGAATTTGATGCGGTCGTGGATGGACTGCGGCTGGCCTTGGTCGCTGTTTTCTGAATGTTGGGACTCCATAATCGTTTTGTGATAAATTTCTTCCCGTCGTCTGAGCACATTGCTCAAGTTAAAGCACTTGGGGCGGTAATCGATCTCCATCAGCGCCCCGCCATAAGCGGGAGCAAGGCAGACGTTCATGTTTGGATTGCGGATCAGGACTTCGTCTTTGCCATCCAGATTGTAATCAAAAGTTTCGTGGGAGAAATCATGACCCGTTATTGCATCGACAATGTTCTGGGCGGCCAGCAAATGCTGGTATAGGGCGTGGCGCAAATAGTTGAGATAAAGCCCACCGAACAGACCATGCCATTGGGCGCAGTTGCACTGCCCTTGATAAAGTTCCTTCAAGGCGCCGCTCGATTCCTGATCTTTGGGAGACAGTTGTTGCACCTGCCTGCTGACCATCAACATCTTCTTGTGCAGCAGATTGCTTTCCTCGTACTTGGTCAGAAAATTATCCCACTGGCCTCCGCGCAAAAATAGTTTGTAGCGTTCTTCAGCGACATCTTTCGATTGCAACTCTTCTTTCAGCCATTTAAATTTCAAGGCGGCGTTCGTTGGCAAAGACCATTCCATCATTTCGTCGTAGGACGCCATGGGCAGATAAATACGTCCTGACGGGGAATGCCGGTCGATGTATTCGCTGAAGGTGAGGGTTTCGAGCCAATCCGAATTTTCGCTGAGGGCGGTGAAAAATTTCTCCAGCCATTTTTCCTTGTACACCCAATCGTAGGTGTCCGGCCAGCTGCCAAATTTTTCGCCATCGTCGGCATAGGTCATGCCCTGAAACCCAAGCTCGTCCTTCGCCCGGCGTAAAACAGAAAGTGTCTCATGGGGCATCTTGAAGGGAATGCCATAACGAAGCTCTTTGCTGATGGGAAAAACAAACAAGGGGTGGCCGAGGCGCTCGGTGATGTAATACCCCTGTATCTGGTTTTCCTCCAGGCCGGAATAATTGAAGTGCGTGTCGTCGACGATGGTGTACTCGAGGCCCGCTTTGGATATGATTTTTGGAAGCTCGGGGCTCCAGATGCGCTCTGCCAGCCACAATCCGCGTGGTACAGAACCGAATTCCGTTTCGATGAACTGGTTCATCATGCGGATTTGGCCGATGGCGTCTTCCTCCGGCAGGGTGGACAGCAAGGGTTCGTAAAACCCGCCACTCAGGATTTCCAGTTGGCCCGCCTCAGCCATGTCACGCAACATTTTCAGATAATCGGGGCGGTTTTGTTTCAGCCATTCCAGGAGCGGACCGGAAAAATGCGCCGCCGTCTTGATTTCGGGGAATTGCTTGAGAACTTCGAAATAAGGCCGATAGCAGGCGTTGAAGACTTGCTCGAACACATGCCCGAAGTTGCCCACCGGTTGATGGTTGTGAATGGCGAACAAAAATTTTATTTTATTCATAAAGATGAAGTGGAGTCCGCAGTATCAAGCTTCGACCGGCGGGGTTTCTATCATTTTGAGGGTGTAAAGATCGTAATAAAGACCCTGGTTTTCCATCAATTCATCGTGCCTGCCGACTTCGGTCACACAGCCTTTGTCCAGGACGATGATCTTGTCCGCATTGCGAACCGTGCTCAGCCGATGCGCGACGATGACGGTGGTTCGGTTCGCCATCAACCGGTCCAGAGCTTCCTGAATCAGCGCTTCCGACCGGTTGTCGAGAGCGGAAGTCGCTTCGTCCAGCACCAGAATTTTGGGGTTTTTTAAAAGCGCGCGGGCGATGGCGATCCGTTGTCTTTCTCCGCCAGAGAGTTTGACGCCTTTTTCGCCGGCCAGGGTGTCGTAGCCTTTTTCCAGTTGCAGGATGAACTCATGTGCGTTTGCCGATTTGGACGCCGAGACCAATTCATCTTCCGTGGCGTCCAGTTTCCCGTAAAGAATATTTTCGCGGATGGAGCCTCCAAACAAAATGGTTTCCTGCGGCACCAGCGCGATCTGCTCCAGAAAATTTTTCAAACCCAATTGCCGGATGTCGTGGCCGTCTAGTTTGACGCAACCCTTGTCGGGGTCAAAGAACCGGTGCAGGAGTTGAATGACGGTCGATTTTCCGGCGCCGGAAGGTCCGACGAGGGCGGCGGTTTCGCCGGGCAATATTTCAAAGCTCACATCTTTAAGAACGGGGGATTCTTCCCGGTAACCGAAGCTGACATTTTCATACTCGATCTTGCCTGCGATTTTGGAAATGGCAATCGGGTTTTCAGGACTCTTGATCAGCGGTTCGGTGTCCAGTATTTCGTAGACCCTTCTTACGGCGCCAAGCGCTTCCTGAATCTGCGTGTAAATGCGGACAAATGTGCCGATCGGGCCCGCGATGATGAGCGCGTAGAGGAAAAATGCCGCCAGTTCACCCGGGGTGGTGACCCCCTGCATGACCTGATTGCCCCCATACCAAACCAACAGAGCGGAGACCAAAAAAGTGAGGCCGAGGATGAAGGGGCCAAAAAAGGAAGATATTCTGACCTTGCGTACCGATTCCTCGAAGGCGGTCTCGATTTCTTTTTGGAACCTCTGTTGCTCATGCGCCTCACGGGTGTACGACTTGACGATTTTGATGGACGAGATTCCCTCCTCCAGCACCACCGACGCCTTGGCCAGTTTGTCTTGTACTTTTTCCGAAAATCCGCGCAGGCGTTTGCCGAAAATGCGCGCGAACAGCATGAGGGGGGGCAGAACCAGAAGGATCAATCCGGTCAGTTTCCAGTTCAAATAAAAGATGATCGCCAGCCCGCCCAGGAGAGTGATGGTTTGCCTCAGGATGGCCACGGGGATGGTGACCAGGGCGTTTTGGATGACGGTGATGTCATTGCTCATGCGCGACAAAATTTCCCCGACCCGGCGATTGTTGAAAAACCGTAGAGAGAGCGATTGTATGTGCGAAAAAAACTCAATGCGAAAATCCGTGGTCATCCGATGCCCGACAAACCCGAAAATATAATTGTGGGTGACCGCAAACGCCGCCTGGAAAAGAATGATGAGAACCAGATCGCGGGTGAGCGTGTTCAATATTCCGCTGTCTTTCAGCACAATCACCGCGTTTATCATATTACGGACGATCAACGGCAATACGAGGTTGATCATCGAAGTGAGCAACAGACAAAGAAAAGCAAATACCAGGCTCTTTTTATAGGGAAGCGCGTATTTCAGTATTTTGGCAAAATCTTTCATATTTACTTACAGAAGGTCCTTAATAATTCGATATTTTTCTGTCCCCTGTCGGGGAGGAGAAAATCAGGGCCGACACTAAGTCCTTGCCCTTCGTCTGAGGAGTTTCAAACCGATCATCATACATTCTGAAGGCCGGTCGTTCAATTAATATCCTGGCCTTAAGTCGCGCAATTGCAATAATTTTGCCACCTATTAGGTTTTCTGTCAGGAAAATAATTCTAAAAAAAATTATTTCTTGCTAAAGAATTCCTATGGATTGCCGTTAAAGAGGATGCGAGGGTTTTAATCTATACGAGCTGTTGATACTTAACCCCAATAGATACAGTCAATTACGGGTTATAGGCTGGTTTTTCAACGATTCATAGCGAAAAAACAAAAATTTTTATTAACCCTGGTATTATGAGAAAAAAATTATGGACAGTTCATCAATCAATCCCGTAAAGGGACCCGACATTCAAACGGCTAAACCATCGGCGTCTTCAGCGCAACCGGTTGCCAGTCCACCAAAAGCCTAGGTAAAATCGGCACCTAAAGACACGGTGTCCTTGTCGCCAGCGGCCAAAAACGCTTTGGAAAGCAGTGCTCCAGAGGTAGCCCGGGAGGCTTCATCGCCGAAGGCTTCAACTGAAAACGTTGTCCAGCAAGCGGACCGTCCTAAAACCGGAGGCGGCGATGCGGGTTTGGAGAACAGCCGCAAAATATCGCTGACGGACTCCAACGATGTCGTGTTGAAAATCGTTGACAATGAAACCCGGGAAGTGATCAAGCAAATTCCTTCGGAGGATGAGCTTCACCTGAAAAATGCCATCCGCGACGGAGTGGAGAATATCGCTCCTAAAAATAATTCGACCGAAGAATTGATCTAGTCCAAAGGCGAGAGCTTGAAGGAGTGTCGCAATCGAGCCTCCAGGGGTACTTGTCTCAAAAACCCCCGGTTCCTTTGGCCTTCTCACTTGGGGCCCAGGGCATCCATGAACCGGGCCTTGATTTCTTGAGGGGTATGCGTGACCCGGCCTGTTTGAGGGTCAAAATCCGGCTCCACTTTTATCAGTAAAAATCCCGGTCCATCGCCCGCCATCAATTTCTCAAAAGCCGGTTTGATGTCCTCCTTCTTCGTTGCCTTCAACGCCACCTTATAGCCTGAACTTTTAGCCACTTCCTCCAGCGGAACCAACGCCGAAAAAGACCTTTGAGAGCCGGTGGACTCATAAACCTGATTGTCGAAAACCACATGCACCAGATTTTTAGGAGCGGTTGCCCCGATCATCGCAAGTGTCCCCATCGACATCAAAACATTGCCGTCACCATCGAAGATGATGACTTTTTTGTCCGGTCTGACGAGAGCCACGCCAAGGCCAATGGCGGAGGCCAAGCCCATCGACCCGATCATATAAAAATTCCCCGGTCGGTCCTGCAATTGAAAGGATTCCCGGCAGATGAATCCATTGGCATGCACCACCGGTTCGTCTTTCAGCAAAGGAATTATTTCCTGAAACGCTTCAGTGCCTTTCATCGAATATTCCTTTCTTGACGAGAAGGGTGAACGGGAGGCCTGCGTTTATTTTTCCAATCGCCTGTTGCAATACGTCTTCGTGGTTTTGAGGAGTGATGACCGCGTACTCCATGCCGGCGGTTTTAAGAAGATCCTCATTGATTTCGCCCATGATGATATGTTCAGGAGCGTCCTTGCCGCCACATCCCCGCCAGCTCATGATCACCAGAGTGGGAATTTTATAAATCAGGTTCAACGAAGTGAACGCGTTCAAACAATAACCCAAACCGGAATTTTGCATCAACAGGACAGGATTAGACCCCGCCATATAAGCTCCGGCGCACAACCCCACAGCGGCGTCTTCACGAACAGCGGGGATATAGGACACCTCTTGGGTTGCATCCAGGCAGGAGATCAGACCGGAAAGCAAAGAGCAGGGAACGCCGGTAAAAAAATTGAATCCGTTTTCCGTCAAGCTGTCGATAAAACTTTGCGATGACAACATAGTTAAAAATTTTTTTCCTCCCGTGTTACGGGTCCTCCTCGCGTGGCGGGGAGTTACCAGGTTTGGACAGAGCGTTCTCCGCCGTACTCGGTTTGCAGTTTATGGAGAAGTTTTATGTATTCGACAATGCCTTCCTGACCTTTGAATTCGACTCCCAGATCTTTCGCCGCCTGATTGGACATGGGCACGCCCTTCTCGCCCATGATCCCTTCCGCCTCGCCAAACGATTCGATGGTCTCGGCGATCATTTTTCCAAGATCCAGATTGTGGATGTGCCCGTCGATCAAGTGATAGGTTTTTCCCGCCGCTTCTTTATTACCCAGAACCTTTTCGATGGCCTGGCAAACCGCGTCCACGGAAACGTATTTGGTGCTTCCCTTGAGATCGACATTGTAGTTGGTGGCGAGGAAATCGACCGTCTGGAACCATTCGGATTTGTCGATCGCCGGACGCACACCGTAAATGGTCACTGGACGTAAAATGGTGACGTCGAATGCCCGGCTCTTGAGATAACTCAAACTAAACGATTCGATGGAAGACTTGATGGCTCCATAAAGACTGCTGGGACGCACCGGATGATTTTCATCCATGGGGTGAGAATCGTCGACGCCGGGTAAGACTTCTCCAAAAACGGTGCAGGCGCTCATGACGACAAATTGTTTCACTTTCGCCTTTTTGGATGCTTCCAGTAAATCGAAGGTGCCGTTGACATTGACCCGGACGAGTTCGTCCACTGACTGTACGGGACCGGGGAAATGCGCCAGATGAATCACCGTATCGGCGTCCTCCACCAGTTTGGCGAGCGATTCCTTGTCTTCGAGACCGCCGATGATGTAGTCCACATCCTCATAAGGTTTCAAGTGGTCGACGATGCTGTCTTCCCGAATCAGGGCTTTTATATTATGATCTTTGCCCTCGCCAGACAACTGTTTGATCAAATGGGAACCCACCAGACCGGTGATCCCCGTGATTGCGATATTCATTGGTTTCTCCAATTAATTGCTGACAGGATGCCCCTGAAACAGGCCAATCCAAGCCAAATTCCAATTTTGTGCAAGTGACGTCAATCCGGCGGTGCAAACAGACCGGAGTGGGCTCAAGTTAATGATAGAATGGGTTATTATGAATAATAGACTTGAGGGAAGTCAACCACCTTTTTCTGAGGGTGAAAAAATGCTTGTCCGACCTTACGCTTGTGGTTTCAAGGCCTGAGGGCATTACAAGCCTGGTCAGCGATGTTTGATAGAAGCCTGCGCCGCTGACAGAATGGCGGTGGGAACCCGGTAAGGTGAGCAACTGACATAATCGAGCCCCAGGGTATGAAAAAACTCAATAGAGGCCGGATCGCCTCCATGTTCTCCGCACACCCCAAGATGCAGGTCGGGGTTGACGGCCCTGCCTTTTTGGGCGGCGATTTTCACCAGGGAGCCGACGCCGGTCTGGTCGATCGTCACAAAGGGGTCTTTTTCCAGCACCCCGTTTTCCAGATAGTCTGCAAGGAAACTTCCAGCGTCGTCACGGCTCAACCCGAACGTGGTTTGGGTGAGATCGTTGGTTCCAAAGGAGAAAAAATCAGCTTCCCGGGCAATTTCATCGGCGGTGATTGCAGCCCTTGGCAATTCGATCATGGTTCCGATTTTATAAGACAATTTCACTTCGGCTTTTTTGATGACCTCCTCAGCCACGGCCACGATCTCATCACGAACCGTTTTGAATTCATTGACATGTCCGACGAGAGGAATCATGATCTCAGGATAAACCTTCACGCCTTTCCTGACCAGCTTGGAGGCGGCCTCGATGATCGCCCGAACCTGCATGCGATAAATCTCGGGAAATACGATGCCCAACCGGCAACCGCGCAGACCCAGCATGGGATTGGTCTCCCGCATGGAGACGATTTTTTTGACCAGCGCCGTTTGCGATAGTTTCATGTCCCGGGCCAGGATTTTTATCTCTTTGGTCGTGTTGGGTAAAAATTCGTGTAAGGGTGGATCGAGCAGGCGAATGGTGACCGGCAGTCCTTCCATGACTTTGAAGATGTGGGTGAAATCGCCGCGTTGAATGGGGAGCAATTTTTTAAGAGTCTCCGCTTGCTTTTTGGCGTCGTCGGTCAGAATCATCTTGCGCATCAGAAGAATTCGATCCGCCTCAAAAAACATGTGCTCGGTCCGACACAGGCCGATGCCCTGGGCGCCAAAATCCCGCGCCACGAAAGCATCGTGCGGGGTGTCGGCGTTGGCCCGGACTTGCAAGGTGCGGATTTCTCTCGCCCAACTCATCATGCGGGTGATGTTGCTGGTATGACGGGGGCGGATCAGGGGGACCGTCCCCAGTATGACCTGGCCCGTGGTTCCGTCCAGCGTGATGGTTTCAAGTTCCTTGATCGGTGTTCCATTCAAAGAGCCTTTTTTTTTCTTAACATTCACATCGAGGTCGGCACAGCCCGAAACGCAGGGTTTGCCCATGGACCTTGCGACCACGGCGGCGTGGGAGGTCATTCCCCCTCTGGCGGTTAGAATTCCCTGGGACACGCTCATCCCATGAAAGTCTTCAGGAGAAGTTTCCATGCGCACCAGAATAACGCGCTCTTTTTTACCGGCCAGCTCTTGAGCTCGTTCCGGCGTAAAAACTATTTTACCCGTGGCGGCTCCGGGGGAGGCTCCAAGGCCCTTGGTCAGTGTCTTGACTTTGGCTTTCGGATCAATCATGGGATGAAACACCTGATCCATCTGGTCCGCTGGAATTCGCATCAAGGCTTCCTGCTTGCTGATCACTCCCTCTTGCACCATGTCCAGGGCAATTTTAATCGCCGCCGAAACCGTTCGCTTGCCGGTGCGCGTCTGCAACATGTACAGGTGACCGTTCTCTATGGTGAACTCAAGGTCCTGCATGTCGAGATAATGGTTTTCCAGTTTTTGGTAAACGCCGGCCAGGGAATGGTATGCGTCCGGCATTTCCGTCTCCAGCAGGGCGATGGGGTGGGGCGTGCGAATTCCAGCGACCACATCTTCGCCCTGGGCGTTCATCAGATATTCTCCATAAAACTTCTTTTCCCCCGTTGCCGGATTGCGGGTGAACGCCACGCCGGTGGCGGAGGAAGGCCCCATATTGCCGAAGACCATTGCCTGCACCGTGACCGCCGTTCCCCAGTCGTCGGGGATGTGATTCAACTTTCGGTAGGCGACCGCGCGCGGCGTATTCCAGGAAAGAAATACCGCTTGCACGGCTTGTTTCAACTGGGCAGTGGGAGTGTCGGGAAACTCTTGATCGATGTTTTTTATAATGAGGGCTCGAAATTGCCGGATGATGGATTCGAGGTTTTGAGGGGTGAGGTCGTTATCGAATTGAATGTTCAAGCGTTTTTTTTTCTGCGCGAGCAGGGTCTCAAATTTAAGAGAGTCGATGCCCAGGGCGACATTGCCGAACATAGCGATGAAACGGCGATGGCAATCCAAGGCAAAGCGGGTGTTATCGGTTTGACGCCCAAGGCCCTGGGTGGTTTCCGCATTGAGGCCAAGATTCAACACCGTGTCCATCATCCCCGGCATGGAGACCCGGGCCCCGGAGCGTACGGAAACGAGCAGGGGGTGGGAGGCATTGCCAAATTTTTTCCCCAGCCGGTCTTCCAGTTTTCCCAGGTGCTCTAAAATCTCAGCCCACAGTTTGTGGGGCAACCGATTGCCGGAATCGAAAAAAAGCCGGTAGGCTTCTGTGGTGATGGTGAACCCCGGTGGAACAGAAATGCCTAAAGAGACCATTTCTGCGAGACTCGCTCCCTTTCCTCCCAGGAGGTCTTTCATGTCAGCTGTGGCTTCTGCGAGACCCTCGCCGAAGGAGTAAACGTATCTTTTTTCCATTTCGTTATAATAGCCTGAAATGACGTGATTGAAAATGCAAAGCGCTGTAGATCCCCAGTGTTAGCGAGCTAAGGAGCGTATCGGAACCCTGATTCGTTTTCAACTTTTTTTAACAGAAACCTGACGATTTGATAAATTCCGGGTTCCCATATTCGGCCTGTTTGTCTGCAAACGGATGGATCGTGGAAAAAGTTATTTTCTCGAGGTCCCTTTGACGACGATTCGGGAGAAGTCGGCGATATCGGCAAACAGACGGGAAATGCCATACAGCAGGTGGAGGCGGTTTTTTCTCAAAGCGTCGTCTTTCACCATCACCATGACCTGGTCGAAGAAATCATCGACTGCGTCTTTGATCTCGACAATTTTTTCGAGAGCTTGTGAAAACTCCTTATCCAAAACCAGTTGTTGCACCGGCCCCTTGATTTTGACGTATTGGGCGTGCAATTCCTTTTCGGCAGGGTCGGTCAATAAACCGGGTTGAATTTCTCCCGGAGCGTCGTCGGTCAGAATACTGACCACGCGCTTAAAAGCCACAGCCAAAGGCTCGAAATGAGAGCGTTCTTTTAAATCGGCAAGCGCCCGGACTTTTTTCTTAACATCGACCAGGGAGTCGATTCCCGTGGACAATACCGCGTCGATGACGTCGTAGGGAAATCCTTCTTCCGTCAACAGGCTTTTGAAACGTTGGGAGAAAAGGTCCACCGCGTGCTGACGGATTTCGTCTGGTGACAGTTTGATTTTTTTCTCTAATTGCCGGATCCCAGAGTCGATCAATTCGTGTAAAGAAATCTGCCAGCCTCTGGACAGGACGATTTGAATAATGCCCAGGGCGTTGCGTCTGAGCCCATAAGGATCTTCAGAGCCGGTCGGAATCAGGCCGACCCCGATGCACCCTAAAATCGTGTCCAGCTTGTCGGCGATGGCCACCACCGCCCCAACAGGACTTTCAGGAAGCGTGTCGCCCGCAAACGCCGGCAGATAATGTTCCTTGATTCCCTGGGCCACCTCGTCAGATTCGCCCGAATGGGCGGCATAGTAACCGCCCATGATTCCCTGCAGTTCAGGGAACTCATAAACCATTTGGCTGACCAGATCGGCCTTGCACAGCCGGGCCGTCCGTTCTGCATGCTCTTGTTTTTCAGGGCAGACTTTTTTAGCCAGAATCCCGGTCAGTGCCGAAAACCGGGTCATTTTTTCGTAGGACGTGCCCAGTTTTTTTTGAAACAGGACGTCTTTTAATTCCTCGACAAAATCCTCCAGATTTCTTTTCCGGTCTTCTTCATAGAAAAACCGGGCGTCTTCCAATCGAGCTTTGAGGACTCGCTCATTACCTTTTTTAATCTGATCGCCTCCGTCAACGGTCATATTGCTGATGGTGATGAAGTGCGGAAGTAGTTGCCCGTCCGGGCTACAGACGGGAAAGTATTTCTGGTGGTGTTTCATGGTCATCACCAAAAGTTCCTTGGGAAGTTCCAGGTATTTCGGGTCGTAGTCTCCTAAGACACCGACCGGATACTCCACCAGATGAGTCACCAGGTTCAATAAACCGGGGTCGCCTTCCACCACTCCGCCCACTTCTTTGGCAAGTGTCTGGACTTGCTCTGCAATCTGTTGTTTGCGTACATCCGGTTGCACCGTTAAAAAATGCGCCGCACACCCTTTGAGATACGACTTCAGGTCATTGACCTGAAAGGCAGTGGGTTTTAAAAACC
>VAPK011099780.1_pt1 | contig 11660 bp, 17 predicted proteins | sample 3395031 | NCBI WGS metagenome assembly VAPK01 (sample SAMN08290443, study PRJNA428436) | hydrothermal vent metagenome | isolation source: Deep-sea hydrothermal vent chimney 1 | place: Pacific Ocean: Juan De Fuca Ridge
TCATATTGGATACGAGCCTTTTATCTGTAAAAGCGAAGAAGAAGCTAGAGCACTGGTAAAAACACTTCCCGATAAGGGGAAATGGCCATGCTATTTTTTTGCTAGCGACACAACGGGAGAAAAGGATTTCGAAGAGTTTTTCACGGAAAAAGAGATACTCGATATGGATCGTTTCAAAAATATCGGGGTCATCAAAAACGAACCTATCTTTGACGAAACCAAACTGATCCATTTTGAAAAGACAATAGAAAAACTCAAAAAGAGAAAGAGGTGGAGTAAAAAGGATCTGGTCGAACTTTTTTTCTATATGATTCCAGATTTCACCCATAAAGAGACGGGTAAATATTTAGATAACAGGATGTAAACATGACTGCACAAAGATTTTTTGATATTCTTTTTTCCGGAACTGCACTGGTGGTTCTTTCACCTTTACTGATTCCTATTATGGTGATTTTGAAGTTTACAGGAGAAGGTGAAGTCTTTTATATTCAGCAAAGGGTAGGCAAAGGAGGCAAAAAGTTTGGCTTGTTGAAATTTGCCACAATGCTCAAAGACAGTCCAAACATGGGAACCGGCACCATTACGGTAAAAGACGATCCGAGAGTTCTTCCTTTTGGAAAATTCTTGAGAAAAACAAAAATAAACGAACTTCCTCAACTAATCAATATTCTCAAGGGCGATATGAGCATTATCGGTCCAAGACCGCAGGATATGCGCTGCTTTATTGTTTTTGACAAAGAGGATCAAGAAAAGATCAAAAGTGTACGGCCAGGGCTCTCCGGTATCGGTTCTATCATTTTCAGAGACGAAGAAGCAATACTTGGACGGGAAGAAATCAAAGACAAAGAAGCCTTTTACGACAATGTCATCTCTCCTTTCAAAGGAAAAGTGGAAAGTTGGTATGTAGACAACCAAAGCCTCTATCTCTATTTTCTTCTGATAGGATTGACAGTATTTGTCGTTCTTTTCCCAAATTATCAAGTACCCTATGACCGACTTTTCAAAGGTATCCCCAAACCACCGGCAAAAATACGCTGGGCACGTCGCAGAAACAGTGCAAAAAAAGACAAGAAACGTAACAACAATACGGTACAGATGGCTTAAGGCTTAAAGCCTACAGCCTTCTATCTCCGTTTCCTGGTAAGGGCGGCCGACCATTTCGAAAACTCTCGCTTTGATATGCTTGATGGTAAAGCCGAATTTTTTGAAAAGCATTTCCGCTTTGCCGCTCGCTCCGAAACTCTCCATACCGATAACTTCGTCCGCATAACGGTACCACTCGAGCCCGCTGGCCGCCTCCACCGCCAAAACTTTGGTGTTCGGATCGATCACAGCTTGCTTGTAGCTCTCCTCTTGCTCGCCAAAAAGCTCCAAACACGGCATACTGACGATATTTGCGTTGATGCCCGCGATTTCAAGGTGACACCCCGCTTGCAAGGCAGGCATCACTTCGCTACCGGTGGCGATGATCGTCACCGTCGCGTTTTCCCTTCGCTTGATTATGTACCCGCCCCTACTCGCATCTCCGAAATCGCTTTTGGGTTTGAGCGTCTTGAGTTTCTGGCGGCTCAAAACGAATCCACAGGGAGCGTCCAATCTCAACGCCACCTTCCAGCAGGCGACATTCTCCGTCGCATCGGCGGGTCTGAAAGTATAGAAATTGGGCAGCGCCCTGAATTGGCTCAGATGTTCGATCGGCTGGTGCGTAGGACCGTCTTCCCCCACTCCGATACTGTCATGCGTCCAGATGAAGTAATTTTTCGCCCGCATCAACGCTGCGAGTCTGACCGCCGGTTTCATATAGTCGCTAAAGACGAAAAAGGTGGCGTTGAAAGGAATGAAGAGACCATAGAGGCTGACGGCGTTGGTGATCGCGGCCATCGCATGCTCTCTGATACCAAAATGGATATTGCGGCCGTTGGGGAAATCACCCATATTTTCGAGTGTGGTTTTGTTCGACGGCGCCAGATCGGCACTTCCGCCGATGAAGCCAGGGAGCGCTCTGGCGATCGCGTTGAGAATTTTGTGGTTGCTATCACGTGTCGCGATAAGGCTGCCCGCTTCGAATCGGGGCCAGACGATCTTGGAAAAATCGGGATGTTCCAACACCTCCAACGTCGCGTTCTGCTCGGCCAAAGGCGCATCCGTCAGCAGTTTTTTCCATTTTCGCTCCGCGAGTTCGCCCTCTTCCACCGCTTTGCGAAATTCGGCAAGTACCGCTTCCGGTACGAAAAATTTCTTCTGAGGATCGAATCCCGCACGTATTTTGGCTTTTTTGATCACCTCTTCACCCAATGGGGCTCCATGCGTATGGGGATCTCCCTCCAGATCGCCCGCCCCTTTGGCGATAACCGTCTCCGCGATGATCAAGACCGGTTTTTGCTGCTCCTCGGAGACTTCGCACAACACCTGATCGATCTCTTTGTAGTCGTTTCCGTCGATGCGGTAGACTTGCCACCCCTGCGCTTCGAAACGCTGTTTGACGTTTTCGCTCCAAGCGATTTGGGTATCTCCTTCGATCGTGATGTTGTTGCTATCGTAGATCATGACAAGATTGTCCAAATTCAGATGACCCGCCAACGCACACGCTTCGTAACTGATCCCCTCTTCGAGATCACCGTCCCCACAAAGACAGTAGACTTTATGGTCTATAATCCTGGCGGTTTCGCTGTTAAGAAGTTTGGCGGCATACTTTCCGGCCATCGCGAATCCCACGGCATTGGCCACCCCCTGTCCCAGAGGCCCTGTGGTCACTTCGATACCGGGGACTTCACCATACTCCGGATGGCCCGGCGTTTTGCTGCCGATCTGCCTGAAATTTTTAAGATCTTCCATACTCAGATCGTATCCCCACAGATAGAGCAGAGAGTAGATCATCGCACTGGCATGCCCGCCGCTGAAGACGATTCGGTCGCGATTGATCCATTTGGGATTTTTGGGGTTGTGGGTAATATGTTTGCTCAATACCGTCACGATGTCCGCCAGCCCAAGCGGGGCTCCGGGGTGTCCGCTATTGGCCTGTTGTACCATATCCGCCGACAAAAAACGTATCGTATTTGCCATATCCGTTAACATCTGCTTGTCCAGCATCTTCTCTTTTCCTTTTAAAAATATCGATCGATCAGATCCGAAAGTCTCTCCCGTAAAACCGGTTGGAGTGACGCGACCATTTTACGACTCTCCTGCAGCAATCTCTCTTTTTCCACTTTGGCGCCTTCGATACCCAGAAGATTCGTAAAAGAGTTTTTGATGCTGTCATTTCCAGTTGGTTTGCCGGCAGCTTCGGAAGTTTGTGTCGCATCAATAATATCATCTTGCACTTGAAACAAAAGACCGATTTTCAGGCCGATTTCATAGAGAAGATCGAGCTCTTTCTTCGAAAGCCCCACGATCACACCTCCCATTTTCAACGCAGCTGCGATCAGCTTGGCCGTTTTGTGCAGATGCAAAAAGGTCAACTCTTCGAGCGAAAGTTTCCGGTTTTCGAAAAAACAGTCGATCGCCTGCCCGAGCACCATACCTTTCGTACCTCCATTTTCTGCAAGAATCTTGATCAACTTGACCTTCGTATCACTGCTGAGGGGTGCATCGGCGATCATCTCGAAACTGTGGGTATTGAGCGCATCTCCCACCAGTGTCGCGACCACTTCGTCGTAGCGTTCGTGCAGCGTGGGAACCCCCCGTCTGAGTGGAGCGTTGTCGAAAGTGGGCAAATCGTCATGGATGAGTGAATAGGTATGCAGCATCTCTATCGCCGCGGCGGGATACATCGCCGAAGGGAGCAACAAAGGCGCGTATGCATCCACCACACCAAGCATCAAGAGAGGACGAAACCTTTTGCCACCGGCTTCGAACATCTCCCTCAATGCATTTTGATAGTGTGGATGAAAACTCTCCGCTTTTGGAAGGTGCTGTTTTAGAAAGGTTTCAAAAGCAGAAAGAAGTCTTTCGTTTTCGGTATCCAAGCGATCCTCGCTATTTGGTGCCGAATCCGCCGAAGGCACCCAGCATATCGGCTGCCGAACGCTTGCGATCCTCTTCCACCATCTTGATCACGTCGTTGATGGCACTGATCAGCAGAATCTGCAGGGATTCCTTGTCTTCGAGCAACGAGTCGTCTATCTCCAGATCGATCAACTCTCCCAGACCGTTCATTGTCGCTTTGACCATTCCTCCACCACTCTTGGCGGTATACTCTTTCGCGGCGCTCTCCTCCTGCATCTTTTTGGCACTCTCCTGCGCCTTTTGGAGCATTTCGCCTATTTTGGAAAAATCCATGTTTTCAAACATGATCTTTGATCTCCATGATCTCGTTATGGTCATCCATCAAAACGACATGCGGTTTGAAACTCTCCGCCTCTTCGAAAGTCATACTCGCATAGGCGATAATGATGATCTTGTCTCCTATTTCTGCTTTGCGTGCCGCGGCACCGTTGAGACAGATATCTCTCTTGCCGCGCTCTCCCTCGATCACGTAGGTCGCGAATCGCTCACCGTTGTTGATATTGACGATCTCGACCCGCTGACCCACGCGCAGTCTGGCCGCATCCATCAGATCCCGATCGACAGTGATCGATCCGACATAGTTGAGATTCGCGTCCGTCACAGTCGCTCTATGCAGCTTGCTATAGAGCATCTCTATGGTCATACCTCTTACCTTCCAGCCATTTTCATCGCTTCGATCGGTGAAATCGCTTCATCCCAGAACTCGTCCGGAATCAGATACTCTTCCACAGGCCTCTCTCCTATGATATGCTCGTCGATGATACGGTCGATTTTCTCCTTGGTCAAACCGACATACATAAAATGGCCTGGCTCCACGAGCATCACGGGACCTAGCTGACATCGGTTCAGACAAGCCGTTCTTACAGGCTGTACCGTCGCGATCAACCCCTTCTCCATCAATTTCATCCCCAGATGTTGAAAAAGATCTCTCGTATTCTCGGTAACACAGCTTGGTTTTGGCATTCCAGGTGGTGCGGATTGTTCACATTTGAATATATAGAACGCTGGTTGCGGTATCCCCATTACTTTTCCCCTATTAGTTTGGTTATGATTCTAAGAAACCCATTCTATACAATTACGTATTAAATTTTTCTTTAATAATTTGTTTAGTTATCTCCCTGTCATCGAATGGGATTTTTTCACCCCCTATCTCCTGATAACTCTCGTCTCCTTTGCCTAAAATCATCAATACCTCTCCCTCTTCCAACTCCTCCAACGCTCTAAAAATCGCCTCTTTTCGATTTTCCACGATGGCGACTTTCTCTTTGTCGCCGATTCCTGCGTAGATCTCTTCGATGATCGCCATAGGATTTTCGTTTCGGGGATTGTCGCTGGTAAGATAAATCTTTTTGGCGTAGCGGTTCGCCACCCTTCCCATCAAAGGACGTTTGCTTCGGTCTCTATCGCCGCCCGCTCCGAAAACGAGTGAAATCTCCTTCTCCTTCAACGAGTCGAGCACCTTCTCCATTCCATCGGGCGTATGGGCAAAATCGACGATGACGAGCGGACGCTCGCTCACGACCTCCATCCGACCGCTCACACCCGCGAAATTCTCCACCTCTTCGCAAATCCTCTCCAGAGTATGAGCCGTCAAAAGCGAAACAGCCGAAATGGCCGCAAGAAGATTGTAGAGGTTGAAAAAGCCCTGCATCGGGGAAAAAAACTGCGCCTGCTGATCGAAATGTCTGATCGCACCCGTAATGCCGTTGTTGAGAGAGTAGGCGAGAATATTGAACGAAGCCGGAAGATCGAGTGCGTAGGTGTAGCAGTTTGCGGGGTTGAATTCGATTTTCTTCGCGTCTTTGTTGATCAATTTCATGCTTTCGTCGGCGAAAAAACCGCTTTTGACAGCTCTGTAGGTTTCGAAGTCTCCATGATAGTCCAGGTGATCTTGCGTCAGGTTGGTATAGATCTTCAACGCGAAATCGAGTCCCTCGATACGATTTTGGGCGATCGCATGCGAACTCACCTCCATCACGAAGTAACCGCATCCCGCCTCTTTCGCCTCTTTGAGATGATGAAGCGTCGAAAGCAGCGGAGGTGTCGTCAGCGATTTCTCCTCTCTGCGTGCCTCGTCGATGAAAAAGCCGCGTGTCCCCTGCAGCGCCACCTTCTCCCCCAGATCCAGAAGCAGCGAATAGATCGCGGCCGCCGTGGTGGTTTTGCCGTTCGTACCGGTGATGCCTACGAGTTTGATACCGTCGATTTTCCAGAGCTTTTTGAGCGCTTCAGGGGTGAGAATCGGTGCGTTTTTGCTTCTTGCATCCTCCAGATACCTTCTATTTTGCTCGGTCAGCAAGAAAGCGCATTCATAGGAGCACTCCGACGAATTGTCGCTCACATACCCAAACGGAGCGTTTTGGACCGGATATTTCAAGATCTGTTTTTTCTGTCGAGACGTTGAAGCGTCTCTTCGAAGAAGTGGTCGTCCGGATAGAGCATCAAAGCGTTTTCCAGATAATTCAGCGCGATATCCAGATAGTCGTGTTCGATCAAATGGTTGAGAAAATCGACGAAATCCTCTTTTTTGTGGATGATGATTTTGGTACTGAACATCAAATCTTCCAGCGCATCCTTGAAACTACCGCGATTTTCGACTACTCGTTTGAAATCGCGATATTCGATACCATCTTCGAATGCGATCAGACTCTCTTCGATATTTTCTATCAGGGAGTAGAGATTTTCACTTCCGTAATCGACGCTCTCGATGATGTTTTCGACGATTTCGTCCGCATTTTCCGCATCCTGTTGTCTCGTCGCTTCGTAATATTCAAAAAGCGCCACCGCCTCTTCCTCTTTTTCAAGCGCCATATCCGAAAGTACCGCACCTATCCTCGCCTCTTTGTCTTCCGGCGACTCTTTGAGTGCGAGCGCGAAATGAAGCAGCGCGCTTTTGTATTCCCGTTTGAAAAAGCTGTTTTTGGCGGCTTCTTTGAACTTGTTCACATTCACTCCTGATTCGCGATCTCGTCCATAAGGTGTTCCATACCTTCGGCGAGGTTGATCACTTCGAGTTCAGGATGGATATCGGTCCGCAGTTGTCTTTCGATGCCGTACTTGAGTGTCTGATTACTGGCGGAACATCCGATACAGGCTCCTTGCAATTGCACGAATACTTTACCTTTTTTGACGCCAAGGAGTTTCATTCCGCCTCCATCGAGTGCGAGCATCGGTCTGACTTTTTCGAGTGTCGCTTCGACGACGGGCAAAAGCTCCTCATCGGAAAATGGGATCATAGTGTTCCTTTTTTTACGATAATTCCAATCGATAATGAAAATATTGTAACAAAAAATGGTTAAATAGTAAAGCGTGGGTATAAATGGAAGGAAGGAGAGGAAGAGATGTTACATCTCTTCCGTATATTTATCAGACCAGCTCGATAAAAGCCATTTCCGCGGCGTCGCCACGTCTGATACGAGTACGAACGATTCTGGTATAACCGCCGTTTCTCTCTTTGTATTCGGGTGCGATCTCTTCGATCAGTTTCTTGGTCGCAGCTTTGTCCTGCAAAGCGGCGAAGATTGTTCTATGGGTGTTGAAATCGCCCGCTTTCGCCTTGGTAAGGAGCTTTTCAAAATAACTTCTCAGCTCTTTCGCTTTGGGAACGGTCGTCTCGATTTTGCCGTTGGTAATCAGGGCAATAGACATGTTTTTCAGCAAAGCTTTTCGATGACTGGAAGTTCGGCCTAATTTTCTATATCCATGTTTATGTCTCATTCTTTATGCCTCACTCGTTTGGGATTTTAACTCTTCAATTTTTTTGTTCAAAGCTTTGAGGAAATCCTCATCAAACTGGCTTCCGACAGGGAATCCCAGTGCTTCGAGTTTACCTGTGATCTCTTCGAAAGATTTCTTGCCCAGGTTTTTCAGTCCTTTGAGCTCCATTTCACTCATGGTGGAAAGCTCACCTACATATTTGATGTTCGCCCGATCCAGACAGTTGAAACTACGGGCACTCAGTTGTAAATCGTTGACACTCTGAAGCAGTTTTTTCATCTCCGCGGAATTTTCGAAATCGTCTTTGATACTCACGACATCGATATCCATCGCTTTGCTGAAGATGGCGATCTGCGAATTGAGCGCCTCTATCGACTCTTTGAACGCCTGTACCGGTGGAATCTGTCCGTCGGTCTCGATCTCGAAAACGATCTTCTCGAATGTCGGATCGTCTTCTACCAAAACGTTCTCGATCTCGTAGACCGCACGTCTGACAGGCGTGAAATAGGCGTCCACGGCGATGTATTCTTCAGGAACGTCGTCTCTGAATTGTTCACTCGGAACATATCCGATTCCCTTTTCGATAATCAGGGAGAAGTTGAGCTCCGCATCTTCGTTGATCGTCGCCAGGTGCTGCTGGGGCGTTACCACGGCAACTTGATCGTTTTCCAGATCGGATCCCTTGATCTCCTTGTGTCCACTGAAGCTGTAGGAGACTTCCACCTTGTTGGAATCGTTTTTGATTTTGAACCGGATATTCTTCAGATTCAAAATAAAGAGTGCGACATCCTCCAGCATACCGCGGATACTGTCGAACTCATGGCTGACACCGTCGATCTTGACGGCGGTGACGGCATATCCGGCAGAGCTTCCGTAGAGCAAACGTCTCAGCGGGTGCGCGACCGTGACCGCAAAACCGGATTGAAAGGGATAGGCGTAAACTTTGACACTGTTTTCACTTACCTTTTCGATCTCGATTTCATGCGGCATATATAAAGACGTACTTATCTTTTTCATATTGGCTATCCTTGGCTTATTTGGAATAAAGCTCTACGATGAGTCTCTCTTCTACCGGAATGACGACCTCTTCTCTCTCGGGTATTCTGGTGAAAATTCCATACTTTTTGTCGATATCCACATCCACCCACGGTACGATACCCGTCTGTGCGGTCAATTCGCCCGCTCTGACGATCTGTGGATTGTTTTTGGATTTCTCACGGATTTCGATCTTCTGTCCGGGTTTGACGCGATACGAAGGGATATTCACCTTCTTCCCATCCACCAAGACATGTCCGTGTGTAACCAGCTGTCTGGCAAAACTTCTGGTCGTCGCGAATCCCATTCTGTATACGGCGTTGTCGAGTCTTCTCTCCAACAGGGCGATCAGATTTTCACCGGTATTGCCTTCCATTCTGTTCGCATCTTGAAACAGCCTTCTGAACTGTTTTTCGGAAACACCGTACATAAATTTCGCTTTTTGCTTTTCACGAAGCTGCAAACCGTATTCGCTGATCTTGCTTCGTCTTTGTCCATGCTGTCCAGGTGCGTAGGGACGCTTGTCCAACGCGCTTTTTCCCGCAAGCCTTCTTTCACCTTTGAGTGCCAGGCTGACACCCAGTCTTCTTTCAATTTTTTCTACTGGTCCTCTATATCTTGCCATAATTTCTCCCTACACTCTTCTTCGTTTTGGTGGTCTGCATCCATTATGCGGCAAAGGCGTGACATCCTTGAAATAGAGTACCTTGATACCTTCGATTGCGCCGACGCTCTTTACAGCCGTCTCTCTACCGGATCCTGGACCCTGTACCTTGATACCGACCTCTTTGATACCATGTTCCATCGCTTTGGCCATCGCATCCTCTACAGCCTGCTGCGCGGCATAGGGAGTCGATTTCTTGCTTCCCTTGAAGCCCAATCCACCCGCACTGCTCCAAGCGATGACGTTCCCCATCTCGTCCGTGACAGTGATGACGGTATTGTTGAAGGTCGCAGCGATATGTACGATACCTCTGGCGATATTCTTTTTGACTACTTTTTTCTTCGTTACTCTTCTTTTTGCCATACTCTCACTCCGTTACTTCGATGCAGAACCGACAGTTTTCTTTCTGCCTTTTCTGGTTCTTGCGTTGGTTTTCGTTTTCTGTCCGCGCACGGGAAGGCCTCTTCTGTGTCTAAGCCCCCTGTAATTGCCCAGATCCATCAGCGCTTTGATATCCATAGCGACCTTTTTTCTCAGGTCGCCCTCCACCATATAGCTTTCCTGAATCACTTTTCGGATAGCAGCGATCTCGTCCTCCGTCAATTCATGAACACGTTTGTCGTAGGAGATCCCGGCCTTGTCGAGAATATCTCTGGCACTCTTCAGACCGATACCATAGATATAGGTCAGACCATATTCCACTCTCTTCTTTTTCGGTAAGTCTACACCAGCGATTCTTGCCATGGTTATCCTTGTCTCTGTTTGTGTTTTGGATTTTTGCAGATCACTCTGACCGCACCTCTTCGTTTGATAATTTTACAACTATCACACATCTTTTTTACCGATGGTCTTACTTTCATCGTTCGCTCCTCTGTAAATCCTGACAGGCCGTCCATCGACAGCCACAGCCTTCCGGCTTTTCGCCGCTATCTTCACTTACAAACATCGAACGGGTAGGTTTATAGAGATCCATAAACCAGTCATTGAAAAAACAGTGAATTTTTTCAATGACTCTTCTTTCAGTCTCGAAGTTCGAAAAGAGCCGCATTATATCCAAATAAAAGTAAAATTTTACTTATATCTGAATGTTATACGGCCTTTATCCAGACTGTAGGGTGTCAACTCCACCTTTACCCTGTCGCCCGGCATGATCTTGATATAGTGCATTCGCATTTTTCCCGCGATATGACACAACACTCTGTGCCCATTTTCGAGCTCCACCTGAAACGTCGCGTTCGGCAGTGCCTCGACAACGGTACCGTCTATTTCGATCACATCATCTTTCGCCATTTATCCTCCTAATCTTTCGATAAAATTTCCACTCTGTTGTCGACTACAGCCACCGTATGTTCGTAGTGGCTTCCTCTAAGCCCGTCTTCGGATACGACCGACCATTTGTCTTTCAAAATCCTCGCGACGCCACTCTTTTGACAGATCATCGGTTCGAGGCAGAAGACCATTCCGTTTTTGATTTTGGGACCCTGCTTCGGATTCGATCCGTCCAGATAATTCGGTATTTCAGGCTCTTCGTGTGGCTTTCTGCCGATGCCATGCCCGCAAAATCCGCGCAAAGGGGTAAACCCCCGCTCGGTGATAAACCGCTCCAGGGCGAAACTCAGCTCCTTAAACCGCATCCCGGGACGAATCAGATCGATCGCGTAATAGAGCGCATCCTTCGCACAAGCAATCAGCGCCTTGTCTTCCTCGGTTATCTCGCCGATACCCAGCGTGACAGCCGCATCCCCATACCAGCCGTCTTTTTCGACGCCGATATCAAGGCCCAGAATGTCGCCCTCTTCGATTTTCGTTTCGTCCGGAATACCATGGATAATCACTTCGTTCAGGGAGGTACACACACCTGCGGGAAAGCCGTAGAGTCCCTTGAAAGAGGGTCTCGCATCGAGCGATGCGATGAAATCTTCCCCCATTTCGTTGATCTCTTTGAGACTCATACCCGGCCGGATATAGGTTTCAAGATGCTTGAGGGTTTTGGCTACATAGCTGTTCGCAACCCTCAGTTTTTCTATTTCTGAGGGTTTGCGTATCGCGATCGCCATCTATTAGAGGCCCACCGCGTTGAGAGTGTTGTATTTGCTCATATAGATCTGCGCTTCGATTTTGCGCATCGTATCCAGAGCCACCTGTACGACGATCAACACGGCCGTACCGCCGAAATAAAACGGTACACCCATAAATTTCACGAGTACCCACGGCAGTGTGGAAATCAATCCCAGATAGA
>VAPK010130326.1_pt1 | contig 11658 bp, 11 predicted proteins | sample 3395031 | NCBI WGS metagenome assembly VAPK01 (sample SAMN08290443, study PRJNA428436) | hydrothermal vent metagenome | isolation source: Deep-sea hydrothermal vent chimney 1 | place: Pacific Ocean: Juan De Fuca Ridge
CAGGTGGAAGAACAGGCCGAGGTACAGGTTGTTGCACCACCAGTTGTAGGTGAGGAAACCGTCGCAGAGGCGCGGCGTTCTGAAAGCCAGTTGTTGCGCGAAGAGCGTGAACTGTTGCAAATCGCGCTGCAATGGGAAGGATTTTATCTTTCAGCAATTGATGGCGCGATTGGGCCGGGTACCCGTAAATCCATGGCGGCCTGGCAGGCGCAGGAGGGTTATGAAACCACTGGCGTATTGACCACATTGCAGCGGCAGACGTTGGTGACACGTTATCAGGACATGCTTGCCTCGCTTGGGATGACCAACCGGATTGACACTGCGACCGGTATCAAAATTTCCCTGCCTTTGGCGATGGTGGAGTTCGATCGGTATGAGCCGCCATTTGCCCATTTCACGCCGAAAAATGACAGCGACGTGCAGGTGCTTTTGATCAGCCAGACTGGTGATGAGGCGACACTGCGCGGGCTTTATGACATCATGCAGACGCTGCAAATCGTGCCGCTTGAAGGTGCCCGCGATATTGGTGCGCGCAGTTTTACCCTGACCGGTGAAAACCGCGATATGTCGTCTTATACCTTTGCGGCATTGGCGAATGGGCATGTGAAGGGTTTCACCCTGATATGGCCCATGGGTGCGGGTGCTGACAAGCAGCGCGAAATGGTGATCAGTTCGATGAAAAGCAGCTTTGCTGCGCTGCCAGATACAGTGCTGCCGGATGTGTTTGGTGATCCAGATGCGGCGCAATCTCTGGACTTGCTGGCCGGGTTGTCGATACGCCAGCCGGATATATCGCGTTCCGGGTTTTATATTGATGCCCTTGGGTCGGTTCTGACCACCGCTGAAGCGGTCGCTTCGTGCGGGCGGGTGACATTGGACGAGATACATAATGTTGAAGTAGCGGCGATTGATCAGGGTGCCGGACTGGCACTGTTACGCCCACTGGACGCCCTATCACCGATCAAGATTGCGCAGCTTCAGCCCCGTACCCCAAGGCTGAATTCAGAGATTGCCGTATCGGGATATTCCTATGAAGGTCTGCTGGGCGCGCCTTCGCTGACCTATGGTTCGCTGAGCGATCTGCGGGGATTGAAGGGTGAAACCAGCATCAATCGACTGGCCATAAATGCCACGGCCGGTGATGCAGGTGGTCCGGTATTTGACACCAGTGGCGCGGTATTGGGTATGTTGCTGTCAGCGGAAAGTGGCGGTCGTCGTTTACCGGATGACGTTAGCTTTGCTGCGAATTCTGACAGTATTTCGGCGTTCCTGGCCACGCAGGGTATTGAGCCGCTGTTTTCGGATATTTCAGGCATCATGGCACCGGAAGATCTGACAATTGTCGCGGGCGATATGACTGTGCTGGTAAGCTGCTGGAATTAAGTAGCCGCGCCTGGCGGCGCGATTTCTTTTGTCTCGCCCCGGATAATATCCAGTGCTCGGGATGCCTCTGGCGGGGATATTTAGGCTGAAAAGCCGCGTAAAGACGACATCCTATTCAGCCACATCCGGTGTGATGTGGATTATAGTGGGGCCAGTCGCTTGCAGGGCTTGCTGGACGGCGGTTTGAAACCCGCTGATCGTTGCTGGCCTGCTATAGGCAACGCCATAAGCGTCGGCCAGTTTTCCAAAGTCCGGGTTTTGCGCAACCACTGCATTTGGCGCAATTTGCGACTGGATCATCGAGTCTTCGATTTCTTTTAGTTTGCCGTTGTCCCAGAGGATAATTGGTAAGCAAAGGGATAATTCAGCGGCGACGCCGAGTTCCTGCATGGTATATTGAAACCCGTAATCCCCGGCTATGGCTATCACCGGGCGATCCGGTGCACCGACCTTACCACCGATGGCTGCGGGCAGTGCGTAGCCGAGTGTCCCGAAGCCGTAGGGGTGGTGCCAGAGACCCGGGTGTTCCAGCGGATAGATTTCTTTGGCGACATAGGCGAACTGGGTCATGTCTGTGTAGAACAATGTGTCTATTGGCAGGACCTGATGCAGCGCGTCCACGAGGGGTGCAATTCCGGGGCGCTCTGCGTCGGTTTCAGCGCGAAAGACAGCGCGGGTTTTGGCGATTTTTGCTGCGTCCCATTTGGCGGAGTTTTGGCGGAGCTGATCGGCTAGTGCGGCAAGAACCATGTCAGCATCGCCTTTGATTTTCAGGTCTGCGCTATGGGCATCGTCCAGAACGGTCTGGTCAATATCGATGCGAACCAACTGGCCTTTGTGACCCAGGTTGTCGCGCCAGAGGTCAACGCTTGCCAATTCGGATCCGACGACGACCACCAGATCGGCGCTAGCGATTATTCGCGCGCTATCGGGGCGGGCAAGTGTGGCGCCGAAGTTCAGCAGATCAGAGCCGCCAATAACACCGCGCCCGGCGTAACTGGAGAAAGTGGCGCCACCAGATAACCTGATCACTTTTCGAGCGTTGGCGCTGGCACGTACTGCACCGCCGCCGAAGATAAACAGCGGCTTTTGGGACGCGTTCATCAGATCTGCAAGGGCATCGATTTCCTTTGCATCAGGAGAAGGAAAATCGGGCGATGGTACTGGATCAGGTGCCTCACCCCCGTCCCGGCCAAGCACATCAATTGGCACTGTTATATGTTTGGGTCGTGCCCGCTGACTGTTGAACTCAGAGAAAGCCCGATCCAGCAAACCATAAGCGATTTCGCTATTCTGGGCGCATTCAGACCAGTCACACACAGTCGCCGCCGCCCCGGTTTGGTCGCGCATCTGGTGCAACTGGCCGGGCATCATTTCACCCACGGGCAGGCAGGACGAAATCACCAGCAGAGGTACCGAATCGGTATAGGCCTGCCCCATGGGGGTCATGATATTTGTCAGCCCCGGCCCGGTGATGACATAGGCCACACCGGGTTTCCCCGTGGCCCGCGCCAACCCATCTGCCATAAATCCCGCGCCCTGTTCATGGCGGGCCAGAATATGGGTGATCCCTGCCTCTTCTATGCCGCGGTACAGTTCCACATTGTGCACGCCGGGAATACCAAAGATTGTATTTATTCCGTGGGCTTTTAGGGCGTGGGTAAGGCCTGCGCCAAGGGTTTGTGCGGGCATCAGCCTCTCCAGAATTTTAGAGTAAACAGGACGTAGACCGCCATCAGCTCAAGGCGGCCGATTAACATGGCGGCAATCAGTATCCATTTGGCGGTATCGCTTAGCGGTGCGAAGTTTCCGGCTGGGCCAATGATCGGGCCAAGACCAGGGCCGATGTTTGCTATTGCGGCGGCAGCACCAGAGACTGAGGTGACAAAATCCAGCCCTGTTGTGGCCAGCAAAACGGCAATGACACCAAGGGACACGAAAAACAGAACGAAGAATGCCATGACCGATGAAAGCACGTCTTCACCGACCCGGCGTCCAGCGTAGCGGGGGGTGAAAATACCATGCGGTGAGTGGATGCGCCTGACCTGCGATTTTATCGAGGAAAATAACAACTGATAGCGGAAAACCTTTATCGAACAGGCGGTTGAACCCGCGCAGCCGCCGATCAGGCCGATGAAAAAGAAAATAGCAATCGGGAAAGAACCCCATTGCGTATAGTCGTCGCTGGCATAGCCGGTGCCGGTCAGGATTGAGACGACATTGAACAGTGATTTGCGAAACGATGTTTCTGCGCTTCCAGTGGCGTTGTTCCACTGCCAAAGCGCCATGAGGAAGACCACGAAGAATACGGTTAGGAAAAAGGTTCGTACCTGCGGGTCTTGAAACAGCGGTTTTGCGGTGCCGCCGATCAGTTGCACATAGCGCACAAAGGGTAGTGCGGCGAGCAGCATGAACAGGGCGGCGGCGTATTCAACGCCGGGTCCGAAAGTGGCAAACGAGGCATCATAGTTGGAAAAACCCCCGGTTGCGACAGTGGTCATAGCGTGGATAGCGCCATCAAACGGCGACATGCCAAAGCCGACATATGTAAAGGCGCAGGCGATAGTCAGGCAAAAATAAACCACCGAAATTCTTGATGATATTTCCGTGGCGCGGGGCAGGATTTTTCCAAATGTATCAAAGCCTTCCGAGCGGAATATCTGCATTCCGCCGACCCGTAGTTCCGGCAAGAAAACCATTGCCACAACGATAATGCCGATGCCGCCGAACCATTGTAAAAGCCCGCGCCAAAACAGCAAACCCTTGGGCAGTTCTTCCAGCTTCGAGAACACCGTAGAACCGGTTGTGGTAAGGCCTGACATGGCTTCGAAAATGGCGTCAACCAGCCCCGCGTCGGTGGCCCCGGTGGCGAAAGGTATGGCTCCGAATAGTGGTAATGCAACCCAGACACCAGTTGTCAGCAGGAATGTTTGCTGAATTGAAAGGTGATCTTTCACGCCGTTTGCACAGGCTAAAGCGATCAATCCGCCGATGGTTATAGTGATTATAGCGGCTTCCAGAAACGCCGCCCAATTGGTGCTGCCTTCAGCAATATCGATCAGCATAGGAAAGAACATCGTCGCCCCAAGGGCGGCGATGAGCAGGCCGATAACGTATCCAACTGGGCGCAGGTCCAACATAGGCGCAAGGCTTGGCGAGAGGGGCGGGAAGTGTCAAGCGAACAGCTTTGTTATTGACATAACTAACTTATTATATAACATATCTGTTATGGAACTTGCGAACTATAGCTCACCACCAAACCTCGACGCCGTATTCTCGGCGCTGGCGGACCCGACACGGCGCGCGATACTATCGCGGCTTGCGGATGGCCAGGCATCAGTAAACGAAATCGCTGAACCATTCACCATAAGCCAACCTGCAGTTTCACGGCATCTGAAAGTGCTGGAAAAGGCCGGGCTGGTTGCACGAGGAGTTGATGAACAACGCCGCCCTGCCCGTCTGAAGGCGGAAAACATGGCAGCGGCGTTCGATTGGCTGACTGAGTTTCGTGAATTCTGGGGCAAGAGCTTTGAGCAGTTGGACGATATTTTAGCCGTTATGAAGAAAAACCAAGAAAAGGAGCCTGACAGTGAGTGATTTACCGGAATACGTACTTGATCGTGAATTTGACGCGCCTCGCGCAATGGTGTGGCGGGCATGGACCGACCCGGAACTGCTACACCAATGGTATGGCCCCGGTGTGGATACCACGATCCACAAGTTTGATCTGGAACCCGGCGGGATGTGGTTGAATGAGATGAAATGGGGCGAAAATTCCAGCTTTCAGAAAGTCGTGTTCAAGGAAGTCTCCGAGCCTGAAAAACTGGTCTGGCATCACCATTCGTCCACCGATGCTGACTGGAATGACGCGCCCAACCCAATGATGGCTGACTGGCCGCGACTATTGCTGACAACAGTGACATTCGAAGATGTGGGCGACAAAACCAACGTGCGCCTGATGCAAGTGCCGATGGAAGCCACAGACGCCGAGATCGCCTGCTTTGCTGGCGCGATGGCCGGTATGAGCAAAGGTTGGGGTAGTGGGTACGCTATCATGGATAAATTGCTGGCTGATTTGCAGGTTGGATAAGGCGGGGGTTCACATGAGATACCTGTTTTACGCGGTATTGGCGGTGCTGGTTTTCCTCGCCGTGTCGTCAGGCATTACGAAAATCATGCTGATGCAGCAGGATGTGGACTTCTTTGGTCAATATGGTTTTACCAATCCGATCCTGATCGGTTTTGGAATTATTCAACTGGTTGGCGGGGTAATGTTGGTGCCACCAAGGACTCGGGTGATTGGCGCAAGCATGGTTGCCGTAACATTTCTGATTTCCGCCATGGTTCTGTTCATGGCGGGGGCCGTTCCGATAGCGCTGGTGACGCTGTTTTGCACGGGATTGCTTGGTTATGTTATCCAACAATCGCGAGTGGAACCTGCCTAACCGGTTGAAAACCATATTGGATAGAAAGCGAAATTCATGGAAAATAATTCATCAAGTGGCGTTCACTGGAGCTTTTGGTTAATCGGTGCGGCGGCCTTGATCTGGAATGCCATGGGGGTGATGAATTTCTTCGCTCAGTTGTTTGCCAGCGATCTTTCTTTCATGCCAGAATGGTGGCGCGCGGTGATAGAGAGTCGCCCGCTTTGGGCAACTTTAGCGATGGCTCTGGCAGTTTTTGGCGGCGTGTTGGGGGCTATATTGCTTTTACTGCGAAAACCGGCAGCGATTTATCTGTTCATTCTGTCTCTGAATGGAACCGTTTTTGCTATAGTCCATGCTGCTGGTGTTGCCGGGGCTGGGCCGAGACAGATATTTGAAGCCGTGGTGATGCCGGTTGTGGTTGCTGGGTTTTTAATCTGGTATGCAAAACTAGCCAGGCGTAGAGGCTGGTTTAACCAACGTGAAACAACGTATTAAACAACTTAGGATCCAGACTTTCATCGGCGAATGTTTCGCCTTCGGTCAGGACGGATACCGCGTCATGGCTGTGCAGGCTTTCCTGATGGCTGGCGATAATGCGAAAATCACCGATGCGGGGATCGTCTTGCAGGGCTTGCGAAAACAACCGCGCGGCATCCTCAACAAAAATCGGGTTGGCGGCGTTTAGTTCGGCAAAAGCCTGCTCGTCTTCGCGTTTCACCATCACTTGCGTCTCGGTTGGCACCACCCGGCGGCAATGGTCAATCAGGTCTTCGAACCACAATACAGGGCCATCGTCATTCATAACGACAGACAGGCGTGCAACGGAGCGTTGCGAATGTGGTGTGGCCAGTTGGCCGCGTTGCTGGCGGGCATGTTCGGCCAGTTCCAGTGAACAGGGGCAGGTTGACGAATAGACATAATCCAGATGGATGATCTTCTTGCGCATTCCGCCGATTTCCACCAGCTCCAGCGCGATGTCGTAATATTGAAAGCCTTCCAGACCCGAGCGCAGGCTTTTGACCTTCATCGGAAAGGAAAACCGCATCTGGATACGGGCGTCAAAGCTGTCGAGATCGGTTTTGTAGGCGTCGAGCGCGGTTTCAATCACCTTAAAGCTAAAGGTTTTTTCGGCGTGTTTGTAAAATGTCCGCATGATGCGGGACATGTTGATGCCCTTTTTGCCAGCGTCCAGACTGACGGTGCCGGTCACGGAAGTTTCCAGCGTCACGTCGCCATTATCGCGCCGGTGAAAGCTGATCGGCAGGCGGAAATTTGAAATGCCGACATGTTCGATATGGCGTTTGGCACCCTTGATCAGGCTTTCGGGGCCGTTTTGCAGGTCTGGCAGGCTGGCGCGGTAAGCCTCATCCACCTCAAATTCTTCCGGGTAGGCGCGCATCAGGGCCGGGTAATTGGCCAGCTCTTGCCCCGGTAGCAGACGCGAAATGGCCGGATGCAGTTCGGCGATTTCGGTGGCGGTTGCGCCGATCGCCCAGTCTTGCAGGGTTTGCAATGCAGTTATTGCGGCCTTGCGTTCAGTTTCCTGATCGCTGGAATTGGAATGGATATTCATCGGGTGTCCCCCAGAAACTGTTCGCTGGCCTTACTTAGGCGGTTTCGCTGCAATATCCAAACTTTTCGCCGGGATTATTCTTCAGACGGCGTCCAGAGCCTGTTTCAGGTCGGCTATCAGGTCATCCGGGTCTTCCAGCCCGATGGATACCCGAACCAATCCGGGCGTGATGCCGAGGGTATCTCTTTGCGCCTCACTTAGCCGCTGGTGGGTGGTGGTGGCGGGATGGGTGACGATGCTTTTGGCGTCCGCAAAGTTGTTCGAAATGATGAATATTTCCAAGGCGTTGAGAAATTTGAAAGCCGCGTCTTTGCCACCCTTGATATCAATCGCCAGCACGGTGCCGCCTGCTTCCATCTGCGATTTCGCCAGCGCGTATTGCGGGTGCGATTTCAGGTGTGGATACAAGGTGCGGTTCAGGTTGGTGTGACCTTCCAGCGCCTCGGCCACGGCAGTTGCCGATGCAGTTTGCGCGCGCACCCGCAGGTCCATGGTTTCCATGGATTTCAGCATCACCCAGGCGTTGAACGGGCTCATCGCGCCACCGGTGTGTTTCAGGAAAGGTTCTATGGTTGTACGGATCATTTCAGTGCTGCCCAACACCACGCCGCCCAAGCAACGGCCCTGCCCGTCTACATGTTTGGTGGTGGAGTAAACAACCAGATCAGCGCCCGCTGGCAGGGCGTAGGAATAGATCGGGGTGGCGAATACATTATCGACGATTACCAAAGCGTCGTTGTTGTGGGCAATGTCACAAACTGCTTTGAGATCAATGAGTTCCAGCGTGGGGTTGGAAATCGACTCGAGGAACACCGCCTTAGTATCGGAGCGGATTGCATTTTTCCACTGATCCAGATCGGCACCATCGACAAATGTCACATCCACCCCGAACCGCGGCAGCACGTCTTCAAGGATGTAGAGACATGAACCAAACAGCGCGCGCGACGATACCACATGATCGCCCGCATTCAGGACTGACATCAACGCAGCGTTCACGGCCGCCATGCCGCTGGCGGTGGCAAATGCGTCTTCGGCGCCTTCCAGCGCTGCGATACGTTCTTCGAACATCCGCACCGTTGGGTTGCCGTAGCGGGCGTAGATGAATTCATCTTCGCCGGATTTGATAAACCGGGCCTCGGCGGCTTGCGCCGTGTCGTAAACGAACCCCTGGGTCAGGAAAATTGCTTCGGACACCTCACCATATTGGCTGCGCCGTGTGCCTGCGTGGACCAGTTTAGTCCGCTTTTTCCAGTCTTTCGTCATCTTAGTTCTCCAACGCAATAAAAAACCCCGACCGCTAACCAGAGCGCCGGGGTTCGATCACATCGTCCCTGACCTCTTTAGCGGCATGTTTAACGTGGCCCGCAATCCGGTAAACAAATCGCCACGGTGGCCCAAGTGTTAGCGTCAATTTTTTGCCGGGTCAACAATTGTTGAAATCTGGGGGCTTGCAGCCGTCCTTGAAAATCGCGTCTAGTCGAGGCAAAGGGGAAAATCATGGCATCTGTTATTGATCTTTATTACTGGCCAACGCCGAATGGCTGGAAAATTTCCATCGCGCTGGAGGAAATGGACCTGCCCTATAAGGTTCATCTGGTGAATATCGGCGCCGGGGATCAGTTCAAGCCGGATTTTCTGAAGATCGCGCCGAATAACCGGATGCCCGCAATTGTCGACCCGGACGGGCCGGATGGCGAACCGATTTCTATTTTTGAAAGCGGTGCGATATTGCAATATCTGGCACGTAAAACCGGGCAGTATTGTGGACCGGATGAGCGGGGGCGCATTGCGGTGGATCAGTGGCTGATGTGGCAGATGGGCGGCCTTGGCCCGATGGCCGGACAGGCGCATCATTTCCTGAAATACGCCCCGGCGATGGAGCCGCCCCATGATCTGCCCTACGCCAAGGACCGTTATCGCAATGAAACCGGGCGTTTGTACGGGGTTCTGGACCGGCAGTTGGCGGAGAATGAATACGTGGCGGGGGATTTTTATTCGATTGCGGATATGGCGATATGGTGTTGGGCGTCTTTGTGGGAAGGCCAGCAGCAGACCCTGGACGACAAGCCGCATATGGCGCGCTGGCTGGATCTGGTGGGTTCGCGCGACGCCGTGATCAAAGGGTGCGCAGTGGCGGCTGAGCAGCGTTCAAACCTGCAAAGTGATAAGAAGGCGCAGGATATATTGTTTAAGGGGAAGAGCTAGTTAGCGTCCGTTTCTTCCTCAATCGCGTATTTGCTAAGAAGGCCTGCTTGGGTGATGAAGAACAAAAACACTGCCGCTGTCAGCCCGAACGTTTTGAAAGTAACCCATGCGTCGGTGGAAAAATTGCGCCAGAAAAATTCGTTCAGTAACGCCAAGCCAAAGAAGAATATCGTGATCCGTTTGGTCAGTATCATCCAGCCTTCGTCCTGCAAGGGCATCAGTTCTTCCATCATGGTTTGCAGGTAGGATTTGCCGCGCAACAGCCCAACCCCAAGAGCGCCGCCGAACAGCAGGTAGATCATTGTCGGTTTCATTTTGAAGAAGCGTTCATCATTGAACCAGATCGTCAGGCTGCCGAATACCACCACCAGGATCAGCGTCATGATCTGCATTTTCGCTATTTTTCCGGTCAGGCGATAGAGGATGAATGTCGAGAGCGCGATCAGCGGGATGAAGATGGCGGTGACGATGATGAAACCGGAATATTCGGTGCCACCGATGTCAAACGAGCGCTCGCGCAGGCGGAAATATAGGATGAAAAACAGGATTACCGGACCCATTTCGAGGGCGAGCTTGGTAATGGGGTTTATTTTCTTTTCTGACATGTGATCCTCGGTTATCCGCCCATCTCAACTATCACAGCGCCAGCGGCAATCAACGCCATTAGTGACAGGCGCGCAGGTCCAACCCGTTCTTTTAGCAACAACCAGCCAAAAATTGCGGCGAAGATCACGCTGGTTTCGCGTAGCACCGCTGCCTGAGCGACGTTATCGAGCCGTGTGGCGAGCATTATGCCGCCAAAACCAAGTATGGAAGCGATGCCGCCCAACAGACCGCGCAGCATTAGTGGACCAGGGGTTGGCCGGTCGTCCATTCTTCGCCAGCGGACATAGGCGATGGCGGGCATTACGAACAATCCGTCGATGAAGAATAACCATGCGAGGAAGGTGAACGGATTGGGGGTTGCCCGGACGCCGTATGCGTCCCATGTGGTATAGCTGGCAACGAATGCGCCGGTGAGAAGTGCGAGCAACAGCGCCGGTATCAGCGTATCCCTTGCAGTTGTGACGTGGCGCAGGTTGTAGGCGGCTAACCCGAATATTCCCAGTACAAGTGTCGCCACGCCTATCCACTGCACTTGGCTAAAAAGTTCACCAAACAACAGATACGCAGCAATCACCGTGAAAATCGGGCTGGTGCCACGCACCACCGGGTAGACCACGGTGTAGGCCCCCATTGTGTACGCAAAAGCCTGGGTAATTTTGTAGCCGGTGTGGATCACGAAAGCGCCTGCGAATATGGGCCACATCTGGGGTTCGGGCCAGGGTACAACGAACAGCGCAAAGGGCGCGGCGATGGTGCCGTAAACGAAATCAATCGCGCCACGGCTGAGCCATGGGTCATGGCGGCCTTTTTGTAATGCTCCGAAAAATGCGTGCAAAACAGCGGCCATCAGTGCGAGGCCCAGGGCCAGGTTTTGACCCGCTGGCGTGCCTTCAAGCGAGATCAGCCAGTTGCTCATTCCTGCGCCGACCCCCGGTTCGCTATTAGTCCGAGATCACGTTTACAGTTGATCCATAGCTGAAGGAAAGTGTAACCCCTTCGCGCGCCCAGTCCGGCTCGGCGCCCTTAAGCAGTGCAGCGATACGAACCGCGGAAAGCCCATCTAAGGTTTCAAATCCCAAGGAAACACTACCTGAGGGGCGAGGAAGCTGCTTTATCATCCGCCGAAGGTCGCTAAGATCTTGGCGGGCCAATAAAAACTTTAGCTCGTCATTGACGTATTTTAAAGCTGCCTTTTTCAATCCGTTGATGCCAGATTCAGGCAACGAATTTTCCGTCAGCGCAAAAACAACACTTTCCATGAATTGCCCCTGGCCGGTGAGGTTTAACTTAAGATCGTCTGCAACAAGGGCGAGAATCACCAGCAACGGGTTATCCCCTAAGTCTTGACTGACACCGCGCAATTTGGCGGAAGCACTAACATGATTTCCCCCCGGAAATCCAAGCCATGCCCGGTTAATATACAGGCTTTCGCCGGACGAATTAAATGAAAATGCAAACTGGGCA
>VAPK010273028.1_pt1 | contig 11658 bp, 7 predicted proteins | sample 3395031 | NCBI WGS metagenome assembly VAPK01 (sample SAMN08290443, study PRJNA428436) | hydrothermal vent metagenome | isolation source: Deep-sea hydrothermal vent chimney 1 | place: Pacific Ocean: Juan De Fuca Ridge
GCCATCCGTCGATTGACGGATGGCATCCTTTCAGTTTATTCATACTCCTGAATAATTGCCCCTGTCATCCTTAACATCGAAGTTTGTGCATCGATAAAATAATAGATGGCTTCTAACCTGCGTTGTGCCACATTTAAATAAATGGTTTGTACATCGCGGAAATTAAAGGAGTTTATTGCCCCAGCATCAAATTTTTCGCGAGATATTTGCAGGTTGAGTTTTGCAGCTGCCAGGTTTTCGTCGGCAATGCCAAGCAACTCTTTTCGTACTAAATAGAATTCATATAATTTAGAAAGAGAGTTGTTTAAATCGTGTTTCATATCACCTATTTTTACCAGCCCAATCTCTTCGTCTATTTGTGCAATTTGGTGTCCCCGCTTCCGGTTTCCTCCACTAAAAAGGTTATAACTTAGCGTAAAATTTCCATATAAACTGGCTGACTTTGACCAACTCTCGCCCCTCTCTTTAAAATTATTCCGTGTTCCGGTACCGGTTGCCCCGCCCCTAAAATCGAAAGTAGGGGCAAAAGCGCTCTTTGCCGCTGCAACAGCATTTTCGAGTAAACGTTGATTTATATATTGATTTTGCAAGCTTTTATTGTTTGAAAACATCTGCCCCTGCAAATCGGCAAGTTTATAATTTACTGGAATGGCTTCAAATTTATCGATTAGATTATAGTTGGTTCCACTACTGTCGGCCATTAAATAACCGAGGTCGCGCAAGGAATTTTTGTAAGCTACTTCTTGCAAAAGATACCCGGAACGATCGGATAAATAGGCATTTTGAGCCTGAAGTACTTCGTACGTAACTGCAGCACCATATTCTTTCCTGCTCTCGGTTTGTTTGAACCGGTCTTCGGAAAGAGACATCACTTCCTTGTAAGTATTTAACTTCTCTTTTTGAAGTAAAACATCGTAGTAAGCCAAAACCACAGATTGAATTGTTCCTTCAACCATTATTGCGGTATTTTGTTTCGAAAAATTTTCTAATTCATCAAAGCGCTGTTTATTAATCCGTACTGCGTATCCATCGAATAAGGTCCAGTTTAGCGAAGCCCCGGCAGAAAAACGATTTGCGATAAAGTTTTCGGTTTCATTTAAATTAAGCGAATTATCATCTCCGGCAGAAAGGTTAATGTAAGGATACCGACCAGCGGTCCCCCAGTTATTCGTGATTTCTGCAATGTGCTGGTTTTGTTTTACAATCCGAATTTCGTAGTTGTTTGTTAGTGCTTTCGAAATAGCATCGGTAAGTGTTAACGCTTCTTGTGCAAAAATCGTTGAAGTAAAAAAGATTAAAAGTGCAAAAATATTTAATGTTTTCATTTTTCTGAAATTTTCTGATGGACAATTGTGGGCAGAACGATTAAACGGCAATTTCTTTTTATTCGTCAACTTCATTTTCTTCATTTTTGGTGAATGGATGAATTTCGTCGTCGAACTTTCGCTGTGCGTGTATCCAGGCAATTTCAACCTCTTCGGGCTCAAATTCTCTTCCATGCCACAATCTCCGAACTGTTCTTCTAATATCATTCAAAACAACAATCAGTGCGGGGAAAAACAGCAAGATAAACATCGTTCCGAACGCTACTCCATAAACCAAGGAAATGGCCATTGGAATTAAAAACTGTGCCTGAAAGCTCTTTTCGAGTACAATTGGGTACAATCCGAGAGATGTTGTTAACGTAGTTAAAATTATGGGGCGCAACCTGGCTTTTCCCGCTTCGAGAACAGCCTCTTTTACTTTTCTACCTTCAACAATAAGCGAATTGAATTTGTCGAGATATACAACCGCATCGTTAACCACCACACCGGTAAGGGCAATAATTCCAAAGAAGCTCAAAATGGAAAGTGGTTTCCCGTGGATACCGTGCCCCCAAATGGCCCCGAGAATTGAAATAGGGACCAAAACCAAAATAATAAAAGGCTGTTCGAACGATTTAAAATTAATCATCAAAATAAAAACAATAGCGAGGAATGCCAAAGGAAAGAGAATCATCAGATCGCTCATATTTCGCTGGCTTTCTTTTTGTTGGCCCTGAAACACAACACTAATGCCCGGATAAAGTACATTTAATTCCGGAATAATTTCATCCCTTATTTGGTCCAGAATTTCAGTTACAGAAGCATCGGGGTCCACAAGATCTGCGTTCACCCTTATTTCGCGCCGACCGTTAAAACGGTTAATATTAACCGGACCACGTTTCATTTCGTAATCAGCCAATTCAGTCAGAGGATATTTGCCTTGTGGTGTAACTATCTTCATTTGTTCGAGTTGCCCAATTCGTTCGCGGCCCTCTGCCGGGTAACGCACCCAAATACGAAGTTCGTCGCGCCCTTCTTGCAAGCGTTGTGCCTGGCCTCCATAAAAAGCTTGCCGGACCTGATTCGCCAACGATGTTTCAGTTAAACCGAACATGTATGCTTTCGGTTTTAGCTCTAAACGGATTTCCTGTTTTCCCAGGGCATTTGTATTTACAATGTCTTTCAACTGTGGCATTTCGGTGAGGCGGCCCATAAGGAAGTTGCGGCCCATATCTAATTCCTGGGTATTCCTTGACAATAATCCAATGGACACCGGATTGCCAAACCGGCTGCGGGCGCCAATGGTATATTTTTCGGTTTCGGGCAGTGGACCTATTTTTTCGCGAATTAAATTAATAATTTCATACGAACTTATGCCTGTTTCTTCTGAATTGCGGGGAGAAACGTCAACGTTTCCTGTATGTGCCCCATTTTCTTGTCTGTCGAATGCTGAGCCCAACTGAACAATACTATTTTCAATAATATCTACACTATCCTTATATTTTTCTTTCAACTCGTCGTTCACCACCCAAACAATACTGTCGAAGCGGTTTAGGTATTCCATGGTTTGCTTTTCGCCCGACCCTGGAGTAAATGCCACGTTTATATTAAACGAATCGAATTCCATGCGTGGGAAAAAGGTCATTTTAATAAACTGACCTCCAATTAAACCTGCGGTAATCAGCATCATTGCAACAGGAATTGCGATTACAATATAACGCCATTCAATAATCAATTTCAAAACACGGTCGTAAGCATAATCGCGCAACCACGTAAAAAAGCGTTCAGTATATTTTCGCAAACCTTTTGCTTTTGCCTCAAAAACCTTTCGGTTTAAAACTCTTTTATTTCCAAGGTGGGCAGGCAAAACAAAAAAGGATTCGAAAAGCGAAAAAGAAAGAGTTAGAATAACAATAATTGCCATTTCGTACATCATTTCCATTCGCCCGGTAATAAATATCAACGGCATAAAAGCAAAAATAGTTGTTAATACTGAGGTAATTACCGCCGGAACCACTTCAACCGTTCCATCCACGGCTGCCCGCATCGGGCTTTTTCCCCGTTCGAAATGTTGAAAAATATTTTCGCCGATAACAATCCCATCATCAACCAAGATTCCAATAACGAGGATCATACCGAAAAGCGACATCATATTAATGGTAATCCCCATCATCCGGGCAACAATAAACATTGCCAGAAACGACGATGGAATTCCCCAGGCTACCCAAAGCGAAAGACGGGTGCTTAACATTAATCCAAGAACAATAATAATTAATATAAGTCCTTGACCACCATTCCTGTATAGTAATTCGAGCCGGCTTCCGAGTATTTCGAGGTACGAACGCGAAATGATTAATTCAACCCCAGGGTTTTTTTTATTAAAATCAACAACATAATTCCGAATGTATTTGTCAATTTTTGTTAAGTCTTCAGAGATTAACTTCATTACGGTCATGTTGATGAGGGGTTTCCCGTGTTCCAAAGATTTGTTGGGGCTGTCGGAGAATTTTTTCTTCACCAGCGCAATATCCCTGATCCGGATGACACTTCCATCCGGATTTGCCCGAACGATAATATTTCCAATTTTGTTGGGATCGGTACTTCGCGAGCGCAAGCGAATAAGTAATTCTTCTTCCTTCGAACGGATTTGCCCACCCGAAACATCACGGTTATTTTGTGCAATAGCATTCTGCAATTCAGTAAACGTAATTCCATACCGCAGTAAATCTTCCTCGTTTGCTTCTACCGATATTTCGAGAGGAGGATAACCCGAAATAGATATCTGGCTGATAAATCCTGACGACAGGAAATCTTCCTCGATTTGTTGTGCATAAGTTTTCAGCGTAAGTAAATCAACATTGCCGGTTACCAACAAACGCATGGCAGGCGAAGTAGTACGCCGCTTCGATACAATTGGCCGTTCGGCAGCAGTAGGAAACGACGAAATTCCGTCAACGGCATTTTTTACTTCAATCAGCGCTTCATCGATATCGTACCCTGGAATAATTTCGATGGATACACTGGTCATGTTCTCCGACGAAACGGAGTTTATTTCGTAAATCCCTGGAATTGCCCTTACCGCTTCCTCTATTCGCGAGGTTACCCCTTCTTCCATTTCAACAGGTGAGGCTCCCGGATAAAATACCCTCACCGACAACATTCGTGATGGTCGTTCAGGAAAAAACGACTTTTTCATGGAATACATGCTCATGCCCCCAACAATGAGCAGGAATACAACAATTAAGGTGGCATAAAACGGGTACTTTACAAATTGTTCAATTGCTTTCTTCATCCTTTACTTTGTGCGTTTGAGTTACCTTTTTTGTTTTCTGTTTTTTTTTACGTTTGGCTTTTCTTCGTCAAGAATACCAACCGGACTATTCTCTTTTACATTAATAAGAGGTTCAGAAACAACTTTTGTTCCTTCTTCGAGGCCTCTAAAAATAAGGGTTGTTTCGTTCCATTTTAAAATATCGATGACCCTCTTTTTAAGTTTGCCATCAACAACTGTAAATACTTCGTTAGAGTTAAATACTGCGCCACGGGGAATTTCCATAGCTTCCGGTATTTTCTGACCGGGAAATTCAACAAGTTTATATTCGCCGGAAAGCAGTTCACCACTTGGTAAGTTCTCTACCTTTACAAAAATACTTCGCGACTGTGTATTTGCATCAATAAAATCAGCTTTTCGCACAACAACCCCAGTGTTGCTGATTTCTTTGTTTTTTGAATAAACCTGGACCCTATCTCCAATTTTTATCCATTTGCTTTGTTCGTTTACAACCGGTACTTCAACTTCTACTTGATCCGTACGGATCATTCGTGCAATTTGCCCACCCGTATTAGCATATCCTCCAACTTCAAAATTTACTTGTGTAAATGCGCCATTAAACGGTGCATAAAGCGAATGTCTTTTCAGTCTTTTTTCATCTTGTTGAATTCCGTAAAGTTCACTTAAAAAACCACGGCTTGCGAGGAATATTTTAAGCTTATCATTTCGGATTAATGGCAGTGCAGGTAATTCTTCATCCATATTAATTGCCTTAAAAAACATTTCAAAAGCTTCGAGCTGATCAGGAAAATCGACTTTCAAATCGGGAAGGATTGTTGTAATTGTGGTTAAAAAACGGCTTTTTCGTGCCTTTATCGCAAGTTCATCTTCATCTTTGTAAATTTCGGCAATTAATTGCCCTTTTTTGAAAGAGGTCCCTTTTCGCAAAGCAACATCTCCTTTCTCAATCTTTCCGGAGGCTTCAGCTGTCAAAGTAACTTCGTTGCTCGAAACAACGCGCCCTTCGCGAGCAACTGAAGAAATAATTTCGTGGTATTTTACTGTCTCTATTTTAACAAATCGTTTTAATTCAACCTCGGGCCTTCGAGGCGGCTCTGGTTTCATCGAAATAAACAACTCGGAAAGTGCCGCCGATCCACCCAGCAATACTACAAGTACGACAACGATAAATGTAATTTTTCTCCAACTCATGGTTTAATATTTTTCTATATTTTGTTTTAACTATTCTCTTAACCCGGGAACCAAAACAACAAATAGTTAAATAAAAGGTTGAACACATAAAACGGGTGTGCAAAAATCAACATTTATTCTAAAGTAATGCCAATTATTATGAATAAATGAATTTATACTTAACAAACAATTCAAAACAGGTTAATACTTTGAAGTTACATTAAGACATTTGGATTTTCACAAGGTTTAACGATATGAGAAAATATTTCATTTTCTTTCAATAACTTGATGAAAACAATTCTTAAAAAGGACCTTTGCAAAAAAATAAAAGATATTTTTCTTTTCGAAAAGTTCAAATAAAATCATTGTTGTCCGGTAAAGATGAAAATATTGATACAGATTGCTTCACTGCCTTCGCAATGATCTAAAACTAAAATTTTTATATCTTGAGATTATCGAAAATTCGATTGCACTTGAATTTGTTTTCTCCTATTCATCCCGCCTACCTTTTTTAAATTACACCGTTGTCCGGTTAAAAGTAGAGATAACACCGCTTCGCTCGTTATGACGATGTTTTGGTGTGTTTTTGAATGGGAGGGGCTTGGATTGCGGCTTTGCCGCAATCCAAGCCCCTCCCATCTCAATGCTCCGTTATTACCGTCATTGTGAACAAAGTGAAGCAATCTAATTCAAGATTTGCATATTTATCGGACACCAGTGTTTAAATTAACTTGTTTGAACAAAAATTAATACAATTGCATGAAAGAAATACTAACTTTGCTGTTCGATTGAAAAAAAAACCAGTAAAAAATGCAAGTACTTGAATTTAATACAGTTGTTATTGGTAGCGGGTTAGCAGGGCTTGCTGCCGCAAACCATTCATCGAAATACGGCAATGTTGCTTTGATTACTAAATCTCAACTTAATACAAGTAATTCTTATTACGCACAGGGAGGCATTGCAGTTGCTCTGTCCACTGACGATTTACCCGATTTACATTTGCAGGACACCCTCGTTGCCGGACGTGGCCTTTGCGATTACGATGCTGTTAAAGTGCTTGTAAACGAGGGAAAAGATTGTGTAAACGAGCTAATTGGCGACGGAATGCAATTCGATAAGATTGATGGAAAATTGGTGATGGGATTAGAAGGTGGACACAACAAACGGCGGATTTTACATGCTGACGGCGATGCTACGGGCAAAGAATTAACTTGTTTTTTGCTTAATATTGTTAAACAAAATCAGGAAATAACTACATTCGAGAATTATGCAGTAATAAAACTGTTACAAAATAAAAATTGCCTCGCCGGTGTTCAAATAATTGATGTTAAATCGGGCAATAATGTTATTTTTAAAACACAGTCTGTTATTCTTGCCACTGGAGGATTGTCCAGGATTTATACACGTACTACCAACCCACATATTGCGAGTGGCGACGGGATTGCTTTAGCTTATAATGTAGGCGCGCGCATTGCAGATTTAGAGTTTGTACAATTTCACCCGTCAGCACTCTACGTTCCAGGTAAAAATGCCTATTTAATTAGCGAAGCGGTTAGGGGCGAAGGTGCCTGGTTGCTGAACAGTAAAGGCGAAAGATTTATGAAGGACCTTCATCCGCTGGCCGAATTGGCTCCCCGCGATATTGTTGCTTACAGCATTTTTAAGCAAATACAGAAATCAAAAGAGAAATATGTTTATCTTTCGCTGAAACACCTCAATAAAGAAAAAATTATAAAGCGGTTCAAACATATTTATCTTCAATTAAAAGAATATGGCATCGATTTAGCATCTGATTTGGTACCCATTGCACCCGCTGCACATTACATGGTTGGTGGCGTACTGTCTAATTTAAATGCCGAAACAAACATAACCGGGCTTTTTGTTTGTGGCGAAGTTGCTTCCACCGGGGTTATGGGGGCCAATCGGTTAGCAAGCAATTCGTTGCTCGAATGTTTAGTTTTTGGGAAAAGGGCCAGCGAGCAAGCAAACCGCCTTCAGAAAAAAACATTCGAATTACCGGGAACACAATCTTTTTCGTATAATAAAAAATTCGAACAGCAATATATTTCTGTTCAAAACGAAATTGCTTTATTAATGTCAGGAAATATGGGAGTTGTCAGGAATAAAAAATCAATGGAATTTACCTTGCAAAAATTATCCGAAATAGCGAATCAATTTTCATCAAACATAAACGATTTTTACTTACTGAAAATTCAAAACTTAATTACTGTTTGTAAGCTAATGGCCAAATCTGCTTTAATAAGAGAAGAAAGCCGCGGTGGACATATCAGAGAAGATTTTCAAAAAGAGAACCCTGATTTTAAGATACATATTATTCAGGAAAAAAATAAAGACATTGGGTTTGAACCCGTTAGAGTATAAAAATGGACAATAAAACATTGAAATCCGCCGAAGTCCTTTTCGACTTGGCATATGCAGAAGATATTGGAGACGGCGACATTACTACAAATAATTTAATCCCTCCAAACAAAATTACAAAGGCAGTTTTAGTTGCTAAGGACGAAGGTGTAGTTGCAGGTTTACCTGTTGCTGAAATGGTATTTAAAAAATTCGACAAAAATGTTACTTGGAATGAATTAATTTCGGATGGAACGAAAGTTTATCCTGGTGATGTTTTGGTTGAATTCAGCGGAAATTATAGGGCCCTGTTAACCGGCGAGAGAAAAGCACTAAATTTTTTACAACGATTATCGGGAATTGCAACATACGCCAGTCAATGTATGGTTGAGACCGAAGGAACAAAAGTAGCGATACTCGACACTCGAAAAACGTTACCCGGTTACCGCCACTTAGACAAATATGCTGTTCGCATGGGAGGCGGTTCAAACCACCGGTTTGGATTGTATGATATGGTAATGATCAAGGATAACCACATCCACATTGCCGGAGGGATTACGAAAGCGGTAAATGCAATTCGAAAAGAGGTTCCAAAAAGTATAAAAATTGAAGTGGAAACAACCACCCTCGATCAGGTAAGAGAAGCTTTAGCTGCTGATGTTGATATTATTATGCTCGACAATATGAGCTCTAAAATGATGAAAGAAGCAGTTGATATTATTAATGGAAGAACAAAAATTGAAGCTTCTGGGAATATGACCATAAAACGAATTCGCAAAGTGGCAGCTACCGGTGTTGACTATATTTCTATCGGGGCTTTAACTCATTCGGTTAAGGCTCTCGACATTAGCCAGCGAATTATTGACTAAATGAACCTGGTAATCGACATAGGAAATACAAGAACTAAGTTTTCGGTTTTTAATCGGGGAGAAGTTTTAATTTCTGTTCCGGTTGATGAACTTAAAGCCGAGCACATTATTGTGTTAAAAAATGAACATCCAGACTTGAATAAAGTAATACTTTCGGCTACAAAAGATTATTCGCCAAAGCTTAAAAAAGCACTTCAACAAAATTTTGACCAATTTTTGGAAGTGGAAAGCGACACTCCCCTCCCAATTGAAAATTGTTACAAAACAAAACACACATTGGGCAAAGACAGGATTGCAGCCGCTGTTGGTGCTTTTGATTTGTATCCCGAAACCAATATATTAATTATTGATGCAGGTACGGCAATTACATACGACATTCTGAACGACAAGCATCAGTATTTGGGTGGCAACATTTCACCAGGAATTGATATGCGTTTTAAAGCACTAAACCTGTTTACAGGAAAACTGCCATTGGTAAGCCCGCAAGAATACAACAAACTATTTGGGACCTCAACCGAAACCGCTATTCTTGCAGGAGTTCAGAATGGCGTTGTTTTTGAGATAGATAGGACCATTGATACATTTAAGGAATTTTATAATAATTTAAAAGTTATTATTACCGGAGGCAACACTGAATTCTTTGATAAGAAACTAAAAAATTCTTTCTTTGTACACTTTAATTTAATAGCCATGGGTTTAAACCGCATATTAGAATATAATGGGGAGAAATTATAAAGTAAGTTTATTAGTGGGCTTGATAATGTTTCCTACATTATTGTTCGCGCAATTTAATAATAACACATCATCACCGTATTCGAGATTTGGAATGGGCGATCTTCAACCTTATGGTTTTGGACGCTCTGTGGCAATGGGGGGAGCTTCATTGGCAAGCCGGTACAACAAACAAATAAATGTTTCAAACCCTGCTTCCTACACAGCTATCGATTCCTTGGCTTTTATGTTTGAATTTGGTGTGGACGGCAGATTTTCCAGTTTTAAAAACGACTTGGGAAATTCGAGTTTAAACAATGTAAACTTTCAATACTTTGCAATGAAATTCCAGATTAACAACTGGATGGCAACTAGTTTGGGATTATTGCCTTTTTCTGATATCGGCTATTCCATTGATGTTAACGACAATATTGAGAATGTTGGCAATGTTCTAACTAAATATTATGGGACAGGAACAATTTCTAATGCATATTTAGGATTGGCTGTTGAACCTATAAAAAATGTTTCAATCGGAGCTAACTTGAACTATTTGTTCGGTAAAATGAACAAAAATACGGAAGTGTATTTTCTTGATGCATCCGACTTCTACAGTGTTCAGCAATATGGGAATTTCCGATTGCGCGATTTCGGCCTTGATTTTGGAGTACAAGTTACTGTGCCATTAAAAGATAATAAGCATTTAATATTTGCCGCAGTACTGGAGAATAAACCAGAATATACAACTTTCTTTTCTGATATTACGCAAAAAAACCTTAGCTCAAATTCTGCCACCGATAGGGATACTTTGCATTTTGCAGCAGAGAAAAAGAGTACAATTACAATGCCTTTGACATACGGGGGCGGAATCTCGTTTGTTAAGGATAATTCGTTGGAAATAAATGTTGATTATTTTCACCAGTCGTGGTCAAAGGCACTTTTTGATGGTACTAACAGCTCATTTTTAACAGATTTGAATAAATTTGCAGTAGGTGCCGAATGGATACCTAATAAGTTTTCAATTCGTAGTTATTTACAGAAAATTGCATACAGGGCAGGAATCAGGTACGAAGAAACATATTTAAAATTCGGAAATACTCAAATTAATGATTTTGGCATAAGTTTTGGAGTTGGCTTGCCAGTTTACCGTTCTAATTCAACAATTAATGTTGCAGCAGAATTTGGTAGAAAGGGAACTACACAAAATGGCTTAGTCCTTGAAAATTATGTCAGGTTGAATTTAAGTGTGAGTTTATTTGATTTGTGGTTTATTAAGAGAAGGTTCGACTAAAACTAAAAAATAAAAATTTAATTATGAAAGCTTTTTTACGTATATCAGTTTTATTTATCATGTCTTTTATGGGAATTGTCTCAGCTCCATTCGCACAAAGGGTAATTAAAGGGACAGTTTATATGGATGAAAAACCGGCTGCCGGTGTAACTGTTGAAGCACATAAAGGTGGTTCAATGATGACAAGTTTTGATGGCAAATACGAAATTAAAGCCGATGCAAAAACAAAGTACATTAAATTCACCTTTATTGATGAAACGAAGAAACTGATTATTGAAGGAAAATCAGGAGATACTTTTGATTATGCTTTTACCGGAAAAATTCCGACTGCCGGAGGCAATGAAGAAAGTGGAGTTGTTAATCTTCAATCAGCTGCGGATTTATTGGACAATAATGATTTTAAAACTGAATACTCTTTATATAACGAGTTTTATAAACAAAAAGACTATAAATCAGCACTTCCTCACTGGAAAATTTTGTACGAAAAGTATCCAAAGTCAACGATAAACATTTATATTCAAGGTGCAAAAATGTTTAAACATTTTATCGAAAATGCAAATACAGAAGTTGAAAAAGATAAGATTTTGAATGATTTCGTGAAACTTTATGAAAAAAGGATAAAATACTTTGGTAACAAAGGGTATGTGCTGGGCCGCGAAGGCACTA
>VAPK011067414.1_pt1 | contig 11657 bp, 8 predicted proteins | sample 3395031 | NCBI WGS metagenome assembly VAPK01 (sample SAMN08290443, study PRJNA428436) | hydrothermal vent metagenome | isolation source: Deep-sea hydrothermal vent chimney 1 | place: Pacific Ocean: Juan De Fuca Ridge
CTGGTTTCCGTTTTTTCAACGGCATCAATAGCGTTAAGTAGCAGGTTGATAAGTACCTGATCTACCAAATCGGGGTCAGCCAGCAATTTTAAATCACCGGGAAAAATTTTGGTATTCACCTGAATGTCCAGTTCTTCAAACTTTGGTTCCATGAGTTCCAGCGTACGTCGAAAGAGGTCGGCAACCGGAAAATAGCGGAAATGAGGCTTGGGAATTCGGGTAAGATTACGGTACAAGTCCACAAAATTCAGCAACCCTCTGCTGCGTCTCTCAATGGTGGAGATAGCACTGGTGATATTTTCCATATCTTCGGCATCTTCTTTCGAGAGTTGTTTTTTGTCCTTCTGAAACTCTTTTAAAATATCCTGTACTGTGGAGGCCAGTGATGAAATAGGGGTAATAGAATTCATAATTTCGTGGGTAAGCACCCGGATAAGCATTTGCCACGATTCCACCTCTTTCTGTTCCAGTTCGGGATGGATATCCTGCAATGAAACCAACAGGTATTTCTCGCCATGCATCAGAAACTCAGTGGAATGAATGGAGAGCTGCAAAAGTTCGTTGCCCACAAAAATTTTCACCAGCTTTTTCTCGCCCGCTTTGGTTTCGAGCAGCGTCGTACTCAACTCCTCCGATATACCGGTCAACTGTTTGATGTTGCGCAAATGCTTTACCTGCAAAAGGCTCTTCACCGCGTTGTTATAGACATCTACTTTCCCGTTACGGGTATATACCAACACGCCAATGCTCACATGCTGGATAACGGTAAGCAGATAATTAAAATTCTCCTCTTTTTCGGTTTTGGTTTTTCTGAAGGCATCGATTACCTCATTAAATTCACGGTTCAGCTCATCGAAACTTTTTCCCTGGCCGTCGTCCGCAAACGAGCCCATAAAATCAGAATTTCGGATGGAGGAGAAAAAGAGCGCCAGCTTCCGGTTGGTTTGTTCGATATAGCGAATGAGAAAGATAACCTGTGCCACAAACAGCACCCCGAGAATAATGGTACTGATGCGATAAGCCAGATCCCGATAAAATGAGAAAATCAACAGCAGCGTAATAATAATCAACAGAATACGCAGGACAACCTGAAGTCTGAATTTTTTATAAACCATATTTTTCAATTCTTCGGTAAAGGGATGCCCGTGTGAGGCCCAACTCTTTGGCTGCACGGCTTATGTTTCCACCATGTTTATCCACCACTTTGCGGATGAGCACTTTTTCCGTCTCCTGGAGGTTCATATTCACCGGGAAAACGCCTTCCTGGTTTTCGGGAGCCTCATTCATAAAAAAGTCCTGTGGCTCCAGCAGATTTCCTTCGCTGAGGATAACAGCTCTTTCGACAGCATGCTGTAGCTCACGAATATTCCCCGGCCAGTTGTGCATCTGAAGCCTTTTAAGTGTTCCCGGCGTGATTCGCTTTTGCGGTATTTTATATTTTTTGCAATAGATTTCCAGAAAATGATTTAGCAACGGCTCAATGTCTTCGGTACGGTCGCGAAGCGAAGGGATGGTAATCTCCACTGTATTGATGCGATAGAGCAAATCCTGGCGGAATTTACTTTCTTTCACCATCTCATAGAGCGGCATATTAGTAGCACATATCAGGCGTACATCCACCGGAATTTCTTTGTGCGATCCAAGGCGTACCACCTTGCGACTCTGCAACACACTCAGCAGTTTCGATTGCAGGCTGGGCAGCAGGTTTCCGATTTCGTCGAGAAACAGGGTCCCGTGGTTGGCAGCTTCAAAACGTCCGGCACGGTCTTCGCGGGCATCGGTAAAAGCACCCTTTTTATAGCCGAAAAGTTCACTCTCGAAAAGGCTTTCCGTAATAGCGCCCAGATCCACATTGATAAACATCTTATCCTTACGATTTGAAGCACGGTGAATAGCGCGGGCGATAACCTCTTTTCCCGTTCCGTTTTCACCGAGAATCAAGACGTTAGCATCTGTTTTTGCTACCTTCTCCACCGTTTTCAAAACCTTCTCCATGGCACCGGACTGGCCAATGATATTGCTGAAAACATGATCCTGATCGGCCACCAAAAGTTTGTTGGTTGACCGTAAGTTTTCCAGCTCTACTTTCGATATCCTTATTTTCAGCGAAGCCTCAATGGTGGCAAGCAGTTTATTGTTTTCCCAGGGTTTCAGGATAAAATTGGTAGCGCCCTCTTTTATACCCTGCACCGCCAGTTCTATGTCGCCGTAACCGGTAATGAAAATAACGATGGCCGCAGGGTCTATCTCCAGAATTTTGTTCAGCCAGTAAAACCCCTCCTGCCCGGTGTTGGCATCGCGTGAGAAATTCATGTCCAGCAAAATGACATCGTAAGTTTCATTGCGCAGCAGGTCGGGGATATTCTCCGGGTTTTTTTCGGTGTGAATAATCTTAAAATATTGGCGTAGAAACATCTTCGCGGCAAGCAAAATGTCAGTGTCATCATCTACGATTAAAATTCGGGCTTCAATTTTTGTCATGCTTCTAGGGCTTTAAATTCCGGAATAAAATTACAACTAATTGTTCATGCCGGTACAAAAATATGAACGTTTCCGAACACTATTTGTTACACTTTTCCTAAAAAATAACTCCAATATACTGTTATTCAAACGAATAAATTGACTGGCACGATATTCGTTAAAAATTCTTAACCTGTTTTCGTCTGTTCTGCAGAGCAGGATTTATTATAGAGGGGAAAGGTTTACATTTGTTCGGAGATAGTAAAATCAGAAATGATAGAAACAAAACAATTAAAAAAGGTATTCAAATCGGCTGACATTGAAACGGTGGCACTTGCCGGTATTGATTTAAAAGTGGAAGAGGCTGATTTCGTGTCGGTAATGGGGCCTTCGGGATGTGGAAAAACCACTTTGCTGAACCTGTTGGGCATGATCGACTTGGCCAGCTCGGGCAGCTACCGGTTTGTGGGAAAAGAAGTTTATAACCTGAGTGAGAAACAAATAACCCGCTTACGAAAAGAGAATATCGGTTTTGTTTTCCAGAACTTCAACCTGATTGAGGAACTGAGCATTTGGGAAAATATTGAACTGCCTCTCATCTATCAGGGAGTAAGAAAAACCGAACGCAAAAGACGGGTTATGGAGGTCATTGACAGGCTTGAGATCACTCACCGGAAAGATTTACTGCCCGTACAACTTTCGGGCGGACAACAGCAACGGGTGGCGGTGGCTCGTGCCATTGTAACCCGTCCCCGCCTTTTGCTTGCCGATGAGCCTACCGGCAACCTCGACTCTATGCACGGCGAAGAGGTGATGAATATTCTCGATGAGCTAAACAAAGAAGGCATGACCATCGTCATGGTGACACATTCACATCACGATGCAAGCTACAGCCGGCGTATTGTGCATCTATTTGATGGCCAGATTATCAACGAAAATTTAAACCGGGTTTAAACGTATGTGGGGTAGCTTTTTTCGTATGGGATTTCGTGTTTTGATGAGGCAGAAAAACTATTTCCTGCTCAATCTTGCCGGGCTTACCATCGGCATCGTAGCCTTTGTCTTCATCTATCTCTATGTGGAAAACGCTCTCTATTATGACCGGAGCTGGAAGAATTACCCCCACATTTACAGGGTAAACGAAACCTATTCGACAGGCGGAAAAGAGGAAAAAATGGCGCTTACTCCCTATCTGATTGCCGGCAAGCTGAAAGATAATTTTCCCGGAATCATAGAATCGACACGCCTGTTTTTCACCGATCCTTCTGACAAAAATGATGTTTCATCGGTAAACTACAAGGGAAAAATGTTCGACATTCCCAATCTGACCATCGGTGATGCACGGGTGTTTAAAATCTTTAATTACCGTTTTACGGAAGGAAACCCGGATAGCTGCCTGCTGAAACCTAACAGCATGGTACTCTCCACTGCTATGAAGCAAAAGATTTTCGGTGACAAACCGGCACTCGGAAAAAAACTAAAAACCAGTATCCGTACCTATACAGTTACCGGTATTTTCGATAATAAAAACAGGCCGTCACATTTGGAATTTGATGCCATTATCTCCGTCAGCTCTCTGGATAAAAAGGAACAGAAACAGCTGAATACCAACTGGTTTTGGATGAACTGTTACACTTATGTGGAATTTGCCGACACGGTAAATGTCAGAAAATTTACGCAAAGAGTAAATTATTTTGCCGACACGGCTATCGGAAATTATATCCGGAAACAAAAGATCAAAATCAGCGGATACATGCATCTGGATTTTCAGCCCATTCAGAAAATTCATTTTTCACAGGGATTGCTTTACGACAGCCATTCCAACATCAACATCACCTATCTCTATATTTTCGTCACTGTGGCGCTGTTTATTTTACTTATGGCCTCCATCAATTATATCAATTTTGCCACGGCGCGTTCGCTGAAACGGGTACGTGAAATTGGTGTCCGCAAGGTGATGGGCGTTTTCCGTAAACAGTTGATGCTGCAATATATCAGCGAATCACTGATGATTACTTTCATGGCTTTTGTCCTTTCGCTAAGTCTTGTGGAACTGCTGATGCCGGCTTTTAACAGTTTGGTAAACCGGCAGATCACTTTGGTTGACAGTCTTTTCTCCGGTTCCGGACTTGTCTTTGGCGTGATGCTGGTAGTTTTTATGCTGCTTTTGGCCTTGTTCAGCGGCAGTTTTCCGGCTTTTGTACTCTCTTCACTAAAGCCTGTGGAGGTGCTCGGCGGGCGCGGACTTATCTTCCGGGGTAACAAAAAGCATTCGTTTACAGCCGCCGGTTTACGTAAGTTTCTCGTTGTTATTCAGTATCTGGTGGCTATTGGCGTAATCATCTCCACACTGATTATTGCTGCACAAATTCACTATGTAAAAAACCGGCCACTGGGCTTTGATAAAAAGAATGTGGTGGTAATCAACACGCCGGCCGACACCTCTTTTCGCGGGAAAGTGAATGCCTTCGTAACGGCATTAAAAACAGATTCTGCCATTGAACAGGTGGCCACAGCTTCCAGTCTGCCAGGTTACCTTACGGAAAAAGTACTGGTCAGGTCAAGCGATTCGGCAGCTGGGCATCTGCAAACACTCAGCGGTTTTTTTGTGGGATATCACTATTTCGATTTGCTTAAAATTCCACTCATCAAAGGAAAATACTTTTCTTCCGTAAAGAAAAATGACAGTTTGAAACATTTTATCGTGAATGAGGCAGCCGTGGATTTTCTCGGGTTGAAACATCCGGTGGGTAGTTATCTATATACGCCTTATCCCAGAAGAGGCGATATTATCGGGGTGGTGAAAAATTTCAATTTCTCCTCGCTACATCAGCAGATTGAGCCGTTGATTTTTATGCTGATGCCCCAGTTTGTTCAGTATGTAGTGGTGCGGATAAATCCGGCAGAAAAAAAGGAAGCGCTGGCGCATATACAGACTGTGTGGAACAAGTTCAACAAGGGATACACCATGTACTACACTTTTCTTGACCAAAAGCTCGACACACTTTACAGCAGCGACCAGAAAATGCTTTCGCTGTTTTTTTACTTTTCGCTGTTTGTCATTCTCATTTCGGCACTGGGGCTGTTTGGCCTTTCCTCATTCCTCATCGAACAGCGCTCCAAAGAAATCAGCATCCGCAAAGTGTTGGGTGGCTCTGAGAAACGAATAGTTTTTATGCTGGTAAAAGAGTACGTGATGTTGGTTCTCCTCGCCGGAGTGCTTATTTCTCCGGTGGTTTATTTTTTCATTGGAAAATGGCTCCAAAGTTTTGCCTATCACATCCATCTGAGCCTTTGGTATTTTGTGGCAGGCATTGTTTTGGTACTGCTCATCGCCTTTTTCACCGTGTTGTTGCAAGCCCTTTTTATGGTACGCAAGCGGCCTGTGGAAGCGCTGAAATATGAATAAAAGATGGATGGTTTTTTGGGGAAACTTAATTATTCTGTATTCATGCTCTGCTTTAGAATAATTTGCATATTTGATGTATATACAAGAAAGTTGGGCAACATTCCCCGTAACAGAAGAAACCGATTAACTTCTGATACTAATGTGTAAATTTGGCCTTGAAATTACATCTGTTTCCACTGGCACAATATGACCGGAATATCCAATATATTTGAGATAGTAAAAAATAAAAATTTTAACTCCGGTAATACATGGATAATTCTACCTGATTTCCTGATGCCAATAACTTTGATTGTACTTTTGATAATGAAGTTCGGCTGAATACAAGGCTGGGATTTTATTCCAGATCTTCCGGCAGGAATTGGAAGATAACGATGAGTGTGTGAGGCGTTGTGTTATATATACCGCATTTTAGAATAAATTGTAGGTTGGCGGGGATATAAGAAGTTAGGCGTAAATTGAGCTCACAATAAAACTTGACGTATACGGATTTAATTATTATATTTGCACGTATAATAAAAAGTTTAGATTATGGATACAAAGTTGACATTGAAGCTTGATAAATTTGTAATTGATAAAGCAAAAGAGTATGCCTCATCACACAAAAGGAGTCTTTCACGAATGATTGAATCTTATCTTAAATCCTTAATTGATAAGGACTCACCTGATTCAAAAAACGATATAGAGATATCCCCTTTTATTAAAAGTATGGCAACAGGAGTTAAGATACCGGCAGATTTAGATTATAAAAAAGCATATGGTGATTATTTATCGGAGAAATACAAATGAAAGATAAGTTATTCATTGATACCAACGTAATGTTGGATTTGCTTGGAGAAAGAGAACCCTTTTATAGTTCTATTGCAAAAATTGCGACAATTGCTGACAGAGGAAAAGTTAAGTTGATTGTCTCAGCACTTTCATATTCGACTGTGTTTTATTTACTCTCAAAATTTGAAGATAATGAAGTTGCTAAAGAAAAACTTCGCAAGTTTAAAGTGATTTCTGAGACTTCTGATTTGACAGATAGAATAATAGACAAAGGACTTTCATCAAAATTCTCAGACTTTGAAGATGCATTACAATATCATTGTGCTTTAGAAACAGATTGTAATTTACTGATTACCAGAAATGTGAAAGACTTTAAAAAATCTGCTATCCCGGTAATGACTCCTGATGAGTATTTAAAAAGTTTGAAAAGTAAATAATCTACGCCTAATAGCTGCTCATCGTCTTTTTCACAGTGTTGTTGCAAGCTCCTTTTATGGTACGCGCGGCCTGTGGAAGTGCTGAAGTATGAATGAGCAGGTATAAAAAATCGGATAAAGGAATTTTCTGTTTTTCTTTTGTGATGGCCAAAGAAAAAAAATACAAAACTCCGGTTTTATCCGGAAACTTTACTAACTTTACCATCTGAACCCCAAACCAAAATGAACCGGAGTAACAAACCACATCTGCCTCTTTTCCCTCCCTGATAAATGGAAAAAAATCAGGGCATGAAAAACAAGTTGATAAACGCAATGAAAACATACTGTTATTCCTACCATTTTCCACTGAAAATAACAGGTTTGTTGGGGATATAAGTAAGTTGTAATTAATGCCAGAATTGAAACGAGAAACCAAGAAATAATATGAAAAAATTAAATAATACAGTATGTTTTTAAAATTTAGTTCATTAGTAGCTTTTGCTATTTCAATAGTTGGAATAATTTTCTTATTTAAAAATAATTCCATAATATCAGATAATATAATTGCTATAATTATTCAAATTCTTGCCTTTGGACTAATGATTTGGGCAAGAATAACATTTGGATTTAAATCTTTTCACGCATCAGCAAATGCATATAAAGAAAAACTTGTCACAAATGGTCCTTATAAGTGGTTACGTCATCCAATATATGCAGCAGTCATATACTTTTTTCTAGCTTGTATTATATCTTATCCGAACATTGAAACTATAATAGCAGTTGCATTAATTGTTGTAAGTACAATAGTAAGAATGTTACTAGAAGAAAAATCATTATTAGAAAATTTTGCAGAGTATGATTCTTATTCTATAAGAACTAAAAGACTTATTCCTTTTGTTTTATAAATATTTAATGAATATGGTGGAATGAATTCGCTGAACTAAAAAATTAAAAGTAAAACCAAATTATAACGGAATAACAAAACTAAATAGGGGATGAAAAAGGAAAATAAAAAATAAACACTAATTACAACGATGTATATAGCTTATGGCTGGTAAGCGTTGAATATAAACTCATTAACTATAAATATAAATATAAACACGGTGAGCAGAAAGTTTGTTCTTCGAAAACAGCCACAAGCCATATACTCACCGTTGGGCGGCAATAAAAAAACCGATACCGGTTTCCCGGGGATTTCCGGTTATTTCAATGCTGTTTTTTCTTTTTAACATGCCGGAATGCGCACCATTATTCATTGATGCCCCATTCGTCATTCTTCATTCGACATTCTCTACCACCCCAGAATACCCCTGAAGTCATAATCTTTCGGATTATTGAGGTATGCTTTGGCTTCTTCGTAATCGCCGGGTTCAATAAATTGAAGTCCGTGCTCAAAGACTAATTTCTGTTTCTCACCTTCAATGTCAACGAGACGCGGCATAATTTTTCCGGAAGCATCCGAAACATCTTCGAGATACAACGGGCTTATTTTTCCGGCGTTGGAAGCCGTCACCATGCAACCTGTCCGCCCTTCGTCGAAAAGTTTTTTGACACCATATCCGAGCAGGCCGCAATACATCAAATCGAAAGCTACCGGCGGAACACAACGCAACTCGTAACCCAGCTCTACCGGACGACTCTTCACTTTTAAGCCCAGTTTCTTCAATCTGTTTTGAAGTAACACATTAAAAATATGTGCTTTACTTACGTTTCCCAGTTCGGGGTGACCGTGTTCATCATAGGTAAAATCAATGCCCGAATTATTGATTTCGTCATCCGACATAAAATGAAAAACCCCTTCGCTGACAATGGCTACGCCGTATCCAATACCGAGAATTTTTCGTTTGACGATGGCAGAGATAATCAGCTTGATAATCCGGTCGAATGTAACTTCCACCTTGTTAAACATTTCCGGAATAACAATCATGGGGAAATGGCTGGCAGCACCAATACCGAAAGCCAGATGGCCGGCTTCGCGCCCCATGGCTGCCGTAACAAACCAGTTGCCGCTGGTGCGGGCATCTTCATACACTGTTTGTGCAATACGAACACCCTCCTGTTTGGCTGACTGGTAACCGAAAGTTGGTGTATTATCCGGCAGAGGCAGGTCGTTGTCGATGGTTTTGGGAACGTGTATATTTTGGATGTTGACATTGTTTTTGCGCAGAAATTTTGAAATACGATTGGCTGTTGAAGCCGTGTCGTCACCACCAATCGTCACCAGTAGCTTCACATTGTAATCAAGAAAAAACCGGGTTGAAAATTCCGAATCTTTTGGTTTGAACCGGCTCATTTTTAACGCAGAACCTCCTCTTCTGTGGATGTCGTCCGCAAATTTGAAATCGATCTCCTGTACATCGGGCTCCGCTGAAAGCAGTCCTTTATAACCTCCGTGGATACCGAGAACGCGGTAGCCCGAATCGAGGAAAGCCATGGATACCGAGCTAATCACCGAGTTAATCCCGGGGGCAGGACCGCCACCGCACAAAATAGCAATTGTGTCTTTCATAAGATTGAATTTTTGAGCCACAAAGATAGAAAATGCCGGCGAGTCTTGTTCCACAGATAGAAAATATTATTTTACATACCTGATTTTCTATTAAATCATTACCGGAAAACAGAATTTCCTGTAAGAACACCAATTTTTTTGTGGAGGGGAAAGGTTTACGCCATAAAAATCGTTTGCAGAACCCGACTCAGGCAAAATCAGCTGTTTGGCCCCCGTATTTATGTATCTATTACTTTTTTCAATAGCTATATCCGGTTAAGACCCAGTAAATAAATAAATTAAAAATTAGTTTTAAGTCAATCAGCACAAAAAATTCATATTGGTTAGTTGATCCTGATGAGACCAAAAAAGCCTAAAATGGAATCATTTCATTACTTTTGGAGTAATTCTCAAACAAAACGCTTGTTTCCTTCATTCACGGGAACATTGCCACAAAAAAGTTTTGAGTCCGGAATCTTTGAGGAAATTGTCTTGTTCGCATGAATTATGTCGGTGAAAAAAGCAGTTTCTGCACCGAAAGGAAAAACGGAACACGAAGGCCACTCTATAATTGACCTTTCAGGAACCGGAAATGTAAAAACGAATAAAATTTTTAAACAATGGTAATAGGATTTCCACAAAAGGAAGGGATGTATAACCCCGAAAATGAGCATGATAATTGCGGAATTGGATTTGTAACTCATATCAAAGGGGTGCCTTCACATGCTATAGTTGAAAGGGGTTTTGAAGTCCTGCAAAACCTGGATCACCGCGGAGCAAGGGGTGCCGACGATGCCAGTGGCGATGGAGCGGGTATTTTAATGCAGATACCACACGAATTTATCCGGGAGGTTTTGAAAGTGGAAGTGCCGGAAAAAGGAGAATATGGAACCGGCTTGATATTTTTACCGAAAATTGAAAAGGAAGCCAACGCCTGTTTGGAAATTCTGACCAATACCATAAAAGAAGAGGGGCTGGATTTAGTAGCTTTTCGTGATGTGCCCGTCAATTCCTCCGTACTGGGAGCAATCTCCAAAACTACCGAACCGCTGATAAAGCAGGTCTTTGTAAAAGCGGCGCTGGAGCAGGACGAATTGGAACGCAAACTCTATATGGTGCGCAAACTGACAGAAAAAAGGGTTCATGCCTTAGAGATGTCCCAAAAAGAGGTTTTCTACATCCTTAGTCTTTCTTCCAAAACCATCATTTACAAAGGGATGTTTACCCCCCATCAGCTTCGGGCTTATTACCCTGATCTTCAACATGCTCAATTTAAATCAGCCATTGCGCTGGTACATTCCCGTTTTAGCACCAACACCTTCCCTACCTGGGCACTGGCTCAACCGTTTCGCCTGCTCGCACACAACGGAGAGATAAATACCATCAAAGGAAATCGCCTGTGGACACATGCACGTGAGGGCTTACTGAAGTCGGATGTCTTTGGAGAAGATCTGGAAAAAATTTTGCCGGTTATCGAAGAGGGGAAGTCGGACTCTGCCTCTTTTGATAATGTGCTGGAATTTCTGCACATGACCGGTCGTTCGCTCGACCACGCCATGTGTATGATGATCCCCGAATCATTCAATGAAAAAAATCCCATTCCCGAAAGTCTGAAGGCCTTTTACGAATACCACTCTACCATTATGGAACCCTGGGATGGCCCGGCAGCCATGGTTTTTTCCGATGGCCGGTATATAGGCGGAACTCTCGACAGAAACGGATTAAGGCCTTCGCGTTATATCATAACCAAAAACGATTTAATGATAATGGCTTCGGAGGTGGGCGTTCAACAATTTGCCCCGGAAGATATTATAGAAAAAGGAAGACTCCGACCGGGAAAAATCCTGTTGGTGGACACCCAATTGGGAACCATTATTCCCGATAAGGAGGTGAAAGACCAGCTTAGCCGTCGCAACCCTTACTCCATGTGGCTGAAAGAGAACCGTTTGATGATGAAGAATATCAAAGTGAAAAAACGGGTTCCTTCCGCCATAGAGGATTTTCACACCTTTGCCAGAGCCTTTTCGTACACAAAAGAAGAGATGGAATGGCTGATACAGACCATGGCCAGTACCGGAGTGGAACCGATTGGCTCCATGGGGAATGATACGCCAAC
>VAPK010391284.1_pt1 | contig 11656 bp, 11 predicted proteins | sample 3395031 | NCBI WGS metagenome assembly VAPK01 (sample SAMN08290443, study PRJNA428436) | hydrothermal vent metagenome | isolation source: Deep-sea hydrothermal vent chimney 1 | place: Pacific Ocean: Juan De Fuca Ridge
AAGTCGCGAAGAAGAAGGTCGCGAAGAAGAAGGTCGCGAAGAAGAAGGTCGCGAAGAAGAAGGTAGCGAAGAAGAAAGTCGCGAAGAAGACGGTCGCGAAGAAGACGGTCGCGAAGAAGAAAGTCGCAAAGAAGAAGGTCGCGAAGAAGAAGGTCGCAAAGAAGAAGGTCGCAAAGAAGAAGGTCGTCAGGAAAAAGAAGGCTTTAAGGGCGAGGCGTTAAATCACATTCTATATATATTGGAATAAATAACGCGTCTATGTCTTCACGCCCGAGTTATATTTATGGTCTGCATGCGGTGCAGGCTGCGCTGGAAAAAGAACCCGAGACTATTTCAGCTTTATGGCTGGAACACGCTCGGCGCGATGTGCGTGCGCAGAAACTGATGATGTTGGCACGTGACGCCGGTATTGAGGTTAAAAAGGTCAAGCGGGAAGAGCTGGATAGCTTGGTGGGTGAGGTTCGCCACCAGGGCGTAGTGGCAGCCGCCACTGCAATGGCAGCCAGAGATGAGGCTTGGCTGAAAAGCTTTCTTGCAGCATTGCAGGATCCGCCTTTTCTACTGGTGTTGGACGGCGTGACCGATCCACATAATCTGGGTGCCTGTTTACGCACCGCTGATGCGGCGGGTGTGCATGCCGTGATTGCGCCGCGCGATAAAGCTTGCGGTTTGACCGGCACCGTGCGCAAGGTAGCTTGTGGCGCGGCTGAAACCGTTCCCTTTGTGCAGGTAACTAACCTGGCTCGTAGCCTGCGGATGTTGCAGAAACAAGGGATTTGGCTGACTGGTGCCGATGCTGAAACCTCACAGGATATTTATGCGGCTGATCTGCGTGGTCCGCTGGCGTTGGTGATGGGGGCGGAGGGCAGTGGTTTGCGCCGTCTCACGCGCGAGCACTGCGATCAGCTTATTCGCCTGCCCATGCATGGCAGCGTGCAGAGTCTCAATGTCTCAGTCAGCACGGGGATCTGTCTTTATGAGGCTTTAAGGCAAAGAAAAAAGAAAGGAGATTCAAAGACAGAAATATAGGGGCTGTTTGCTTGTTTACCTGTGTTTTTTATCTTGTATCTTTGCCCCGCTTTAAGTAAAATCGCCCCTTTTTAACGTCTTGGCCAGAATTTATGTGATTCGGGTCTAGAGGCACAATTTATTTTAACTCCTTGCCTTACCACTGTGGTGGAAGGCTACAAACCCGAAGGGAGCTGTATGAGACACTACGAAATCGTGTTTCTGGTCCACCCTGACCAGAGCGAACAAGTTCCAGGCATGATCGATCGTTATCGCGCCACAATTGAAGGCAATGACGGCAAGATCCATCGTCTTGAAGACTGGGGTAGACGTCTGTTAGCGTATCCTATTCAGAAAATTCACAAAGCGCACTATGTCTTGATGAATATCGAGTGCAATCAGGAAACTCTGGACGAACTAGAAAGCGCGTTTCGCTTCAATGATGCGGTCATCCGTAATTTGATTATTCGTCGTAACGAAGCCGTTACTGAAGAATCACAGATGGCTAAAAAGGATGAGCGTGAAGAACGTTCTCCTCGTCCTGAACGTAGCGCCGCACCGGCTAGCGAAGCCAAGCCAGCTGCCGATTCAAGCGAAGCCAAACCGGCTGTTGATTCAAGCGAAGCCAAACCGGCTGCTGATTCAAGCGAAGCCGTAGCCGAGCCCAATGAAGTCGCAGCTGATGTGAGTGATGCCGAACCGGCAGCCACTAGCGATGAAACTAAACCGGCAACTGAAGAAGCCTGAGTTCGCACAGACTGGTTAACACTATATATTTTAGGGGAATTTGAAAATGGCACGTTTTTTTAGACGCAGAAAGTTCTGTCGTTTTACCGCAGACGGTATCAAGGAAATTGACTACAAGGATCTAGCTCTGCTGAAAGCTAATGTTACTGAAAGCGGCAAGATTGTACCCAGCCGCATTACCGGCACCAAGGCGCGTTACCAGCGTCAATTGGCTACGGCTGTGAAGCGTGCGCGTTATCTGGCATTACTGCCTTATACCGATTCGCACAAATAAAAGGTATTGAGTTTCCGCTTCTTGGCTAAAATTACAAGGCAGAAAGTACGCAAATGAAAGGCTTGGCTGCCTATGTCATGCGGGGTCGTTTGCAGGCTCTGTTAGTTACATCAGGCTTGCTGCCGCTGGCCTTGATGCTAATGCCACTGAGCTGGCCGCTTAGTTTTTTTAGTGCTGCCGTGGTGGGGTTAGTTACCCTGGTACAGGGGGTACGCGAAGGTCTGTTGCTACTGTTGGGTAGCAGCTTGCTGGTGGCGTTGCTTGGTTTATTAATTCCAGGCAATACCGTTGTGGTTGTTGGTTTTGCGCTATTGGCGTGGTTGCCGGTCTGGTTGCTGGCTTTGATATTGCGGCAAACGGTGTCGCTGAATCTAAGCTTATTAGCAGGCAGTATGCTGGGAATCTTTGCTGTTTGCAGTTTTTTTCTGCTGACCGGCGATCCGGCTAACTGGTGGTATCAGCATTTTATCAATGAAGTGCTGCCAGTATTAGAAAAAGCTGGCATGGTTTTCAATGATCGGACTAAATTAGAGGCCGAACTGCTGAAAGCTAGTCATCTAATGACCGGTTCGCTTACGGCCTTTATGTTGCTCGGTGCTGTAGCTGGTTTATTCATTGCGCGGCGTTGGCAGGCGGGTCTGCATAACCCTGGTGGTTTTCAGGCCGAGTTTCATCAGTTACGTTTTGGTGTAACGGCGGCGCTGGCCGCATTGGCACTGCTGGCCGCCTCGTTGCTTGGCTCCGCTTTTTTGGGTCACGGCGTCTGGGCCGATCTTCTGGTGAATATGTTATCGCCCGTGGTGGTCATTTTTCTGTTTCAGGGGCTGGCGGTTGGACATGCTCTGATCAAGATGAGGTCGCTGAATTCAAATTGGCTGGTGGGCCTATATCTGCTGTTATTGTTTGGGCTGCCGTATAGTCCGGTACTGTTGGCCTTGTTGGGTATGTTTGATAACTGGCTGGATTTGCGGACTAAATTTGGACGTCGAAACACGGACGGGATGGGTTGAACCCAAATATCCCGGCTGTAGACTTCCTTGAACATAATTTTAAAGATAAATTGAGGTACGTTGTGATGGAAGTGATTCTTCTGGAAAAAGTAGCCAACCTGGGTAACCTGGGTGACAAGGTAACGGTAAAGCCAGGATATGGACGTAATTTCCTGGTTCCATCCAGGAAAGCTGTGCCGGCAAACAAGGCTAATATCGAGGCATTTGAAGCTCGCCGTGCTGAGCTTGAAAAGGCAGCCGCAGAAGCTTTGGCTGCTGCTCAGGCCCGGGCGGAAAAACTGACCGCATTGGCGCAGATAGTGATTAAAACCAATGCCGGTGATGAAGGTAAATTATTTGGCTCAGTGGGTGTTGCGGATATTGCCGAGGCTATTACGGCAGCCGGTGAAGAAGTCGTCAAGCGTGAAGTGAACATGCCTGAAGGCCCTATCCACATGCTCGGCGAGTATGAATTGGAAATTCAGTTGCATTCTGATGTGGTACAAACCATCTCTGTTATGGTTGAAGCTGAGTAAGTACTAACTAAAATAGCTTGAAAAGGTCCATGCTTTTCCAGGCTTGAAACGGGAAACAGCCTTTTCCGTTTTTTATTCTGTGTTTTTTCAATTGCGGGCAGGCAATTTTTTCTGTCCGTGATTGAAGCAACGTATTACCATCCTATAGCCTTAGTGCTATTCTTCTCCATGTCGAAACCGGCATAGAATTGACACTGATCCGGCATCATAATAAAAATAATCCTCTATGCAGGATGCATCTTGAGTAAAGCACTGTTTCAGGTGAGCAACAACAGGCTCCTGAAAATGCTTTGTCCGTAAGTTCGGACTAGGTCAACTGTATTATCTATCTGGAGTATTCATGCAAGAAATCGCTTTTCCCGCCCCTGGTCCCGAAATGGAAAATGATGCGATGCGTATGCCGCCGCATTCTATCGATGCGGAGCAGTCGGTGCTGGGGGGCTTGATGATCGATAATTCCACCTGGGATCAGGTGGTTGAACTGCTAGCCGAAAGCGATTTTTATCGCCGTGATCATCGCTTGATTTTTCAGGCCATTGCTACCCTTGCCGAAGAAGATCAGCCCTTTGATCCGATAACCCTGAAAGAATGGCTAGATGGGCATGGCAGGCTGGATGAAGTCGGTGGCCTAGCTTATCTGGGTACGCTGTCCAACTATACGCCTACAGCCGCCAATATTGCGGCTTACGCAAAAATTGTGCGCGAGAAGGCAGTATTGCGTAATCTGATCCGGGTAACTACAGATATCGCTAATAACGCCTACCATCCCGAGGGTCGCAACAGCGATGAGATCCTGGATCTGGCTGAAAAACAGGTATTTGATATTGCCGAGAGTGGTGCGCGTGCGCGTTCTGGTTATATTGGCATCAAGACCCTGCTCAGTAGTGCCGTGGATCGGATCGACAAGTTGTATCAAAATCCGTCCGCCTATACCGGTATTCCCACTGGCTTCACCGATTTTGATAGCAAGACCTCGGGTTTGCAGAATTCAGATTTAATTATCATTGCTGGGCGGCCGTCGATGGGTAAAACGACTTTTGCCATGAATATTGTCGAAAATGCGGCCATTAAAAATAACTCAGCCGTGGCCGTGTTCAGTATGGAAATGCCGGGGGAATCGCTGGTCATGCGTATGCTGTCTTCGCTGGGCCGTATTGACCAGCACAAGATCCGTACCGGACAGCTTGACGATGCCGACTGGCCACGGCTGGCCTCAGCAATGGGTATTTTGAGTGATACTAATATTTTCATTGATGATACGCCCGGTCTTAATCCCATGGAAATTCGCGCCCGCGCCAGGCGCATCAAGCGAGATCATGGCAGTCTGGGATTGATCGTGATCGATTATCTGCAATTGATGCAAACGCATGGTGGCTCAGAAAACCGGGCCACCGAGATTTCTGAAATATCGCGCGGATTGAAAGCCTTGGCCAAGGAGCTGAGCGTACCGGTGATCGCCCTGTCACAGCTTAACCGTGGACTCGAACAGCGGCCTAACAAACGCCCGATCATGTCAGATCTGCGTGAATCGGGTGCGATTGAGCAGGACGCGGATTTAATCGTTTTCATTTATCGTGATGAAGTCTACAACGAAGAAAGTCCGGACAAGGGCACGGCAGAAATCATCATTGGCAAACAGCGTAATGGTCCTATTGGGATGTCGCGCTTGACCTTCATTGGCCAGTACACCAAATTTGAAAACTTCATTGCCAATGCCGCCTATGAGGGAGACTATGCATGAGTTGCGCCCCACTGGCGCGGATTGATCTCTCCGCTCTGCGGCACAATCTGGCGCTGGCCCGGCGTCATGCCCCCGAATCAAAACAACTGGCAGTAATCAAGGCTAATGCTTACGGCCATGGCATGCTGCGTGTAGCGCAGGCACTAGAGGCGGCGGATGCCTTTGCCGTGGCGCGTATTTCCGAGGCCTTGACTCTGCGCAAGGCGGGCATTGGCAAAGATATTCTATTGCTCGAAGGTGTTCACAACCGGGATGAGTTGCAGCTGGCGCAGCAGCAAGGATTGCAATTGGTGGTGCATCAGGCAGAACAGATTAGCTTGCTGCAACAGGTGACCGGCGAGCCGCTAACGGTTTGGTTGAAGATTGATACCGGCATGCAGCGGCTTGGTTTTCGTCCAGAACAGGTAGCATCGGCATACCGGCAGCTACTCGAATGTGCCAATGTCAAAGGTGCACCCGTGCTGATGACCCACCTGGCCAATGCCGATAATCGCAGCAGTGCCGGTACTGAAGAGCAATGCCGTCTTTTTGAATCTGCAGTCGCTGATCTCGAAGGTCAACACAGTATTGCAAATTCCGCCGGTCTGCTGGCTTGGCCGACTACGCGTCGTCACTGGGTGCGTCCGGGACTCATGCTCTACGGCGCGTCCCCTTTCATCGATAGTTCGGCGGCCGACTGGGATTTGCGACCGGTAATGAGCCTGGAAAGTCGCTTGATCGCAGTCAAACAATGTAAAAAAGGTGAAGCCGTTGGTTATGGCGGCCGTTGGCGCTGTCCAGAGGATATGCGCATAGGCATTGCTGCTATCGGTTATGGCGATGGTTATCCGCGTCATGTACCTGATTCCACACCGGTTTTAATCAATAGTCAGCGCGTCGGCATCGTCGGGCGTGTCTCTATGGATATGCTCGCAATTGACCTGCGCAGCTGTGCCAAAGCAAAAATGGGTGATCCTGTACTGTTTTGGGGCAAGTCGAGTGAAGGCATCCTTCTACCCATCGAAGAGGTGGCGGAAAAAGCCGATAGCATAGCCTATGAATTATTTTGTCAGGTAACTTCACGGGTTGATGTTATCTATCAGGATTAGTTTGTGGCATCCATAAATTAAGGATAATCTTTGTTCCCTACGCCGACATGATGATTTTAAACTGAGTATTAATTTTATCCTGAATACTTAGCACTAACTCAGTCTTCTCGATTAGCAGAGATCACAGTCCAGCGCATGGGAACTCGGCAGTCACGCTCACCAAAGATTGTTTTCAGTCGGCCCATTACTTTATTTACTACCTCATCGATAGTCGTATCTTTTCGTTGCTCTATTTCAAGCCGCAAGGGTGAGCCTGTGACCATGCCCAGCGCGGCGTTCTTTGGCCGGGAAAAAACGCACTCGCCATCCAGGGTGGTAAACTGCACATCGCTAAAACCAGATTTCTCCATGTCTTTACGGATTTGCATCTGATCATGGTAGCTAAATGGAAGTTGTAGAAAAGCGGGGGCATCACCATCAAAAAGTTCGGCTAGCATCTCGTTGATGACGCGTGGCAAGGGGTTGTGTTCCAGTGCATCCCAGATGCTGAACAGTAGACGCCCACCTGGGCAGAGTACGCGATGCGCTTCGTGAAAGGCCTGCGGCTTGTCACTACAGAACATAATTCCAAACTGGCAGGTTACGACGTCAAATTGCCCCTCTTCAAACGGTAGCGCCATGGCGTTAGCTACCTGAAAGCTGATGTTTTCTGAAGGCAGAAATTTTTGTTGTGCGTGTCTGAGCATGTCGTCGTTCAGATCGCTGGCGGTAATATGAGCTTTGCCCGGCAATTGGTTGCGCAGATAGCGGGTTGCAATACCGGTACCTGCAGCAATTTCCAGGACTTGCTCGGCCTGCCCATCGGCAATGCGTACGGCGAGATCTTCGGCGCAACGGTGAAAAAATATTGGCCCAAGATAATGGTCATAGTTTTCTGGAATGTTGCCGGTAAACGCGCTGTAGATATCATTCATGTTCAATTTCTCCTTTCCCTGAACGATAGCCAAGATACAGCAAAATGCTGACAATCGCACCCAGCCATCCATCAGAATGAGGCCTTAAGAGGAAATGCATTGTTTCAATACTTGACAGAATATTCATAATAGTGTCACAGCAATGTCAAATAAACTCCCTACCCTGACAACCATTGTACGCCAGCTTCATGCTGCATGTGCATAACGGTAACTTATTCAGAACAATTTATGATGCGAGCCAATATCGTAAGGTGGGTACGGTAAAAGTGCTTACTAAGTCATTGCGTGGGCGAGCAAAGGAAATGCCTGTGGTGCACAAAAAAATGTGCCCACCCCAGCCAAGGTTACCAGGCTTTATTGGGGGTAGTCTGTTTTGGCTGAATAGTTACGTATAAAGTAATTTAACTTTATTTCAGATTTAAGGAGATAACATGAATACATTTAGTAAAAAGAAAATTGTTATAGCTCTATTGTTGGCCGGTACCCAGGTGGCATCTGCTGGCACCAATGTTTTTTTTAATCCCCTGACACAAGCTGCTGCTATTGCCCAGGTACCGGATCATATCAATGAACTGAATTCACCCTGGCAGGTTCCGGCTGGTGTTAGTTACAAAAATTTGACCAACATGCATAAGATTGATGCTGATTCTTCGCAGTCTACTGTGCGCGTTCCTGGTCTTGGTCACAGTGCTTCAAATACGGATATGAGTGCTTTTGATTCCACTGGTCGTTATATCTTTTTGCCACATGAAACCATGTATGGTGCTGGTGTAACTCGTTATGACACCGTTACTGATCGTGCCGTCAACCTGTTTAAGGGTAATATGAATGGTGCTCATGGTGACTGGAATGGTGATTTCGGTGCGCTTGATCCGGCTACCTGGTCACCTAATAACACCTTATTAGTGGGTGAAGAATGGTCTGGCGAAGGCCGTTTGTTTGAAATCATGAACCCGCTGGCTGATGTTGATGCTGGTGAGACCATTAAGCTGCGTGAATTAAACAGCGTTCCCAATGTTTCCCATGAAGGTTTGCGTTTTAACCATGCGGGCACAGCGCTGTATTTTGTTGACGAAGATAAATCCGGTTCAATCTATAAATTCGTTCCTTCAGTGAAGGGTGACTATAGCAAGGGCCAGACCTTTGTTCTCGTAGTCGATGCTTTTGCTGGCGATTCTTCTGTTCGCTGGAATGTAGGCGTCAATATTGGTGAAGTTCGCACAGGTGCAGCTCATTGGGAACCGATGACTGATGCCAATGGTGTTGCCTTGACTTCGACTGATCCGTTCCGTAACGGTCCAAGCCGGAGCAGTAACCCTGATTTAATCCGTGGTGGTCGTGCCGCTGCTGACGAAGTAAATGCTACTCCCTTTGGTCGTCCGGAAGATGTTGAAGTCGGCTATCTGGCTAACCGCGACGAAGTGCTGTATTTCAACGCCACTTCTGAACACGTTGTTTACTCCATCGAAGAACTTGGCAATGGCAAGGCTGTAGTACGTGAAGCAGCTAACAGAGCGACACCGAGAAATCTGGGTTACGCTCCTACCACTGCCCAGTTGGATTCGCCTGATAATCTGGCCCAGGATGCACTTGGCAATATCTATATTGTTGAAGACAAGCCTGATCCAATGGTTGCTGGTGATGATGTATGGTTCCTGCGTGATACTAATGGTGACGGTGTTGCTGAATCGATTGATCACTTCATGAGCTTGCAGGTGAAGGGTGCGGAAAGCACTGGCATGATCTTTAACCCGGCTAAGCCGACTCAGTTCATCATCAATGTACAGCATCCTGAAAGCACCGGTATTGCGGGTGGCCAGGGTGATGCAACATGGATGTATGATCTCACGAATGTAGTGGCTCCGCCTTGCATCCGTGACGAAAATGAGCGTGACGACGAAGATCGCGGCATGCATCGCTTCGGTAGCAAACAGGCCCAAGTAAAGACCTGTAGTAAAAGTGATGATTCAAACTTTATCAAAAAGTTAATCAGAGCGGCTAAATAAGACGGTTTATTAGCCTGGTAGGTGTGCCCGCACCATAAACGTCTGCTTTCTTTGGGCGGCGTTCCAGGTTAAAAAAATTAAGCCAGTTAGATCTCTACTTCCACACAAGCATGTGGGAGTAGAGTTTTTTATATGGAATAACTCTCTTCTGTTTGCCGTTTCTCGCCAAACCAGAATTCAATGTTCTTGCTCAGAAATTCCCGGTAGGGCACATAGTGCGAACCGTCACAGGAGAAGGTCAGGCCGACTATACCGTTGATGATATTAAATGAAGATGAGCGTAAATAGACCGTTTCATCCGCATTACGCAGTTGTTTAAATAAATTTAGAACCTGGGCGATATCATCATTGCTAACCTGGGCGCGTTCACTCAGCGGCTGACGAGGATAGGCCAGACAGCGATCCGGATTAGTCAGTTCATCCACGGTATTTATATGATAGGTGTAGGGATCATCCATTGACCAGAAAGAGGCGCGGGAACTGGAAAAATGAATCTTGGTGTGAAATATGCCGTGATGCTGCATCATATCGGTAATGATGTTGATGACTTCATCCAGACACCGGTCCATCGCGCTGAGTGCCCGTTCCTGCATAAACAGAGTGCTGCGGATGGCCGGATCACCTTTGTACTGTTTCCATTCCTGTTCTTCATCGGCTGCATTTTCCTTTGATGCGGGTAGATCATCCACGTCAAAATCGGCTGCAATAAAGCCTGATACGGTCATCCCATCGCGTACAGGATGCATGACGCTGATACAGAATTTCATGGTCTGGCGGCTTATATAGACCTGAGAAATAGTATATCCCTGATAAGGCAGGCTGGTTTTAAGATAGGGACGATCCGAGAGATCTGCACCACGCCAGCTGCGATCGACATTATCGGCGTTAATATTGGAGGAAATCAGACGGCCTTCGGTATCCACCGCATAGATCAGATGACAATGGGGCAGCAAGGGGATGTTATTTTGCAACAGCAGATCCAGCTTGTCGCTGTCATTCCAGTCAGCTACGCAGGCTCGGGCCAGCTCGGCCATTGGTTCGGCAGTCAACAGACGCAGAGTCTGTTTTTTTTCACGGATAGTTTGTTCAAACCACGACATAATTGGGCTTGTATCATTAATATATTATATTGAATTATAACATTATGCCATTGGTAATAATGCAATATTCTGACCTTGTTCACGTAATGACTTACGATTACCGGCGGTATCAGCTTAAGTATAAACTTCAATCTATGGCCTATTGTCTAGTGTTTGGGGGCTGACAAAGCAGGGGTGGCATGCTTAAATATCAGCAAGTTAAGAGATAGGCGCCTGGTAGTTTTTGAAGTTGTTTTCCAAACTCCAAATTGGCGCATTTAAAATAGAATAACCACAATAAAAACAATGTGCTGCAGTTAATGGCAACAACATTGGTGATTTTTTAATAATAAAAATAGGGGATAAAAATTATGCAGATTCGAAATACTCTTTTGCTTGTGGGGTTAGGGTTGAGTGTTATCGCGACATCGGCGACGGTGACGGTCATTGACCAGACCTATGATAACTGGAGTAATGCGGTTATCAATAATGGTCAAACTATGTCCTGGACGTTCGATTTTAGCAATTATGGTATCACTTCGGATACTGTGATTGATAGCGCGACCCTGTCAGTTACGGCGCAGGGCGTGGATGCCAATGCGGATCCTGTTAGTGTGAACACCAATCTGGTAGTGGGTAATCTTAGCCCCGGTACTGGTACTACCCAGTTCGATCTGCTGGGCCTTGCCGGTACTTATGAATACCTTCTCAATGGTCTGTTAACCGTGTCTATCGTCGCGAATGAAGTTTATCAATATAGCGAAAGTCATGGTTTCTTTTATGATTTGCATACCTATTCTCATACGCATTCTTACGATGAGACACATTCATTTTCGTATGGTTTTGGCAGTACTAGTTTTACGGAGACACACACTAAATCTGAGACACATGGCAGTTTTGAGCGCCATGTCAATACTGAACTACATACTGTAGCGGACAGCCTGGAACTGGTGTCTTCTAATTTGAACATCGTTACGCAGGATCACCCTCATTCTGTTCCGGAACCATCAACGTTGTTGCTAATGTCATTGGGACTTTTAGGTCTAGTGGGTTTTACGTCACGGCGATTAAATTCCTGAGAATCATTTCTTTGTTTGCGCAAAAATAACAAAAGCGAACTTGCCCTGAATGCGTGAGCCCCCCTTAATTTTGGGCTTACGTGGGCAAGTTCGCTCCATATTTCTGACAGCTTTTTCCTCCGGTATGTTCTTGATCTCAGTAGCCTGAGTTCATGTCTTTCACCATTCTTCCATCCAATAACATCTCGACCGTAT
>VAPK010584631.1_pt1 | contig 11653 bp, 11 predicted proteins | sample 3395031 | NCBI WGS metagenome assembly VAPK01 (sample SAMN08290443, study PRJNA428436) | hydrothermal vent metagenome | isolation source: Deep-sea hydrothermal vent chimney 1 | place: Pacific Ocean: Juan De Fuca Ridge
CATTGTATGGATACTTTAGGTTCAATAATAGCACCTGTTCTTTCAGATGTACCTACTTTATTTTTATAATCCTCAACTTTCTCAAGCCTTGAAATAGATTCGAGCTCCTTTACGATTTCCTTTCTCACTACGAATCTGTCTTTTCCTTCAAAATGCATTCCGTATGCGTTGAGACTTGCATCATCATTGAAAATATCAATCACTTCTAATTCATGTCTTTCTCCAATTTCCTTATCATTAGGATCATGTGCAGGAGTAATTTTTAAACAACCTGTTCCAAACTCCATATCAACATATTCGTCTTCAATAATAGGAATTACTCTATTGGCAATGGGCACAATAACCTTTTTACCCTTTAAATGACTAAATCTTTCGTCATTCGGATTAACACATACGGCGGTATCCCCTAAAATAGTTTCTGGCCTGGTAGTTGCAATGGTTACAAATTCCTTAGTTCCTTCTATTTGGTATCTTAAATAATATAATTTTCCATTTTTTTCGATGTGAATCACCTCTTCATCAGACAATGTTGTTTTTGCTTCGGGATCCCAATTTACCATACGATAACCTCGATATATCAATCCTTTTTTATAAAGATCTACAAATACCTTTGTTACCGATTCAGACATATCTTTATCCATCGTAAACTTTGTTCTATCCCAATCACATGAAGCACCCAACTTTTTTAGTTGTTCTAAGATTATCCCTCCGTGTTTATGTGTCCAATCCCATGCATGTTTCAAAAAATCTTCTCTTGATAAGTCTGCTTTATTAATTCCTTCTTCCTTTAGTTTAGCCACCACTTTTGCTTCAGTAGCAATGGAGGCATGATCTGTTCCCGGCACCCAACAGGCATTATATCCATTCATTCTTGCACGGCGTATCAAGACATCCTGAATCGTATTATTTAACATATGCCCCATGTGTAAAACTCCAGTAACATTTGGTGGTGGAATTACAATGGTGTAAGATTCTCTATCATCTGGTTGTGAATTAAAATAATTATTTTGCAACCAAAAGTCATACAATTTATTTTCTACCGAGGCAGCATTATATTTTGCAGGAATGTTCATTTGTTAAATTTTTGTAAAATAGTGTGCAAAATTACAATTTTAAGCAATATATTCATTTGATTTTAGTTACTATTTATCATAAAAATTATTAATTTTACCGCAAAACATACATCATGAAAAAAATAATATTAGTTTTATTTGTTGGAATATTTACTATCTCGGTAAAAGGGCAGTCAAAAGAAGAAATTAAAAAAGATTATACCGGTCCGGTTTTTGAGTTTGAAACAGACGTTATCGACTATGGAGAAATAGCGCATAATTCAGATGGAAATCGCATTTTTAAATTTAAAAATACAGGTAAATCACCCTTAATTATAACCCAAGTAAAGGGAAGTTGTGGCTGTACAGTACCTACCAAACCGGAAGAACCAATAATGCCTGGTGCCACTGGAGAAATAAAAGTAAAATATGCCACCAATAGAGTCGGACCGTTTTCAAAAACCGTTACAATTACTTCCAATGCATTTGAAGCAACCAAAGTCTTAAAAATTAAAGGAAGGGTTTTGGAAGATAAAAATAGTGATTTAGAAAAAAAGAAAAGTATAGTTTCAGACAACTAACTAGAACATACTTTTTAGGTAAAAACTATATCTAAGATGTTTGCCGTCTCTATTTACTAAAAGTTTAATTCTTTTATTTTCTTTTTGTGAAAATAATTGAATTATCTCACTCATTTCTTTTTGATATGCGGGAGCACCGTTTATTTCTAAGATTATATCACCTACCAATAAACCGGCAAGCCTGGCGGGTGAACCTTCTCTTATGAAAGAAATTTGATAACTTGGTTTATACGAAAGACCGTAGCTATACACAATTTGAAATATAGAACTATTCATATTGTCTCTAGCCTTAGATTCAATAAAATTAGAATTAGACTTTTTTTCTTTGATTAACATTTCGCCTCCATAGACCAATTCAATGCCACTTTTATTATATATAAAAGGGCTCTTGAAAAATTTATTGTTTTTCTTTAGCGTAATTTTTCTATTTCTGTAATCAAAAATAACATGAAAACGCTTTAATATTTCTGCACCCAGTGAGCCGTTTCTTTCTTTATTTTTTTTAGCAGATTCAATAGAAATTGAATCGGGATATGCCACAGCAGCGTTTTCAAAAACAAAACTCCCCATTTTTAATTTGCTGATTTTACTTCTTTTACCATAAATATTGCCATTTAATCCTTTCCCGAGATAATCTTCAAAATATTTGTCTGAAATTAAAATTTTAGGATTGGTCTTGTTGAATAACCAAAGAGCATCTCCTCCACCCGAATCAATTAATAATTTAACTTTAAAAAGTTCGCCTAGATAATTTTCTACAAAAACATCTATAAATGGTTTTTGATTGTAAAAATCTAAGGGAAAGGTTTCACATTTCTTGCAATTGCTATAACTATATGTATCTGGCTTATAGAAAGTTAATTTTTTTGAGGAATAATTTATTTTTACAACAAAATCTTTAAATAAATCTCCTCCAATAATTCCGTGAATATCAATCCCCATTTTGGCAGATAGATCAAATAAATTATCAATAATAATATAAACTCTATGGTGTGGGTCTATAATTTCGTTTATACGGAATAAATTATTATCGGAAACTAAGGCTTTTATTGGAAGACCATCTCCAAGTCCCCGTAATTGAATTTCCTTTACACTATTCAATTTTAAAGAATCTGAGAATTTTAAGTTAAATAAAATTGTTTTTTCAATACCAGTATCTAATATAAAAGTCAACTCTTTTCCATTAATTTTAGCATTGATAACAACCAAATTATTAACCAATCTAAAAGGCATACTAACACTTTCCTTATCTTTATTGACGATTCTAAAATTCCCTTGAGAAAAAGAATTAGAAGCAACAAGGAAAAGGAAAATGAAAATACAATTTTTCCCATTTTTCATATCCGATAAAATGTTAATTGAATTGAGTGTAAAATATCTGTATCACTACATAGTAATAATTAATGATTACTACCAGTAACTCTGTAAAAAACAATTACAAAGACATGAAAATACTTTAAAATAAACAGATACAAGTATTTTTAAGAAATATTTAGCTTTTGTTAAGAATACTTTAATATAGTACTAATTCTTTAGTGTTTCATTTATTTTGTGAATGGTAAAGGGAATCATTTCTTTTGCTATAATAAATGCAATAAAAAATTTACGGGTTTTTCTATTAGACATTAAAATGGTGCTCAATATATTTACAGCAGTTTTTTTATAATTTTCAAAAGAGATTGAATCAAGTGAAGTTTTGAAGGACGTTTTGAATGATGATCCCTTAAATAAAGATGAAGAAATTTTAAATATTGGGTTATTTATAAATGATTCTTCTTGTTGTAAAATATCAGATTTTAATTTTTTTTTCGCTTCTAAAAGATCATTATAGCTATTAATATGGATACTATTCTGTTTCCTCATCATATGAATTTTCGTTAATATCCTTTAGCTCTTCCTCACCTGATAAAGCAGCTTTAATAATTGCATCTTTAACTTTTTTATCAATTGCATTTTTGCTAACCAATAGGTAAGCCAACAATATCACAACATAAATACCGCCTACCAAAACAAAGCCCAAGGTATAACTTGCAAACAAATCTGCAAACCATACAGCCAAGGCCAAACTAAACATTAGTAAAACGAATAGAGCAATAATTAATATGAAAAATGAATTAATTAAAGTAGCACTTACATTCGCCAGAATACTGAAAAGTTCAAATTTTATAAGTTGAATTCTATTGTCAACATACTTTTTAATCAATTCAACCATAACAATTTTTAAACAAAGAATTAAATCGAGTTAGATTCTGCTTCTACTTTTTTTGCCTCTTTTTTTAATGATTCTATTTTATCGGCAAGTTCTTTTTCTAAGTCTTTAACTTTAGCAGCAACATGATTGTACTTTTCTTTTACTGATCCCTTTACATCATAAAACTTATCTTTAAAGTCTTTAAATGTATCTTTGTTCAATTCGCCAATCTTTTCAGATAAATCATTAAATTTTATATCCAAATCGTTTTTTAAATCACTTGCTTTGTCGGCAATCTTTTCACGAGTTTCTTTGCCTGATGCAGGCGCCAACATCAATCCTGCAATTGCTCCAGCTGTAGCTCCAACAATCAGTCCTAATAATAGTTTTGAATCACTAGACATAACATTAGTTTTAAGTTAAAATTTATTTATATAAAGATACACAATATTCAATTCAAATTCAAATCTAAGTTAGAAAAAAAAGTGTTTTTTCATAAAACAATTTAATTAAATTTTGCAATTTTGCAGGAACAAGATTATTTAAAAATTATGCCAAAAATATCAAATAAAGGGCAAATGATGCCTCAATCGCCAATTCGAAAATTAGTTCCCTTTGCAGAAGATGCAAAAAAAAGGGGGGTCAAAGTATTTCATTTAAATATTGGTCAGCCAGATATCAAAACGCCTCAGGTTGCATTAGATGCAGTAAAGAATAATGATATTGAAGTTTTATCTTATGCCAGGAGTGAAGGGTCTGAATCATACAGAAAAAAACTAACTCAGTACTATAAAAAAAATCAAATTGATGTCTCAGCCAATGATATTATTGTTACAACAGGTGGTTCGGAAGCTTTGTTGTTTACCATTGGAAGTATAACCGACTTCGGTGATGAAATTATTATCCCAGAACCGTTCTATGCGAATTACAATGGTTTTGCAACCGCAAATGGTATTGAGGTTGTTCCGATAGTTTCTTCGATTGATACCAGTTTTTCCCTTCCCAAAATTGAAGAATTCGAAAAATTAATTAGCCCAAAAACTAAGGCAATATTAATATGTAATCCGGGTAATCCTACCGGATACTTGTATTCTAAAGAAGAGATTGAAAAGCTAAAAAAACTCGTTCTCAAACACGATTTGTTTTTGATTGCCGATGAAGTTTACAGAGAATTTGTTTATGATAATATGCAACATCACTCCATAATGAGTGAATCTGGAATAGATCAAAATGCCATTATGATTGACTCTGTTTCTAAAAGATATAGTATGTGCGGAGCTAGAATAGGATGTATTGTGTCTCGAAACAATGAGTTTATACAAACATGCTTGAAATATGCTCAAGCCCGATTAAGTTCTCCAACTTATGCTCTTTTAGCAAGTGAAGCTGCTTTAGACACGCCACAAATATATTTTGATAAAGTTATTGAAGAATATGTCGAAAGAAGAAATACTTTGATTAGAGAATTAAAAAAAATAGACAACCTTAAGGTTTCTATACCGAAAGGAGCATTTTATTGTATTGCTGAATTACCGGTGGAAGATGCAGATGATTTTGCACAATGGATGTTGGAAAATTTTAACGATAATAACGAGACAATTATGGTTGCTCCTGCAAGTGGATTTTATTCGACGAAAGGGTCTGGTAAAAATCAAATAAGAATTGCCTATGTTTTAAATAAAGAAAGCTTGATTCGTTCTGTACAATTACTTAAATTGGCCTTAGAACAATACAAGAAGTAAAACTCATGTTTCAAAAAAATATTTCATTAAAGACCTTTAATACTTTTGGTATAAATGCTTACGCGGAAAACTATATTTCGGTAAGCCAAATTTCACAATTGCAGGAAGTTCTAGCAAGACACAAAGATATTTTTATTTTAAGTGGAGGTAGCAATATTTTATTGACTAAAAATATCAACAAGCCAGTTATTCACCTTAATATCAAAGGTATAAAGGTTCTTAAAGAACAAAATAATAAGGTATTAATTAAGGCCATGGCTGGTGAAAATTGGCATGAATTCGTGTTGTGGTGTATTGATAAAGATTTGGGCGGTATAGAAAATTTATCATTGATTCCCGGAAATGTAGGTACAAGTCCCATGCAAAATATCGGGGCCTATGGAGTAGAGATCAAAGATGTTTTTTATGAATTGGAAGCTCTGGAAATAGCAACTGGTAAGATCAAAGTTTTTGATAAAGAATTCTGCAATTTTGGTTATAGAGAATCTGTTTTTAAAAATAAGCTAAAAGGAAAATATATTATTTTAAGTGTGAGCTTTGAACTAAGCAAAAAAGTGCACAAGACAAACGTATCCTATGGTGCAATACAAACTGAATTAGAAACTAAAAATATTAAAAATCCTGGTATAAGAGATATTTCTAACGCGGTTATTTCTATAAGACAAAGTAAATTACCAAACCCAAAAGAAATTGGAAATAGTGGGAGTTTTTTTAAAAACCCGGTGATTTCTTCTGAGAAATTTACTGAACTGGAGAAAAATTTTACAAATATTCCTCATTATAAAATTTCAGATAATCTAATTAAGGTTCCTGCAGGCTGGCTAATTGAAATATGTGGTTTCAAAGGTAAAAGGTTTGGTGATGCAGGAGTACATAAAAAACAAGCCTTGGTTCTGGTAAATTACGGGCAAGCTACTGGTACTGAAATTTTAAAGCTCGCCTATACTATTCGTGAATCTGTGTTAAGCAAGTTTGGTATCCAACTGGAAATGGAAGTGAATGTAATTTAATTTGTAATTAAAAAAATAACACAATTGGGCATATGAATGTACATCATTAGATTTTACAAATAACTTTTATCCTACATCTTCTGTTTTAATTTAAGTTCTGACATATATCATATTATACATATCATTTATTTTATTAACTTTATAGTTGTTAATCCTAAAACTAAAACTATGAAGATATATGATGAAAAGCACATAAAAAATGTTGCCTTTGTTGGAGCCCATAATAGCGGCAAGACTACACTTGCCGAAACTATGTTATTTGAAGCCGGATTGTTAAACCGTAGAGGTTCTGTAGAGGATAAAAATACAATTGCCGACTACCACCAAATAGAACAAGAAAGAGAGACTTCTGTATTTGCAACTCCTTTACATACAGAATGGCGTAATTACAAAATAAATATTATTGACACCCCGGGTTTAGACGATTTCATTGGAGAAATAGCATCTACCATGCGTGTGGCAGATTCTTTGGTTACTGTTATCAATGCGCAACATGGAGTAGAAGTTGGAACAGATATTATTTGGGAATACATTAATCGCTTTAGTCGCCCTACCTTATTTGTAATTAATCAAATAGATCATCCTCAAGCTAATTTTGATTCGAGTTATCAAAGCATTGTTGATTTAGTAGGAAGTAATGCTGTTAAAGTTCAATATCCTATAACAATTGATGGGGCGCAATGTATTGTTGATGTATTAAAAATGAAGGTTTATAAATTTAAACCTGAATGCGGAAAACCTGAAAAATTAGAAATTCCAGAAGATCAAAAAGAAACAGCAGACTTTTTACACAATGAATTGGTGGAAAAAGCAGCAGAAAATGATGAAGAGTTAATGGAGCTTTATTTTGATAAAGGAACTTTAAATGAAGATGAAATGAGAATAGGTATCCAAAAAGGAATGCTAAATCACGAACTATTTCCTGTATTTTGCGTTTCGGCCTTAAATGATATGGGAAGTGGCCGATTAATGGGGTTTATCGATAATGTAGCTCCGGCGGCCGCCGATTTAAAAGCAGAACAAAGCCTTGAAGGCAATGAAATTATTTGTAAATCAAGTGAACCTACATCATTATTTATTTTTAAAACATTTCACGAACCCAATTTGGGGCAAATAACATTTTTTAAAGTTAAATCGGGAGAAATAAAACAAAATGATAGGTTAAAAAATTCTCGCAACGGAGAGATTGAAAGTTTAAATCAGCTGTTTATTATGGATGGCAAAAAAAGGCATGCTGTAGATAAATTATCTGCAGGAGATATAGGTGCTACCTTAAAATTAAAAAATACTGAAACAAATGATACGCTGCATGATTTAAATAAAGAAATAACTGTAAAACCAATTATTTTTCCAGATTCTAGAATTAGAAAATCTGTAAGCGCTGTAAATAAAAAAGACGAAGAAAAATTAAACGAAATACTTAAAAAAATTCACGGTCAGGATCCTACAGTAGTTATTAAATATTCCAACGAATTAAAACAAGTCATTTTATCTTGTCAAGGTGAATTACATTTAGCCACAATTAACTGGACATTACAAAATATTTATGGAATAAAAGCGCAATTTGAGCAGCCTAAAATTGCCTATAGAGAAACCATTCAGCGTCCTGCTTCAAAAAGTTATAAGCACAAAAAACAATCTGGTGGAGCTGGTCAGTTTGGTGAAGTACACTTAAAAATTGAACCATGGTCTGAAGGTATGTTGGAGCCGGAAGGATTTAATGTGAGAGGTAAAGAAGAGATTAGTTTAAAATGGGGTGGAAAATTAATCTATTACAATTGTATAACTGGTGGGGTGATAGATACCAGATACTTACCTGCAGTAATGAAAGGGATTTTAGAAGTTATGGAAGAGGGTCCGTTAACCGGATCTTATGCACGTGACATTCGTGTAATGGTTTATGATGGTAAGATGCATTCGGTTGATTCTAATGATATTTCGTTTAAAATAGCAGGAGCTCATGCATTTAAAGAAGCTTTTTTAGCCGCAAAACCAAAACTTCTAGAACCTATACATGATCTTGAAGTTAGAGTTCCAGAAGAGCTTATGGGTAATGTAATGACAGATTTACAATCGAGAAGATCTATAATAATGGGAATGGATAGTGATGGAAAACACCAAATTATAAAAGCAAAAGTTCCTTTGGCGGAAATGTATAAGTATTCTACCAGTCTGCGTTCTCAAACCCAAGGTAGAGCTACCTTTAAAACAAAGTTTTCATCTTTTGAGCCTGTTCCACAAAATGTACAAAAAGAACTGGTAAAAGAAAACGACTAAACTCATTATAACTCATAGTCAGGGCTTTACATCTAGTAAAGCCCTGACTAAATTTGTAAAATTTAAATATGAAAATATTCAGATCAGAAAGTTTTGTCGATTATAGTACTTACACTTTTAATTATGCCACCTATTGCATTCAAGAAAATAAAAATGAAATTTCACAAATTTACGATCTTGGTTTTTTACCATATTCTAATAATACAAATTTAGAATATGAATCTTTTTATTTAGCCAGAAGTTTAAGAGTTGATCTAAATCGTTTTAAAGAATCTTCTGAAAATAGAAGAGTAGGAAAAAAGATAGCTGAGTTACATCCTGAATTTACTGTTGTTCCAGTAGAGAAGTTCAACCTTCAAGATGAAAAATTTCTTAAATTCTGTTTGAATTACGGCAATTTAAGATTTAGTGAAGGGTTAGAACTCAAGAGGTTGCAATTTATTCTTAAAAGGGAAAGCATTTCACATATCTTCGAATTTAAAATTAAAAATGAAAAAGTAGGATTTGTAATTGCCATCATCCGAGGTAATAGCCTGCATTATTGGTTTTCTTTTTATGACATGACTTATCAAAGTTATTCATTGGGAAAATATATGATGTATAGTATTATTAACTGGGCACAAGACAATAAATTGGAAAAAGTATATCTTGGTACTTGTTACGGAGAAAAGTCGCTTTACAAGGTTAGAGATTTTAAAGGATTGTCATTTTATGATGGAAATCAGTGGAATGAAGATATGAAGTTACTAAAGGAAAAGTGCAAATCTGACAACGAATTTGTACAAGATTATTTTAAGCAAGATACCGAACTGTTTCTGGAGAGGTTAAGTATTTAGAAAATTAAATGGTTCAATCAAAGTAACCTAATTTTCGAATACCAAAATCTTATACAAATAAATGTTCAAAAGTGAATAGGTAATTATTAAAATATTTAACTTTGTACTATTAAATATTCTATTATGAAACTTTTATTATTAAGCATCATTCTATTAGGTTTAGGCTTCGCCGGAATAGCAATTAAAATCTGGGCAAAAAAAGATGGTGAATTTGACGGCACCTGTGCTGGAAGCAATGTTAAATTGAAAGCAGAAGGTATAACTTGCGGATGCGGTAATCAAGACAAATGTTGTACGAATTTAGATAATTTAGAACCTACTGTTACGGTTAAAAAATTATCTTAAAACTACATGATTCTGCTTGTTGCATTTTGTTTAGTTGTATTTATTCAAATCTTTTTTTATTTATTTCTTTTCGGAAAATTTACTAATTCTTCTACCGTAAAAGGCAATTTATACAAACAACCTGTTAGCCTGATAATTTGTGCAAAAAACGAAGAAAGTAATCTAAAAACAAACTTTCCCCTATTTGCTGCTCAAAATTACAAGCAACTTGAAATTGTTTTAATTGATGATGCATCAAATGATAGTACCCTAGAATTGATGAAGCAATTCAAAAAGAGATATGATAATTTGACAATTCAAATAATATCTATTTCACCACAAGAATCAAGTGGTAAAAAATATGCATTAAGCAAGGGTATCAAAAAAGCAAGTAACGATGCGCTCATTCTAACCGATGCCGATTGTTTTCCTAACAGTAAGGAATGGGTTCGCGAAATAAGTGCTCATTTCTCTAAAGATAATTCGGTTGTTTTAGGATACGGTGCCTATAAAAAAATAAAAAAATCATTTATTAATAAATTAATCCGATTTGAAACCTTACTAACGGCCATTCAATATTTTTCTTATGCAAAAATGAACAAAGCCTATATGGGTGTAGGAAGAAACATAGCCTACAATAAGAAAGAGTTTATTAAAGCGAATGGTTTTTCAGGGCATTCTCATATAATATCTGGAGATGATGATCTGTTCATCAGCCAAATAACTACATCAAATAATATAGCTATTTGCTACTCAAAGAAAAGTTTTACGATTTCTGAGCCTGAAATCAAATTTAACAGTTGGATCAAGCAAAAAAGAAGACATATTAGCACATCCTATCATTACAAATTATATCACAAAATTTTACTTGGATTATATTATATTTCTCAACTACTGTTTTGGGTTTTGGCCTTAACCTTATTGGTTCTAAAAACATATATACCTTTCCTATTATTCCTTATTTTGATTCGATTTATTGTTTGGTATTATACTATAATTAATTCAGCTAAAAAGCTTGACGAAAAAGATTTAATCATATTTGCGCCTTTATATGAAATTTCAATTATATTTATACAATTGTATATATTTATTAGAAACATAATATCTCCTCCAAAATATTGGTAGTGAATACATGAGCGGAAAAATAGACATTAATCAACTAGTTGTACAAGCCAAAGGTGGCGACCAAAAAGCCTTTAGTACTATATTAAATTTTTATTGGAAAGAGGTTTATCACTTTCAATTCAATAAATGCAAAAATGAAGATGAATCGGAAGATATTACCATTAAAACATTTGCGAGAGCTTTTGATAAAATAAATAATTTTGACGATAAATACCAATTCAAGTCCTGGCTTTTTACAATATCAAATAATATTTATATAGATCATTTACGCAAGAAAAAAACAGAGACAATTTCTATTAATAAAAGCACTAAAGAAGTTCATAAAATTGTTGATGAACAGCCATCTCCGGCTGATAAGCTTATTCAAGAGCAAAATTTGGCACAGTTAAAAGCATACATCAAACAATTAAAGGCCCATTACCAAGAGGTAATAAACCTTCGATATTTTCAAGAGTTAAGTTATAAAGAAATTGCTGAGATACTTGGGGAACCAATGAATAATGTTAAAGTTAAAC
>VAPK010539566.1_pt1 | contig 11652 bp, 9 predicted proteins | sample 3395031 | NCBI WGS metagenome assembly VAPK01 (sample SAMN08290443, study PRJNA428436) | hydrothermal vent metagenome | isolation source: Deep-sea hydrothermal vent chimney 1 | place: Pacific Ocean: Juan De Fuca Ridge
GACCGCTCCGGTTCCGCTGCCCGTCAATGTCGCGACATTTCGGGTCGGCTTGATATAGGACGGTTCGGAAAGATCGAGCTTTTTCAAAAGCTCCAGAGAGTGATGCAGCAGAAATATCGTTTCGCAACTTCGCGCCAGAATACGGCTGAATATGCTGTCGCCGTATCGGCGGTGACTCTCTTTGATCAGGGGCGTTTTCCTAACCATCGCCCGGCTCAGAGGGCCCGTTTCGTAAAATTTGTGTTTGTAGGTGACGTTTTTGGCCAGCGAGCCTTCGTTGGTTTCCAGTTGCAGAAATTTTTCGTTGATATGGGGCTGAATTCTGGTTTTGATCGATTTGCCCCGTTTGAAATAGCTGTTGGAACCGAATACGATGAATCGATCGAAGCTTTTTCCGATGTATTGCCACCCTCTGTCGAGAATAAGATGCATCAATTCGGGCAGATCGCCTTCCAGAGAGAGCAGCCGATCCGTCTTTTCACAGGTGACCAGGGTTTCGCTTTTGGCGCGTACAAGATGGTTTTCGAAAAACCGGATATTTTCTCTGACGAGGTTGGAAATTTGCAGTATATCGCCGGGGGTCGGATCACAGACCACGCCTCCCACGATCGCGTAGGAGTTGTGGGGGTATTGGCCGGCCAGGCGTGCGATCGCCTTGGCCATAGTGCGCGAAGCTTCCGCCGCGAGCGGAATCTTCTGCTCTCCTTTCAGCAGGGGGAAGAGCGTAAGATAGAGCCATTTGTAGTGGTTTTGGATCAATTCGAAATTGAGTGTCAATTCGCGGATGATTTTCGCTTTGGGTGAAATTTCGATCTTTTCGTGACACGCTTCGAGCGCCTTGACCGTCGCGATCAGATGCGCATGCCCGCAGATACCGCAGACACGGGGGTTGATCACCAGCGCATCTTCGGCCCGACGCCCTTCCAAAATCTTTTCGATACCCCTCGATGAGGTGAAGACGATATCGACGAAATCGATCTTCTTTTGTGCGAAATGGAATCCGAGTGTCGCTTCGCCCTCGACCTTCTCTATCAGTTTTTCGACTTTGACACTTTTCATATCTTTAAAAACCTATCTATCGTCTTTATCGTCTCTTTATCGATATCTATATCCGTTGCAAACTCTCTCCATCTGCCAACAGCTTCTCTAACCTCATCTATGATAGTTTGCGCATCTTTTATACGATGCTTTTTGGCAAGCTCTTTTAGATGCGTCAATGTGGGATTTTTGCCTTCGTTTAGATATGTGGTGCTGTGTTCGCCTCCCGGACCAAACGAAAATGTCACATCATAAACAGGCGAGAGTCTCCACTCACCTTTGTCATCCATCAAAAAAGAGAAGTTTTTGGCATGATCGTCTCGGTTGTGGACAAAGAGGTTAAAACAAGCCAGACGAAACATCTTTTTCTGTTCGTTGAAATTTTTTGCAAGATGCAAACTCAAAGATAACAGATCGTCATAGTCTAAAGTCGGAAACCTAAAGTCACTATGCGTAAGCCCGGCGACCGAGTGCATGTGAACTCTCGCATCCCCTACTCTATCGAACCTTTTTGCAGCGAAATATCTCCCATGTTTACTCTCCAAAAGAGCAACTTCACCAACTTCCAAACCAGCCTCTTTTGCCATGAGTGCATAAATATACTCGATAGCTCCTATATCTTTTGGGTCGGTAGAGGAGGCAAACTTGACCATCCAGTGAGAAAATCCACTCACAAGATTCTGCTGTCCATGGATGATACTCTTTTTGTCGTTACTTAGCTGAACCAAAACTTTCGGTCTAGCTCCAGCGGATGAACCACCCAAAAAGAGAAGTTCATCTATCAACTCTTCGCTACTACCCTCTAGTATATCTTGTGAACTCTTTGCCAACTCATCAAGCACAATCTCATCAAAAGAGCTTTTTACCGCCTCTTTAGAGGGCTTGAAACTCAAAGCCCCCATACCAAACTCTCCAACATAAGAGAGTCTATCAAGAGGAGTCAAAGAGTTGGGATTTATCCCAAGAGACGAGAGATGCCTATCCATCAAAAGCCTACCCCAACCATCAGGAAGCGAATCGGCAAAAACCCCAAAAAGCCCATCATAAGGAGAATCCTTACACTCGATAACCCCACTCTTTAGGGGGAGTTTATAAGGAGAGATTTCGATACCTGTTTTTAGAAACTCTTTTGTGTATTCGAAGTAGATTTTATTGTTTATGATAGCAAGTGTACCAAGGGTGGTTTTTTGGGTGGGTTGGTGGAGGTGGACGGTTAGTTTAGCTGTCATTTATATCCCCTAAACTCTCCACCACAATCTCCCTCTCCCCACAAACCCCCTCAAAATCCTCCAAACACTCAAGCACCAAAGCAAGCTTCAGCAAAGACTCGAAAGCTATCTGCCCGCTCTGCTCAAACCTTTTGATAGAGCCCAGACTCACGCCGCTTTTTTGCGATAACTCTTTTTGGGTGAGTTTCAAGGCTTTTCTTCTGGTTTTAAATCTTTGGCTTATTTCCCTCAACATATCGGCGGGAGTTTTCGGCAAAAAAGCTAACATTTTATCCCTTTTGGCTATCTTTTTATCATTATAGCTAAAATATTAGCCTAAAACAAATCCTCTTCGAGTCTGTTGATCTTAAACGCCTTGGAAACACCCGTGAGCGTCAGATAGGCGCGTTTGGGGACATCCAGCGGCAGATACTGCGGGATGCCCATATTCTTTTTGGTGACAAAGAGATTCGGACGCGGAAAAGATGGCTCGGTACAGCCGTGGCATGGTTCTCCGTTTCTGGTTTTGGAGTTGGTTTCGTTCCAGAGGATCTTGTTGCAACTGCCGTGGGTAAAGGGTGCTTGGCATCCATGGTCGTAAAACATACACCCCTCTTTTTCTCCGAAGTTGTGGTTGTCCACTTTGTATTCGAAGTATTCGTTTCGGGTGCATCCGTTGTGAACGGTGTAGGCGAAAAACTCTTTGGGGCGACGATAGATGTCGAGCGAAGGGGCGATTTTCTCTTTGAGCATATAGAGCGTTTCGACCAAAATTTCCGGATGGATCGGACAGCCGGATATCGAGACGACTCTCTTTTCGTATCGGGCGAAACGCTCGCTTTTTCTATCTTGAGCGTACAGAAGGCCGCCGGGGTCGGGATAGGGGCTTTCTTTGAAAATGCCTCCGAATGTGGCGCACGTTCCCACGGTCACGATTCGTTTCACCCGGGATGCGTACATCTCTATCGTATCGACGATGGATCTGCCGCCTCTTTGGAAGCTTTGCGATATCGCTCCTTCGATGAGCAGGATATCCGTTTCATGGTAGTCGTTGACGATCTCTTCGAGCGTGTACGGCGAATCGATGATCGGATGGTGCACGAAAGTGAAATCCTCCAGAAACTGTTCGAGTGCGGGGTAGTTGAAAAAGGAGTGGGCGTTTCCGTTGCAAGCGAGCCCCTGAATCCAAAGAAGCCTAGTTTTCATCGCTTTTGAGAGCTCTGTAGATATTGTCGGAGATATCCTCGATGTAGTAGTCCAGCTCTTCTGGCAGGACCTTCTCCCCGTATAGAAAAACCATTCCCCCCAGATATCCCATGAAGAGTCCGAATGCCGAGAAAAAATCCTGATCGCGCAACTCCCCTTTGCGTACCCCCTCTTCGAAAAAGATCATGATTTCCGTCACGAAGTCGCTTACGCAGATCATCCCTTCGCATCCCTCTTTGAAAACCTCGCGATTGGCCAGATAGACGCGAAGAAAGTATTCGATCATCTCCGGCTGCTCCTGCGCGGTTTTGAAATAGACTCTGACGATCTTGTCTATCTTCTCTTTCGTGGATATTTCCTGGTCGTTGATTCTGCGGAGTTCCGAGCCGAGATAGGCGGAGATGTATTTGATGATCTCTTTGGCGAGGATGTCTTTGGATTTGAAGTAGTTGTAGAGGTTTCCAACGCTCATGCCAAGCGATTTGGCTATATCGGGAATCGTAGTGCTGTAAAATCCCTCTTTTGAAAAGAGCTTCAAAGCCTGAAGCATGATTTTCGCTTTTTTCTCTTCTTTGGTCGGTCTGGACACGCACATCCTCCCTATAGGAAAATTGATACTAAGTATAGCAAATTATTTCAAAAGAGCGTGTGCGCCAGCTCGTATCGAAGCGAAAAACCGCTCCGGTTAAATTTTTGAAGATATAATGGATATTGAAAAGACATAATTTATCGGAGAAAGATTTGAAATTATTGAATGAATTCATCCGCAAAGAATCGAGTGCCGGAATCTTGCTGATCGTCGTCACCGTTTTAGCCCTAGCGCTTCAAAACAGTTTTCTCTCCGACTTTTACAACCGTTTTCTGCATACCCATGTCGAGATACGTTTCGGCGATCTGCAAATCGCCAAACCGCTGCTTTTGTGGGTCAACGACGGATTGATGGCGGTCTTTTTCTTTCTGATCGGGCTGGAGGTCAAGCGCGAAGTGATGGAGGGGCATCTCTCTTCGCTCGGCCAAATCGCACTGCCCGGTATCGCTGCGGTTGGCGGCATGGTCGTTCCCGCGCTGGTTTATATGGCTTTTAATCATAGCGATCCCTTTTCGATGAACGGCTGGGCGATTCCGACCGCGACCGATATCGCCTTCGCCTTGGGGATTTTGTCGCTGCTTGGCAACCGCGTGCCGGTTTCGCTGAAGATCTTCTTGATGGCGTTGGCGATCATCGACGATCTGGGTGCGATCGTTATCATCGCCATCTTCTATACCGGCGAACTCTCGAGTGTTTCGATCGCGATCGCTTCGACGGCGCTGGCGGTGCTTTTTGCGATGAACCGTATGGGCGTAGCGCGCAAGGCTCCCTATATTCTGGTGGGGATCGTTCTTTGGGTGAGCGTGCTCAAATCGGGCGTACACGCGACGCTGGCGGGTGTGGCGCTAGCTTTCATGATTCCGCTAAGCTCCAAAAACGAGGAGGGAGAGACTTTTTCGATGGCCAAAGAGATGGAGCACGATCTGCACTACTGGGTGGCTTTTTTGATTTTGCCGCTTTTTGCTTTCGTCAATGCGGGTGTCGATTTGCGCGGCATTTCGGTCGAGGAGATGAGCGGAAGCGTACCGATGGGTATCATGCTGGGGCTCTTTGTCGGAAAGCAGTTAGGGGTTTTCGGCTTTTCATGGATCGCGATCAAGACGGGTCTGGCCAAACTTCCGCAGGATAGCAGTTGGATGCAGCTTTACGGATTGGCGGTATTGACGGGGATCGGTTTTACGATGAGTCTCTTTGTCGACTCTTTGGCGTTCAACGATACGCAGATCTACCACTTCGCCGACAAACTCGCGATTTTGTTGGGGTCGTTTCTATCGGGAATCGTAGGGTATCTGATTTTGAGAATGGCGAAATAGAGGGTGGCGAAAAGCTCGCCACTCTCCTTTTACGCTTTTTTGTGGCAAAACCACCAATCAAAACAGCTATGCTCATCGCTTTGGAGTCTCTCTTTCGCCTCCTGCGTGCTCGTTGCGGGCGGGACGATCACGTGGTCTCCGACCAATTCGTTGTTCGGCCATCCGGCAGGTGTCGCAACTCCTTGGGTATCGCTTAGCTGCAGTGCCTTCACCACCCGGACGATCTCGTCCATATTACGCCCGATTTCCTGCGGATAGTAGATGACCGTACGGGTGATTCCCTCTGGATCGACCACAAAGACCGCGCGTACGGTATTGCTTCCTTTTCCCGGATGGAGGAGTCCGATACGATTGGCGATTTCGTCGTTTGCCGCGATGATCGGAAAGGTGATCTCGACGTCGAGTTTCTCTTTGATCCACTCCACCCATTTGATATGGGAAAAGACTTGATCCACCGAGAGTCCGATCAGTTCGCAGTTGAGTGCTTTGAACGCTTCGATGCGTTTTTGAAACGCGACAAATTCAGTCGTACATACCGGTGTGAAGTCCGCCGGATGGCTGAAAAGCACGAACCACTTTCCTTTGTAATCCGCGGGTATGTTCATCACACCCTCCGTCGTTTTGACGTTTTCGAGAGTCGCGAATTTGTCTCCCAAGAGAGGCATATTGATTTTGTTTTCCATCTTTTTTCCTTTTTCTATATTCGAGATGTAGTTTTACGAGATTTCGCTCGAGGGCTTAGCCGACGGTCACGTCTTTGGCGCGCTTTTTGAAGTACTCTTTCTCCACGCCGCAGAGCGGACATTTGCCCGGCGCTTTCTTGCCGCGGTGAACGTGCCCGCACACTTCGCAGACCCACTCCTCCTCTTCGTCGCTTTCGAAGAAACCTTCGTCGATGAGGGCTTGCTTGAGCGCGAGATATTCCGCTTCGTGTTCGACTTCCACCTTTCCGATGGCGGTAAAGAGGCGGGCGATCGCTTTGTGGTCCTCCTCTTTGGCGATGGCCGCGAAGTTGGGATACATCTCTTCGTGCTCGTATCGCTCGCCGTCGGCCGCGTATTGAAGATTCTTTTTGGTCGTATCAAGCTCGATCCCGTGAATCAGTTTGTTGTAGGCTTTGAACTCCGCCATGGCATGGTACTTTTCGTTTTCCGCCGCTTCCCGGAAAAAGCGCGCGATGCGATGCAATCCTTCGGCATACGCCACTTCGGCGAAAAACTCATATTTGTTTCTCGCCTGTGATTCGCCGGCAAACGCTTTGAGGAGATTGACAGCGGTCAAATCTTCGGTAATCATCTCCATCTCTTCCCCGCAGCAGACCAGTTTGCCGCCGCCGACTTTTTGCACCTCCACTTCGTTGCCGCATCGGTTGCATCGATAGGTTTCGTACGTTCTCATTTGACACCTCCTTTGATACTCTCTACAAACTCCGTAATATCGTCATGAAGCGCTTGCAGATCCTCTTCATGCTCCACCTCGTCCGCCAATATTCGGCTCACGATATCGTAGGTGACGATATCTTTTTCTCTGGTCAGATCCGCCAGTGCGGAGTAGGTGTCGATCGCACACTGTTCGCCTTTGATCGCATCCTCCAAAATCGCCACGACGTCGAAATCCTTGGGCTCTTCGTAACCGCAGTTGGTGTGCGTAAACCACGCTTTGGGGTTCAGCAGCGGCGTACCGCCCAGCTGCAAGATACGCTCCGCCACCATATCCGCATGACGCAGCTCGTCGGCCGCATGCTGATCGAGTTCGGCGATCGCGGCATCTTTCATGATCCCCTTGATCACTTTGGATTCGATGTAGTATTGATAGTAGGCCAGCCACTCGTCCGCATAAGCTTTGTTCAGCAGTCTGACCACCTCCTCTATCTCTATTCCCTTGATAATCGCGTTACCATGCTTTGCCATCTTGTCTCCTTTCGGTAATTTTTTGTAATGGATAACTTTTTTCCATAGATAATTATAGGATAATTTAGCTTAAAGGAAAATAATTTTCCAATAAATCGTATTTTTCGGCTCGAATCCTCTTCGATGCGGCTTTTCGCTATAATAGACGCAACGACCAAAGGAGAGAGTATGCCCTCGAAACTGGAAGCTATCTGCACGCAGCTGTTGCGCAAAGAGGATTTGACGATCGAAAAAGAGGTGCTTCGAGCGCTCGAAAAGGTCTCCGTTTCGGCGAAGATCTACCATCGGCCAGGACCTGGTATCAAGATCTTTTCCAAAAAGCAGCTCGCGCTTTCGGATATTCTTCCGATCATCTCCGACTACGGCCTGAGGGTGCTCAGCGAAGTCTCTTTCGTGGTGAAGGCGGGAGAGATCGACTTGTTCGTGACCAAACTTCGGCTCGATATCGACGACGCTTCGTTGCTCAAAGCGCACGGAGAAAACATCATCGAAAGTCTCGTGGAGGTGTTGGAGGATCCCGACTTCGCCAGTTGTCGTCTTTTTCACCTGATCTATCGGGAGAATTTCTGCGCCAGAGGAGTGTTGCTCTTTCGTACGATCGTCCATTACGAAAACCAACTGGTTCTGGAGTTCAATATCGAGCATATCGTCGACGTTTTGATCAAATATCATGAGATCTCCAAATATTTTCTCGATTATTTCGAGCGCAAATTCAATCCCTCCGTAAAGCGGAGGGAGGTGTCGCTGAAAAAGACGACCGATGCGTTGCGGGAGGCGTTTAAAAAGGTGGAGAGTGCGGATGAAGACAGAATATTGAAGCTCTTTTTCACGATACTGGAGAATATGACGCGTACCAGTTACTATCTGAAAAAGTCCTCGATCGCGATCAAGATGGATACCGGGCCGCTCAAACCCTATCTGGTGGGCGTGCAGCCCAATATCGAGATTTTCGTCTACGCGACGACGTTCAGAGGGCTTCATTTGCGGATGGGGGCGGTCAGTCGCGGCGGATTGCGTTACAGTACGCGTCCCGACGACTACCGGGTGGAGATCAAATCCCTGATGGCCGCCCAGGAGGGCAAAAATGCGATCATCATCCCCAGCGGCGCGAAAGGGGGCTTCGTGATCGACAAGCCCAAAAGCAGACTGACGCCCGAAGAGTTCCGCTCCTACTATACGATTTTCGTCGATTCTCTGCTCGATATGGTGGACAACAAAGATGACGACCGTATCATTCGTGACGAAAAGATCGTGGCGTATGACGAAGCGGATACCTATTTCGTCGTGGCGGCCGACCGCGGTACGGCCAGTATGAGCGATGTAGCCAATCAGATCGCCAAAAAACGCCGTTTCTGGATAGGGGATGCGTTCGCCAGCGGCGGAAGCAACGGTTTTCATCACAAAAAACTGGGGGTCACCGCCAAAGGGGCGCTCAAGTCGATTCAGCGTTTTTTCATCGAAAAGGGGGTGGATTTTTACAAAGAGCCGATCACCGTGGTGGGTATCGGATCGATGAGCGGGGATGTTTTCGGTAACGGTATGATCGCGAGCGATCGCTTCAAGCTCGTCGGTGCGATCAGTCATGACGAGGTTTTCATCGATCCCGACCCCGACCCCCGCATCTCATGGGAGGAGCGAAACCGGCTCTTTCATGCCGAGCGGGCGAAGTGGTCCGATTACGATCCGCGTAAAATCTCCAAAGGGGGAGGCGTTTTCAAACGGGAAGCGGTCGATATCGTGATCAGCGACGAAATCGCGAAACTGCTGCGCACCAGGCGTCGGCATTTCGGCGGAGAAGAGCTGGCTAACGCACTGTTGAAACTGCCCGTGGATATGATCTACAACGGCGGAGTGGGTACCTACGTAAAAGCTTCCGGCGAAAGCAACCTTTCGGTGGGGGACAAGGAGAACGAATACGTCCGAATCGACGCGGAGGAGATCGAGGCTTACTGTTTTTGCGAAGGGGGCAATCTGGGACTCACGCAGGCTGCCAGGATCGAGTATGCGAAAAAAGGCGGCCGTATCAATCTCGACAGTATCGACAACGCCGCCGGCGTCAACACGAGCGATCATGAAGTCAACCTCAAGATCATTCTAAATTCGCTGGTGAGAAAAGGGGTGATCGACGAAAAAGAAAAAGGCGCACAACTGAAGGCGATGAGCGACTGGGTGGTGGGCAGCGTGCTCTGGACGAGTTATTTCCAGGCGTTGGCGATTTCGCTCGATCGTATCCGCTCCCAAAAAGAGAGGGCCGCATTCGTCAGGGCGGTCGAAGTGCTCGAACGCAATCTGGAGGTTTTCAAACGGAAATATTTCGAAATTCCCAGAAACGCCGAGTTTGACGACGTGGTCGATTCGGAGGGGAAGATTTTGCGTCCCGTTCTGGCCGTGTTGCTGTTGTACGCGAAAATCTTTCTCAAAAAACTGCTCAATGCGAGCGATCTGTACGAGAAGGATAGCTTTTTCGAAAAGTATCTCTTCAAATATTTTCCCAAACAGTTCGTCGCGATCTACGAAGACGAGATTCTCGCCCATCCGCTGCGCAAAGAGATCACCTCCATGATCATCGCCAACAAGATCATCGACCAAGCCGGTGCGACCTTCATCAGCGATTTCGACGAACTGGGCGGCGAGAAGTTTCTCTACAAGATCAAATCCTATCTGATCACCAATCAACTTTTCGACGCCAACGACACCCGATACGAAATCTATCGGGCCGATTATACGATTCCGGCGGATTTGCAGTATCGGCTTTTGCTCAAAACCGAAGAGGAGATCGCCTACAATATCACTTGGATGCTCAAAAGTCTGAAAAACGAAGAGATCGATTTCGCATCCATACTGGAGTACAAAAAGGCGATACACAAAGTCATCAAAGAGATGCGGATTCCCCGCAAGGAGATCGTCGAGGGCAACGAGACGATCAACCGCTTTTTCGCCCATCTGAACCTGTTGAAATTCGCGACGGCGATTTTGAAAATCACCAAAAGCACGGGATTCGGTTTTACGGAGGCGGCTTCCGTCTTTTACCATATCGTCTACGCTTTCGAAATTCCGTTTTTGATCGAAAAGATCGAAAACATCCCGATCCGCAACCCCAACGACGATCTGCTCCAACTCCAACTCCAGCAGTTGATCGAATATCTGGTGGTCGATCTGACGCGGGAGATTCTAAGATACAAGCGTGAAGGCGAAGATACGCGTACGGTACTTCGCAACTATCTAAAAGAGAAGTCTTTCAACTTCGAACGGTACGAAAAGATGCTGGAGTATTTGAAGACAAACGAGCAGGTGACGATCTCGGATCTCTCGATCACGGTCAACTATCTGCTTTTTATCAAGAGTTGAGGAGCGATGCGGATGCAGGTGACCAATCGGGATATCGCGGCGATTTTCAACGAATTGGCGGATCTGCTCGAAATCAAAGGGGAGAATCCGTTTCGGGTACGGGCGTATAGAAACGCGGCACGGCTGCTCGATGCGTTGGGGGAGTCGGTCGAAGAGATGCTCGAGAGAGGGGAGGATTTGACGAAACTTCCCGGAATAGGAGAGGATCTGGCGGAGAAGATCGCCGAAATCGTTCGTACCGGCAGACTGCAAAAGTTGGAAGCGTTGAAAAAAGAGATTCCCGAATCGCTGCGTTCTATGCTTTCGATCGAGGGGCTCGGCCCCAAGCGGGTGAAGATTCTTTACGAAAAACTCCATCTCACGGATGCGCGGGAGCTCGAAAAGGCGGCCAGAGCCCATAAGATACGTGCGCTGGAGGGGTTCGGGCCCAAAACGGAGGAGGCGATCATCAAGGGGGTCCGGCTGCTCAAACAGGAGGGTGTCAGGCACCTTTTCGCGGAAGCGGAACCAATCGCGAACGATCTGGTCGACTATCTCAAAAAGGCTCCCGGACTCAAGAGCGTGGATGTGGCGGGTAGTTTTCGGCGCAAAAAGGAGACGGTCGGCGATCTGGATCTGCTTTGCATCGCCGAAGATCCGGCCGAAGTGATCGGATACTTCACGAAATTCGAACGGATCGCCGAGGTGATCTCCGCCGGTACGACGCGCGCGACGGTGGTCCTCAAAAACGCGTTGCAGATCGATCTGAGAGCGGTCAAGGAGGAGAGTTACGGTGCGGCGTTGCACTACTTTACCGGTTCGAAACGGCATGTGATCGCCGTGCGGAAGATCGCGATCGATCTGGGATTGAAAATCAACGAATACGGCGTCTACAAAAAAGGGAGACGTATCGCGGGAAAAGAGGAGGCGGAAGTCTACAAGAGCGTGAAACTCCCCCTCATTCCGCCCGAACTCAGGGAAGAGCGGGGAGAGATCGAGGCGGCAAAGAAGGGAAGGCTTCCCGATTTGATCGAAAGATCCGACCTGCGGGGCGATCTGCA
>VAPK010579938.1_pt1 | contig 11652 bp, 12 predicted proteins | sample 3395031 | NCBI WGS metagenome assembly VAPK01 (sample SAMN08290443, study PRJNA428436) | hydrothermal vent metagenome | isolation source: Deep-sea hydrothermal vent chimney 1 | place: Pacific Ocean: Juan De Fuca Ridge
GTTTAAGAGTGCTGTAGTAGAAAATGTTTTCGTCGATGTTTCATTTAAAAGTGCATCTGGTATTGAGGCGGGTAAAACGCCGGTTAAATTACGAAATGTAAAAGTGGGCGAAGTAACCGAAGTCAGATTTACTGAAGATCTATCAGAAGTGGAAATAGAAATGGAATTAACCGGAGTCTCACTCGAGCGACTAACCAATACGACCCGGTTCTGGGTGATCCGCCCACGCATTGGTATTGAAGGAGTGAGTGGACTGGATACATTATTAAGTGGTGCATTTATTGAAATTGACCCGGGTGAAGGTGGCACAGCACAAACAATATTTAAAGGCCTGAAAGAACCACAAATTTATCAGTTGGGAAACCCTGGTACAAGCTATCTATTAAATTCAGATAAGTTAGGATCGATCAGTCGAGGTTCATCCATAAAGCATCGGGGCATAACCGTAGGCAGCGTCACAAAATATAAACTAACGGATGATCACAGCCATGTACAAATCGAAATTTTTATTGAATCACCACATGATCAGTACGTCACAAGACATACTCGCTTCTGGAATGTTTCCGGCATAAATATAGCACTAAATGCAAAAGGCTTTGATTTTGATATGGAGTCTATTAGTTCTTTGGTCGCAGGTGGAATCGCCTTTACTAATGAATACGCACCTGAAAACTTAATCGCGGCAGAAAAGAACAATTTATTTACTTTGCATAATACAGAAGCACCGGAAATCGAAGAAACAGCTGTGTTTTCTGTGCCCATGAAATTATATTTTGACAATGGTGTCAGTGGCTTATCAATTCATGCACCCGTTGAATACAAAGGTATTCGTATTGGTACAGTTAAAAAAGTCGGCGTAGAAATCAATACAGACACTGATGAAATGATTACCTTTGCAATGATTAATGTCGAACCCGATCGCCTGCCTACGAATGAACTACACACTAATCTAAGCGCTAAAAAAAGAACACAATTAGTTTATCGTTTTTTTGAGCACATGGTCAAAGTGGGGGGGCGAGGACAACTAAAAAGCAACATTTTAACGGGTCAATCGCTAATTGTGTTTGATAATTTTTCTGATGCAAAAAAAGAACCGATTAGGTATGTTGATGATCTTGCCATTATACCAACGGTGCCGGAAACGGTAACCGGGATCATAAAACAAATTAATGAACTACTGGTGAGAATAAAATCTGTGCCTATTGAGAACATAAGTAAAAACTTAAACGAAGCCACAGAAAATATGAATGATTTAATTAAGTCGTTAAATGTCGAAGAAGGCGGTGTGACGGGTGTACAGCTTAATGAAACGATGAATGAGTTGAGTAAAGCGGCGCGCTCAATCCGAATTGTATCTGAGTATCTTGAGCGTCACCCGGAAGCGTTAATAAAAGGCAAAAAACCTGAGTAAATATCATGAACATATTTCACAAAACACTATTAACTGGAATAATTATTTTATTGTCAGCATGTGGCGCATCCCCAAAAACGAATTTTTATATATTAAGTGCTAAACATGATAACGAAATAATAACACATAAAAAAATGGCCATAGGGGTATGGAAAGTTTATCTGCCTGAATTAATTGACCGCCCGGAAATAGTTACGCGCACCGGCACACATACCATTAAACTTGCTGACTTTCATCGCTGGGCTGGAGGACTATCAAGTAATATAAGTTTATTGATTGCAAGTGAACTTTCTCATAATTTAAAAACCGGCCATGTTGATGTATATCCCTGGTCAACATATCGAAATTTTGATTATCAGGTAAAAGTTCACATCTGGGAATTTTATGGTGAACTAAATGGCAAAAGCAAAATTAACGGTGCCTTTGTTATTTTAAATGGCAAGGGTAATAAAAAAATTCAGGAAGAAGTATTTTCATTTGAAGAAAAAGTAAAGAATGAAAATTACAGCGAGATGGCGGCTGCAATGAGCCGACTAGTGGTTTCTTTATCTGATAAAATTTCGCAGGCTATCAGTGCTCAACATAGTAAAAAGTAACAACAGGCTATGACGCATTTGTAACCCCAATCTATGACAAAATCGTAATCTCATATAAACAGCCGCTAATAGCACATTTTAACTCAGGATGCAATAATGCCTGAAAGGCCACCTTGTTGGCTTCATTCAGGCGTTCTTCAAAAGCCTTATGTTGATTCCTTAAATCAATATTCTGCTGTATCTTAAGCTTCAACTCATCCTGCTTAAATGGCTTAACAAAATAATCCACCGCACCAGCTTCATAGCCTTTCAATATCTCCTCTTCCTGGGTATTTGAAGAAATAAAGATAACCGGCGAGTTGCGGGTTGCCTCATTCTGTTTTAGTTGCCGACAAATTTCATAATCATCCAGCACCGGCATTTGAATATCCAGCAGGATTAAATCAGGGACATTATCCACCGCTGTTTTTAGCGCCTGTTCACCATCGCCTGCCACCATCATTTCAAATTCATCATTTAAAAGATGCACCAAAAAATCACGGTTCAACTCTTCGTCATCAACAACAAGTATCCTGTCCATAGATTTTCCCCTGGCAAATTCTGGAAATTAAATTCAAAAAAATTTCTGACTGAAATTGCACATCCAGTTCCACAGGACATCCCAGAAATAATACTACTGTGTAATTGTAGGTTATATGTCGTGACTATTCAGAGTAGGGTAATTAGGATTAGCACCTAATTACCCGAGTATTTTTCTGTGCTATAATGCATTATCTGCAAACAGATACCACTCTCTGAATTTTCCTCTATACGGACTCCCGTACAAACAGATAAAATCCCCCCTCTTTTAACAAACGGAAGAAGTCATAACATGCGTGTATCCCGATTCCTGCTCGCCACTCAGAAAGAAGTCCCTGCTGATGCGGAAATTATCAGCCACCAGTTAATGCTCCGCGCGGGCATGATTCGCAAACTTGCTGCCGGTTTATATACCTGGTTGCCACTAGGCCTACGGGTATTACGCAAGGTCGAGGCTATCGTGCGTGAAGAAATGAATGCCGCCGGGGCGCAGGAAGTACTAATGCCGGCGGTACAACCCGCCGAGCTATGGCAGGAATCCGGTCGCTGGGAAGAATATGGCCCTGAGCTGCTACGCATGCAGGATCGGCATGGCCGCGACTTCTGCCTCGGCCCCACTCACGAGGAAATCATCACCGATCTCGCCCGCAACCAGTTGCGCAGCTACAAACAGCTACCGGCTAATTTCTACCAGATTCAAACCAAATTCCGCGATGAAGTCCGGCCACGCTTCGGCATCATGCGCTCACGCGAATTTATTATGAAAGATGCCTACTCCTTTCATCTGAACAAGGCCTCACTCGATGAGACCTACCATATTATGCACCAGACCTATTGCCGGATTTTCGATCGTCTAGGTCTGGACTACCGGCCGGTTCGCGCCGACTCTGGTTCCATCGGCGGCAGCCTCTCGCACGAATTCCATGTGCTGGCAGAGTCCGGTGAGGATGCCATCGCCTTTAGTGATCAAAGTGACTACGCCGCCAATACCGAACTAGCTGAAGCCCTCGCACCCACGGAAACACGACCGGCTGCCAGCGAAGAAATGAGCACGGTTGCCACCCCCGATCAACACAGTATTGAAGAGGTCAGCCAGTATCTCGGAGTAACACCCGAAAAATGTCTGAAAACGCTAATTGTCAACGGCGAGGATGATCAACTGATCGCTCTGGTGCTGCGTGGTGACCACGAACTCAATTCCATCAAAGCTGAAAAAATCGAGGCTGTAGCCAGCCCACTAGCTCTTGCGGAAGAAGACAGCATTAAAAAAGCCATCGGCTGCGCCCCCGGTTCGATTGGCCCGCTCGGCCTGTCTATACCCGTCTATGTTGATCGCAGCGCGGCTATCATTGCCGACTTCGTCTGTGGAGCCAATCGCGATGGCGAACATCTCAAGGGGGTCAACTGGGAGCGTGATCTGACTACCACGAATATCGTTGATATCCGTACTGTTGCTGAAGGTGATCCCAGCCCTGACGGCAAGGGCTCCATCGTTATCAAACGGGGTATCGAGGTAGGCCATATTTTCCAGCTCGGCACGAAGTATAGTGCGGCTCTCAAGGCTGGCGTGCTCGATGAAAATGGCAAAAGTGTGATCATGAGCATGGGCTGTTATGGCATCGGTATCTCACGTATTGTGGCCGCAGCCATCGAACAAAATAATGATGATAACGGCATACTCTGGCCCGATAGTCTCGCACCGTTTCAGATTGCCCTGTTGCCAATGAACATGCATAAATCCGAGCGTGTACGTGATGCTGTGGAAACACTATACACTCAACTGCAGGATGCTGGCTTTGATGTGCTGCTGGATGATCGAAAAGAACGTCCCGGCGTGATGTTTGCCGACATGGAATTAATCGGCATTCCTCACCGCATCGTGGTGGGAGAAAAGGGGCTTGATAAAGGACAGCTGGAATATAAAGGCCGCAATACTAATGAAAAACAGGATGTGCCGATGGAAACAATCATTGAGTTCATGAAGGCCACAGTCTAAAGAGAATAATTTATATTCTCTTTAGATATAATTCCCCACCGCAAGCGGACGGGGTATTAAATTGTAGGTTGGGCTAAGTGAAACGAAGCCCAACAATTTGCCGCCGTCTTGTTGGGCTTCGCGTTGCTCTGCCTAACCTACTATTTTTTCGCTGCCAGCAGTGGGGATTAAACCCTCAGTGATTAAAATCGAACCTAATACACGGGATCATTCATTACTATAAAGATGACATATCTCAGTAATAATTGTAATAATATCTCTTATGAAAATATTCATCCTATTTACCGGTTTGCTATCTGCATTAATAATGCTGAATCAGGCCACAGCCGTTCCCGAGTCATCCACCGATAGTGATCTACGTGCTTTATTGATTGAGGCTATCAATGATGGCAGTAGCTTTAGTGATCGCTTCGAGGCCGAGGTCTGGCTGGTTGACATGTCAACACGGTTAGAATCACGAGTAAGCGATGCGGATAAACGCATCCCCATGTTGAAACAAATTCATTTTGAAGCCACCCGTGCCGGACTTTTCCCTGAGCTGGTGCTGGCCGTCATCGATGTGGAAAGTAACTTTAACCGTTACGCAATTTCACGCGCAGGTGCAATGGGGCTGATGCAAATAATGCCTTTCTGGCTGGATGAAATCGGTAAGCCCGGTGACAATCTGTTTAACTTAAAGACCAATCTGCGCATGGGCTGTACGATCCTGCGCTATTATCTGGACAAAGAAAAAGGTGACTTAACTCGCGCCCTGGCCCGCTATAACGGCAGCCTTGGCAGCCACCGCTATACAAAAAAAGTTTATCACGCCCTCGACAAGCGTTGGCGCAAACGCTAGGCTTAAATAAAGTGGAAACAAGAAACTACAAATATGGACAGCAGCTGCAACTATCATAAACTAATACAAGAAGTTGAAGCCGCAATCGAGCATGAGCAACTCATTCTCCCCTCCACTCCCGATACACTTGTTCGCGTCCGCCAGCTACTCAATGATCCTGATACCAGCACAGAACAACTTGCCAGTCTGATTGCCACCGATACCGCACTTGCCGCACGCATACTAAAAGTCGCCAATAGTGTTATATATAAAACTCACAAGGGTATAGATAATCTGCAACAGGCTATTTCCAGGTTAGGGCAGAAACTGATCGAAACGCTGATAACCAGCCACACCATCATGCAGTTATTTGCTCAGGATACCGTTAGCAGGGATGATCCGATAACCCGGCTTTTGCAGGAGGTGCAAAACCGAAGCATCCATGTTGCCCGGCTCAGTTATGCTATCGCCTGTCACAGTAAACAGTTATCTGCCGATGACGCACTGCTTGCCGGCCTGATTCATGACATAGGTTATCTTCCTTTACTGCAAATTCTGAATAAATCAAAAAAACTGAATGGTATGAATAAAGACGTTAGCCGTTTTCTTAAACATTGTCACCCCCAGGTGGGCGCTAAAATTTTACACAGCTGGAAATTTCCGGATATATTTATTGACGTTGCAAAGCAACATGAGCAACTTGACAGGAAAAATAGAGAAAATGCCGATCTGGTAGATGTGGTTATTATTGCCAATCTGCTTCTGCATGAAAGCAAAAGGCCAGAAGAAGATATCTCCAATATTAAGGTTAGGGTGTCAGCCTATACCCGGCTTAACCTGAGCACCGGTTGTACCACCTTTGACTTTGACGAACATATCGAGACAGCAACACAATTACTACCGGCTTAAAAGTTAAATATCTTTATTCACGATTGTCCTGTCTCAAACAATGGACTATCCGGTAATATATAGGTGTCAGGAATAAAATCCAGTATAATTTAACCTGTAGAAAATGTTTTGGGGATCAATAATTCATTTTCCTGACAGGATACCTCATCGACCTGTGCCGCAACCGGCCCATCCTTTAACCATTCACATAAACGGGCAACCATCTTTTCCTCACCACAAGCAAGAACATCCACGCTTCCATCATCCCGATTATGAGCAAACCCGGTCAAGCCTAATTTTTCGGCTTGTTGCTGAGTTTCTGCGCGAAAAAATACGCCCTGAACCTGACCTTCAACAACACAATACATACAAATATTCACAATATATTTATTGCCTTTATAGTTAAACAAAATGCAAGCGCTTATCCACAGATTTCAGAACAATCACTATTTGTCATTCCCGCTAAAACCCAGCCGGAATGACAGTCCTCCATCATTATTAATCGAGCATACCCCTGTTTACATTTTTCAGTTCTGCCTGGGTCTCATTTTATGCGAAAGCTTCTTCTTTTTTACTAGTATGACTATGTGCACTATCTGCGGCATGTGAAAGATATAGTGCCAAACCAATAAACATGATGCCTATCGCGAGATACAATAGTTCCAGTGGGAAATGAAATTTTATACTGATAGCATGCTTAAAAAACTTCACTATTAGAATCATCAATAATTTCCACCACATGGGTGACCACCTGTGCTCGAAATGCCGCTCTGACTTCACCCTGAAGATCAGGTGAAAGGTAATCCACCAGATGGACAGCATAAAGTAGGCTCAATCGTGGCCGGGAAAAACATGGCAATCGATGCCAGCAAACTTGCTACCTCAGCGGTAATCACGATCATGCGACTCCGCCAGAGAAAAAATTCAAACACACGTTCAACTATATTTTTGACGACTCATTTATTCTCCAGTATTTTTTCTAACGTTATAAAGCTCGGCGAGAGAAACCATCTGTAATTGCGTTTCTACTTCTTTCAAACCATTCAATGCACGATTTAAACTGGCATTCCAGTTATCTTTTCTGCTCCAGTCACCATCTTTTTCCGGCACACTAAGTGCAAGCTTGCGGTATAAATCAAGCAGTGATAAGTGTGAAAAATTATCGTTTAAACGCCAGGCATTTTTAGCAGGTTTCGTTACAAAACCGGAAACACGTAAGCGTTCCAGTAAGGCGGATAATTTAATATCCTCCCAGTTTTCTTTCTGTTTAAATTCTTCCAGTGTCAGAGCACTCCACATCGGCCGGCTTTCATTTTGCCATAAATATCCCAGCAGCCTGAATACCTGAACCAACTCTGTTCCCGCCACCCTGTTTTTTTCTGGCAATCGATGAATGTCCAGACTGTAGGTAATTTCTGCTCCCAGTAACACAATTAGCCAGGAAACATAAATCCAGATCAGCAACAGGGGAATAGCCGCCAGTGCCCCATAAAGTATGGCGTAGGTCGGAAACCAGGCAATGTACAGTGCAAATAAATACTTTGCCAACTCAAATAAAATAGCCGCCAGCGCACCTCCCACCATGGCATGCCGCCAGAGCACCGGAATATTTGGAATCCAGTGATACATAAAAGCCAGTAATAAGCCCGTTGCCAGCATCGGCAAAAAGGTCAAAATACTTGTACGTAGACCAAAACTATCCACTGTTTCTGAAACATAAGGTAAAGCCATCACATAGGTTGTAGCGGTAAGGCTGGCAGCAATGATCAACGGACCTATCAACAAAACAAATAACAGCAGAACCAGTCGAATAAAGGTGCGCCGGGTTCGCTTAACCCGCCAGATGCGATTGAAGGTCACATCAATGGTATTCAACAAGAGGATAGCAGTGACAAAGAGTCCTGCGCTACCAATCGTGCTCAGGCCCGCCGTCTTACGAACGAAACTAAGAAGATAGTTTTGTACCCCTTCGCCAACTGTCGGCACAAAAATATCCATCACAAATTGTTCCACCGTCCCCAGCAAGCCGGAAAATAACGGTAACGCGCTGAACAGGGAAAAAGCCACCGACAATAATGGCACCAGCGCCAACAGTGAAGTAAAGGTGAGCGAAGCGGCTACCTGGCTAATGTCGTTACGACGACACTGAGTAAGTACATGCCAGTTGAAACTGAAAAAATGGCGGGCCCAGATTAGGATGCGTTTGATATTCATGGCCACTACGGTCTCGTAAATATTATGATGGCATTGGCTATATTTCTGCTTACGTAATTAATGATGACTCTTACCCGTTGCAAGCTGGCCTTTTATATAGGAGAAAGGCGTTACAAAAGCAAAGGCGCAGCCATTAAAAAGGGCCCTTAACGGGCCCTTAAGATACAGCATTTAAATCTTACGGATTAACGAGCAAGATAGGCCGTGTCGGAATCTTCAACGGCACCTAAGCTCCAGCTACCGCGAGAGCGGGCGTGTGCCACAGCGGCATCCACATCAGCGGCTGAAGGAGTACTCTCGATGTCCAGCATCTGACCGGGATGAATCAGATCAGCATCCTTAATTTGATCGCTGTTATTTTTATAAATTAGCGGCCAGTTATAAGGATTGTCATAAACACTGGGTTTTGCCGAGATGTCCCACAGGTTATCACCGCGCATTACTTCATATTTTTGCATGCTGCCCGAGGCTGCCATTGCGCCTGAATCATCACTCGTCACAGCGGCCGCAGCAGTGGCGGCTCCCACCCGATTCAACTCACTGTATTTTTGCTTAACCGCACTTTCTGCCTGACGACGAGCCTTGTTCGCCAGCTTAATGGCTTCATCATACTTGCCATCGGCCATGGCTTTCTCAGCCTGTTTGATTAATTTTCCGGTATCACGCCATTCATACTCTTCAACCTTGGCTTTATCATTGGCTTTCTTTGCAGCGGCAATTGCAGCAGCAGCGTCATCCTGACCAACTTCTTCGGTGGTGCTCGCACAACCAACGGCTAGACCGATTGTCAGTACCAGCAAAAGTGCCAGTTTTAGCGAGTGGAATATCTTCATGTTGTCGACTCCGAGTTTTTAGAAATTATTAATAATGTAAATGCCAGAAAAAATTGTTTTGCCTTAAATTCCACTGTATCCCACAAATGAAACAGGAATATTGCCTGAATTAAGTAGCGGTCATTTGAAATTTAATATTAGCAGAAATTAAAGAAAGTTTACTCATTCCTTACATAAACGCAAGTATTTTAAGCAATTTTTGCCTATTCGTTCTGCTTTTTCTGCAAGGCATTCTGCCGGGCCTGCATGGCCTCCTGTTTCGCTTTCAGTGCTGAATCCCGCGCCGAAATGTAATCTCCTTCTTCCAGCTCCTGACTGGCCTGTTGCAATAACTGCTCGGCCTGTTTCAGCATTTCAGGCGCATGCGTTTTCGCACCTACGTCCCGTGCTGCCTGAATGGTCTGCCGGGCATTGCTCATTTCCTGGACAGGCGCAGTCATTGCGGCACAGCCGCTAATGAGCAACAGAATAAGGAAGCTGGAAAAAAATCTGGTGACAGAATAAGTCTGAAATTGCATACGTCTTGGGATGCGCTCGGCCATGTAATATTGCTAAAGAAAACTATCACCCGGCCTACAGGCTGTCAAGAAAAGACGGTAGAATAGTGGCATGAATGAGATATTAGTTTTATATTATAGCCGTCATGGCGCAACCGCCTCGATGGCTCAACAAATTGCCCGGGGCATCGAAAGTGTGAATGGGTTTTCTGCACGAATTCGTACGGTTTCCGAAATTTCCAGCTGCTGCGAGGCAACCGAGGATAGCATCCCGGAAAATGGCCCGCCTTATGCGGAAGCAGATGATTTGCTCGACTGCTGTGGGCTCGCGCTCGGGAGTCCAACCCGTTTTGGCAATATGGCTGCGGCACTAAAATACTTCATTGATTCCACCAGCCCGCTCTGGCTGCAAGGCGCGTTAGCGGGAAAACCGGCTACGGTGTTTACCTCGACCTCCAGTCTGCATGGCGGACAGGAAACCACGTTACTTTCCATGATGCTGCCCTTATTTCATCACGGCATGTTGCTGGCCGGCCTTCCCTACACCGAAACTGACCTGCTCAAAACAACCACCGGAGGCACGCCCTATGGTGTAAGCCATGTCGCCGGGCCGGATAGTCGTCTACCACTCAGTGATGAAGAAGTGCGCCTGTGTCAGGCACAAGGTAAACGTCTGGCCAATATTGCCAAAGCCCAGCTTGATGCCGGCCTGATTTAAAGACTATATTCCTCACCTATGAATCTGATTAAACTAAGCCGAATAACGACCCTCGCTAGCTGGTTTGCCCTATTTGCGCTATTGATGTTATGGAATACCCTGCTCGCACCGTCAGCCTACTTTCCTGTTTCTCTGGTATTGGTGGTCATGGTCGGGCCGCTGTTGCTTCCCCTGCGCGGCCTATTGCATGGCAAACCCTACACCCATGCCTGGGCCAGTTTTCTGATCATGCTTTATTTTGCACACGGGGTGCAGGAAGCCTGGGTGAATCCCGATGAGCGCGTCTATGCCCTGCTTGAAGTGCTGTTCAGCACTGTTTTTTACACAGCGGCGATCACTTATGCCAAGCTCAGAGGGCGGCAATTAAAACAGGATGCCGAGGAAAACAAAGCCTCAACACGGTAGGTTCGATTTCAATCGAACAAATGCGAGTAACGGTGTTTGGGGAGCTTCGAGGTTGAACGGTTGAAGCCGTACCTGCAATATTAAGCAGGTACAACTATTTCCGCAGAGATTTATGCCTAAACAAACTCCCGCACAAATGGAATCGTTAATTTGCGCTGCGCGGCCAGTGAGGCTCGATCCAGTTTATCCAGCAGTGCAAGCAAACTTTTCATATTGCGCGGCGTATGTCGAAGCAGATAAGCGGCAACTTCATTATTCATCTCCAGCCCCCGCGCCTGCGCACGTTGTTGTAAAGCCGTCTGTTTATCTTCGTCACTTAATTCCTGTAACTGAAACACCAGTCCCCAGCCAAGTCGTGATGCGAGATCCGGTAGGCCAATGGTGAGACTAGCCAGTGCCTGATCGGCATTGATCACCAGCCGGCCTGCCCGACTCTGAATACGATTATAGAGATGAAACAGGGCAATTTCCCAGTCTTCTTTGCCGGCCACATACTGAAAATCATCCACACAGATCAGATCAAACTGATCCATATCGTCAAGCATCACTGGCATCAAGCCAGCTTCGGCTAACGGCAAATAGGCCACCCTCCGATCTTCTTCCGCCTGTGCATGACACAGGGCCTGTAACAAATGGGATTTACCGGTTCCGGCCTTTCCCCAGAAAAAAACACAGGTTTGCTGATTGTCCTGCAAAGCACTGAGCAATTGCTGGTTCTGTGCCGCCTGAAAATTGGCAAAAGTCGCTGAATCGCGTAA
>VAPK010406465.1_pt1 | contig 11651 bp, 10 predicted proteins | sample 3395031 | NCBI WGS metagenome assembly VAPK01 (sample SAMN08290443, study PRJNA428436) | hydrothermal vent metagenome | isolation source: Deep-sea hydrothermal vent chimney 1 | place: Pacific Ocean: Juan De Fuca Ridge
CAACATTTATCGCTGCTTGATCATCAGTTACAAACTGTACAGTTGTACCAGAATCTGTTCCAAACTCACTTGATTGCAGATAAGTTGGAATTCCCGTGACTTCTACACGCGCATCGTTACCAAAAGCGCCTGATGCAGTCCAACTACCAGCAGTGTTAGTTTGAACTGTTACAACAGTGCCATTCTCACCCGTTACCGTAACGTCAACTCCACTAACACCTAGCTCATTAGTATCTTGAACTCCATAGGTATTAGAGACCGCACCATTCAGGGGTAATTCTCGAAAAACAGTTCCACCTAAATTTGAAACTGGACTAGCATGAGCTAGAGTCCCAAACAACGACACTGCGACAATATTAATTAACTGAATTTTTCTCATTTTACCCCTTGAATAAATCAACAATAATAAATCTTTAAATAGTTTTAATTATAGACCTTTCTAGATTAACATCAGATTAACATCTCAGTATAGTTCTATTAGAAATATCTAAAAGCGCCTCTATCTAATAATAGAACTAGATCATAGTTTACTGGTGCGCTAGAGAAAAAATCTTAAAAGCACTATATGGCACCCCCCCCTTTTTTTGAAGATTGTAGCATTTGATCTCTACTTAAAAACTTGTTCACCGTACTTATAACCTCATCAAGCAGATAATCCTGTGCACTGAATCGGGTGATATTTGGCTCAGAACGCATCCATGTCATTTGCCGTTTTGCTAGTTGGCGTGTTGCAATTACAGCCCTTTCTTTCATTTCATCTTCATCCAACTTTCCTTCAAGGAAATTCCAAACTTGACGATAACCTACTGCGCGCATTGCGGGTAAATCAGCATGTAAATCATCTCGTGCATGCAGTTTTTTAACTTCATCAAGAAAGCCTTCTTCTAGCATTTTATCAAAGCGGACTGCGGCTAATTCACGCACCCATTCACGCTCTGGAATCAATGCGATTTTTAATAATTTATAGGGAAGCGCGCTCGACTTTTCTTCCTTTTGATGTGTGCTTAATGGCTTACCCGTTAACTCAAAGACCTCTAAAGCACGCTGAATACGTTGTTTATCATTTGGGTGAATACGTTTAGCTGCAACAGGATCAACTTCAATAAGGCGTTGATGTAAAAATCTCCAGCCTTTTTCTTCGGCTTCTGCTGAGAGTTTTGTTCGTATTGCAGCATCAGCTTCTGGCAAGACAGCTAAACCATTTTCTAGTGCGCGGTAATACAACATTGTTCCGCCTACCAACACAGGGATTTTTCCTTTTTCACTAATATCCTGCATCTCACGCAAAGCATCTTTACGAAAATCTGCCGCAGAATATGATTCCGAAGGATCAAGGAAACTAATTAAACGATGAGGTGCTTTTTCTAATTCTTTTGCTGTTGGTTTTGCCGTACCAATATCCATATCTTTATAAACCAAAGCAGAATCGACACTAATCAACTCGATAGGAAAATGTTCCATAAGCTTCATAGCTAACCCTGTTTTACCCGAAGCCGTCGGACCAATAATAAAAATGGCTGGTGGCAAACTCATTGCTTTAGCACCTCTTTAAGTCGAATTTTCAACCTCGTATAAATCCGTTTAAATTTCTTATTCGTTGAATCCCCTTCTCGCATATAGTTCTTCTTTATATAAGTTTTGATTTCAGCCGCTTTGATTTTTATACTTTTATAAGTATCTGTCGCCTTAAGCCAATCAACCCACTGCATCACAAAACTATACGCTTTTTCGAACCATGCAAACGCCATAAGCTTAGGCTTTGTTACACGAAACATCCAGAAAGTGAACGCCGCAATAGGAATCTTACCCGCATAAATCAAAGCCCAAAGTAATACCTTGCCCTGTAGCAAAAGTGCTCCTGCGTATATTCCTTGAATTTCAGTGATGATAAAAAGTATAACAAAGGTAATTAATATCACCGTGCCATTCACATCTTGAAGAAAGACCTCTAAACGCTTTAACAGCTTAAGTGATTGAACATAACGCACAATCGGCCGCGCAAACCGCTCCCACACTAACTCTTCATAGAAGATATAACCTAAGACGATAAGGACGAAAAGATAATGCGTGAGGGACTTTATTATTTTATTCATTATTAGTATTAAATCATGATTGCTTAGTACAGTCGAAATAGTCTCTCTGTTTTTTACTACGAGATGCTGACATAAATAACTAAAAAGATAGTGCGTATGTTATTTTATTCTATAAATCATCGTTTAATTGAGAGCAGTCATTGTTAAACACATGAAATACTTATCATTGCTAATTTATTGTTTATTTTCATCGTTGCAGATCTATGCAATTGATAAGTTAACAATTGGTGTTCTTGCATACAATGGAAAGCAACAAGCAATAGAGCGCTGGCAACCCACTGCAAATTATCTTAAAGAGCAAATTCAAGGCTATCAATTTCAAATTGAGCCACTCACACATGAAGAATTCAAACATGCTATCAACAAAGGAAAGCTGGATTTCATATTAACCAACCCTGGTCACTACGTTCGTCTTGAAGTGGCTTTTGGCGTAACACGTATCGCTACTTTCAAGTCCAAATTTAACAATCAAGTTTTCACTCAGTTTAGTTCTGTTATCTTCACCAAGAAAGACAGCGATATAAATACACTTGAAGATTTATCAGGACACTCCTTCGCTGCAGTGAGTGAAGAGGCCTTTGGTGGCTTTCAATTGGCTCAAAAAGCATTAAAGGATAAAGGAGTTAATGCCCTAAAAGAGATGGACTTACTCTGGCTAGGGTTTCCTCATAAGGATGTGGTTAAAGCAGTTATCGCTGGTAAAGCAGATGCAGGAACAGTTCGTAGTGGAATTTTGGAAAGAATGGCAGCGAAAGGCAGTATCGACTTATCTCACTTAAAAATCATCGAAAATAAGAAAAATAGAAAATTTCCAATATTACACAGTGTTAGTTTATATCCTGAATGGCCCTTTTCTAAACTTCCTCGTACTGATTCCACAATTGCTAAAAAAGTAGCCATTGCATTATTTAACATGAAAGAAAATGAAGTGGCGGCACAAGAATCTTTAGGCGCTGGATGGACGATCCCACTAGAATACACCTCTGTACATGATGTATTTAGATCATTACAAATTGAGCCCTATCCCCCTGCTCCTTTGAGTTTAAATAAGTTTTGGCAAGCATACTATCCCTGGATTTTTGTAATTAGCCTATTATTTTTAAGTAGTATTTTAATGTTGCTCAGATTCATTCGCACCAATTCCCAACTTAAGTCAACACAGCAAACATTGTTTAATCATCAAAGCCAATTAGAAGAAAAAGTAAAGCAACGCACCGAAGAATTACACCAATCTAATGAGGCATTACAAGAGGATATAGCTTCACGAATTAAATCGGAACAAACCTTGAGTGAAGGTTGCGATGCATTGCAATCATTGTACAGTATTTCACTTAGAAATGATCTAACGCGAGAACAACGTTTGCAGTCTCTCGTTGATATGGTGCGCCATTATTTAGGTTCTGAGTATGCATTACTCTCTAGTTTTGAGTCTGAACAGTTTAAACCTTGCACAGTTAGCCCTGCTAACCAAGAAATATCCGCACCATTGAGTGAAAGCTATTCGATGCAGGCTATTCATGATCAACAAACTATTCATTTTAAGGATAATAATGACTGGCAAGATTATATAGCCTGTCCAGTCTATTTTAATGGACAATTACATTGTTTGCTTGAATTTGGAACAACACATCAATTTCAAGCAGAAAGTAACGATGAAAAGGTAGGGTTCTCATCTGAGCTGAGTCGTAGAATTCTCCATCTGGTTTCACAATGGGTTAGCAATGAAATTATAATGGATGAAAATGAAAAAACTGTAGCAGGTGAATATAAAACCTTCGTACAGCACTCTGCCCATATAACACCACGGGAGTGGGAGGTTTTAGCATTATTAGTACAAGGTGGATCTACTAAATCAATTGCAAAGTTATTAAATTTAAGCACTAAGACCATTGAGCTTCATCGTTCAAATCTACTCCGAAAAACTAAAACGAAGTCTTCGATTGAATTAGTAAAGCTGACCGTTTTATCAGGGATTCTCAATAAACACTAGTAGAAACCCTAGGTTAATTCTAGTAATCAGACTTATTGTTTAATATAAATTTTTCATCACATACTTGATCTTCATTAAAACAAGCAAGGAGAGAGAAATGAAGATCGAAAAAATTAGCAAAACCTTAGCAGTCGTTACCAGTTTATTATTATTGTCGACCCCTAGTTTTGCAAAAAAGGATGATTCAGGACTAGGCCATGACTACCGAACATTTAACAGTGGTGGTGAAATCGAATACGGTAAAATTGGTGATTCTTATACCGCTGATTTAACCATTTATGTGGCGGGAAATCAGTTCATGGCAATGGAAGAACTTATGACTGACTTTCAGAAGAAGCATTCAAATATTAAAAAAATCTACTTAGAAACTATCCCACCAGGACAAATCCTAAAAGGACAAATCTTAAAGCAAGGTGAGATTAATGGTCAGAAAACGGCACAAAATCCTGATTTGTTTGCTAGTGTAAATCTTGGTCATTTAAAAAAGTTGAAGAAGAAAGGAGTAATGGATGAATATAAAATCTACCTCCACAATAAGCTTGAGCTAATGGTTGCGAAAGGTAACCCGAAAAATATTAAAGGTGCTAAAGATTTAGGACGTGATGATCTAGTTCAATCACACCCTAATCCTAAAACAGAAGGTATTTTTAAGTTCTACGGTTCTCAAATGCTCAAAGACCTCGATTTACATGAAAAAGTAACAGGGGGGAAAATCTGTAAAAGTTGTTGGGCAGTCGAAGGTAAAACATGGTTCACATCGCGCCATCATCGTGAAACGCCACACCGTATCGAAAAAGGTGAAGCTGATGTAGGTATTGTTTGGACAACAGAAGTACAACACGCAAAGGCAGAAAATAGACCGATTGAAGGTGTTGCAATTAAGGCTCCTTATAACATGCAAGATAAAGTGAGCTATGCGATAGGTAAATTAACTACAGGTAGAAATCCTGCCAGTGCTGATACCTTTTTGGACTATCTTAGTACAGATGCAGCACAAAATATTTATGCCAGTTATGGCTTTGGTAAAGCATCCGCTGATGAATTGAAGATCAAGTCAATCCCATAATTTTCTGTAAAAAAATCTCATAATACTGAACAGCAACTCAAAAATGAGTTGTTGTTCAGTGTCATATACCATTTAGTATGATTAATAGTTCTTTTAGCAGTCAAAAACCATCCAAATTGACAATTCTTTATCCTTACATTAAAGTAAGGATAAATCATAAGGTATACACATGTCAGCCGCAAAGTTAACATCAAAAGGACAAGTCACCATCCCAAAGGATATTCGTCAACATCTTAAAATAGATCAAGGCGATAAAATTGAATTCTTTGTAGGGAAAAATGGCATGGTCATTATCAGTCCAATCAAATCTGATGTTAGAAAGCTAAAGGGAATAATCCCAAAGCCTAACAAACCTGTTAGCATTGAAGATATGAAAAAAGCCATTATTTCTGGTGCAAGCAAGAATTAATGATAGGACTTGATACTAATATTCTGGTGCGCTATCTAGCGCAAGATGACCCAAAGCAATCAGCCATAGTCACAAAACTCATTGAAAATGATTACGACAAAGAGGACTTTTGCTTTATTAATCATATTGTTCTATGCGAGCTAGTCTGGGTATTAAAAAGCTCCTATAAGGTAGAAAAAACAAAGATTATAGAAATTATTGAACAGCTACTACATACCTCTCAATTCAAATGCCAATCACCTGATAATATTTGGAAAGCATTAAAAAATTACAAAAAAGGATCAGCAGATTTTGCAGATTATCTCACTAGTGCTATTAATGGTGATAATGGGTGTGAATTTACTTTGAGTTTTGATAAAGGGGCTTTAAAGAGTGGTGATTTTGTTTCACCTTGATAACACAACAAGGCTTAAATGAATAACTAACAATACACTAGCATTGGCTGATATCGCCTATGAAAACTTATTAAATAACAAAGGAACAATTGAAGCTGAACTATAAATTAATACTCCTTAGTTGCATCAAGATCCTATTAAGGAGAACCTGATTGAAAAAGAGAATCTAACGCAGAAATTTGAGGTGCAAGGCGGGTAAAGAGGTGTGCCTATTGACCCCGCATAAAGAGTTTATCCAACTGATCAATACTCATCTGCGTCCAAGTCGGTCGTCCATGATTACACTGTCCACTGCGTTCTGTTCGTTCCATGTCTCTTAACAGCGCATTCATCTCAGGAATGGTTAGACGATGATTAGCTCGTACTGAACCATGACATGCCATTGTTGATAATATTTCATTCATTTCCTGTTCAATCCGTTGGCTACTGCCGTGTTCTAACAGGTCAGAAAGTACATCGCGCACGAGTTGTTCCACATTAGAGTCTTTTAATAAACTTGGTACGGCGCGAATGGTGACTTGCTCTGGTGATAAACGATTTAGCTCAAAGCCTAACTTTTGAAAGGTTTCGGAAAATTCTTCAGAGCAGTCTGCCTCTTTTTGACTGACGGCTAAAGATTGTGGCACAAGCATGGGCTGTGAGCGCACATTATCATTTGCCATGCTTTTCTTTAAGTGTTCATAGGTGATGCGCTCGTGCGCGGCGTGCATATCTACCACCACTAAACCTTCGGCATTTTCTGCGAGAATATAAATTCCGTGTAGTTGTGCGACTGCAAAGCCTAGTGGTGGAGTTTCTCCTGTGCTTGATGATGTATCCACGGGCATTGCTGCGGTCACTTGTGGTGCCATTCTTTTTACAAAATCATCTGATAAGGGTGGCTGTCGTGTAACACCTTCTGCTGTAGCAGCTGTTATTGGATTACCTGCTTCATGCATCCGTCCGTAAATTGCCATTTGTTCGGCAACTTGACTTGCGGGTATATTATTTGAAACAGGTATGTTGAGTTTTTGTTGGTTCGTTTGGTATTGAAAAGATGCACTATTAGGTTGTTGCTGTGAAGGTATTTCAGGGGCATCTTGGGTATCATTTGGCCTCACATCTGCGAGTGCTTGGTGCAATGTTCGATATAAAAAATCATGCACTAATCGTGCTTCACGAAAACGCACTTCGTGTTTTGTTGGGTGTGCATTAACATCTACTTTTTCTGGTGCTATTTCTAAAAATAACACATAGGCAGGATGCCGCCCATGATAGAGAACATCGCTATACGCTTGGCGTACCGCATGGGTGACAATACGATCGCGAATGATGCGACCATTCACATAGAAGTATTGCAGATCTGCTTGTGAGCGTGAGAATGTCGGCAGACCAACCCAACCCCAAAGCTTTAAGCCTGCGGCCTCGTAATCAAGATATAGCGACTGCTCCATAAATGCAGGGCCACATATTTCTGCAACACGTCTGTCTGCACCTGCCTTTTCTTTTGCAGGCTGTAGCGCCAACACGCTACGTTGACCATGACGCAAACTTATTGCAATTTGGAAGTTGCTCAGCGAGATTTTTTGAACCACATCTTGCAGGTGTTTAAATTCTGTATTTTCAGTCTTTAGAAACTTACGACGAGCAGGAACATTATAAAATAAATCACGCACATCAATGGTGGTGCCTTTGGCATGTGCCGTAGGCTCTGGATCAGAAAATATTTCCTGCCCATCATCCATCAGCTGCCAACCTTGTTCACAATCTTCTGTTCGTGAACTCACAGTCATTCGTGAAACAGATGCAATGCTCGGTAACGCCTCACCTCGAAAACCTAATGAGGCAACATGCTCTAAATCATCGAGTGATTCTATTTTGCTGGTAGCATGCCGACTGAGCGCTAACGCTAATTCACCTTTGGGAATCCCCTTGCCGTTATCACGAATCCGAATGCGTTTAACACCACCTTGTTCAATATCTATCTCTATTTTTGTGGAGCCTGCATCAATAGAGTTTTCTAGCAGCTCCTTAACCACAGAAGCAGGGCGTTCAACGACTTCGCCTGCGGCAATCTGATTTACTAAGTGCGAAGGGAGCTGCTTTATTGACATAGTAACCAATTGTTAAAAAAAGGGGGGGGTGCCATATATATTTATGGGTTTAGCTAAGCACTATAAAAACATATTCCCCCTTTTTTTTGTAGTTTTAAATGGTCAAAGAACTTATAAATATCGAATTTGATTCGCCTTAAATTCTTTTATACTTAAGTAGCCATTATTATCAGCATCCATTTTGTCAAAGCTTTGCTTCATGCGCTTTTTATTCATCTCTTTCTCATCAACAGCACCATCAGCATTAAAGTCGACACTATTAAAAAACACCATATCAACCTCACATGACTTTGATACCGTTTCAGAAAGTTCCAGTTTCTCATTTTCATTTTCATCACAACGGTAAAAAGCACCTAGTAATACATCCAATGGAAGCATCTTACTTTTGTCTTCTATCAGCATAGGCTCTACAGGAAAAGCAGGCTCTTCAATTACGAGAAGCATTTCTTCTTGTGAAATAAGCTGGTCACCATCTTTATCTCGTAGATCAAATATTTCGGTGTACATACCACATTCCATTGATGCTGCCTCACGGAATGATAGGAACTGATCTTTACTTTTATCACAGCCTTTAAATCGCTCAAGTTCTTGTTTTCTTTTTCTCTTGCTTTGTTGCGCTTCAAGTTTTTTTCTCATTTTTGGTGGCGGCTTGCCATAGCGACCTGCTGTCGACAGAATCTCCTCTCTAGTAATAAAACCATCCATATTGAAATCAACCATATCCAGCATCTCAACAGGCGCTGTACAACCATCATCAGCAATCTCTGGCATATAGGTTTCTAAATTAACTTTTACTAATTCATCACCTCCCACTTTGCCATCGTTATTTTTATCACAACGTTTAAAAAAGTCATTAACACTCGATACTGCCTGTCTTTCATCTTCTTCTATTCGGTACTGAAAAACCTCTTCAAAACTAACCTTATCATCTTTATTACTATCAACTTTTTTAAATAGAACTTTTGAAACTACCTTATCCATTTCCATGTCTTCAGTGGGTATAAATGATGTAGCACTGGCAGTAAAGCTAATAGCCACAGTCGCCGTAAAAATACTACATAGTGATTTAATCAAAATTGTCTTCAATTTTATTCTCCTTATAAGAACATCGAAATTATATAATTTTTATGAAATTAACTGCATTGATCATTCGATTATCATTAGCTTATTTGGTTCACTATTTAAAAGAAACCTTTGCTTGCGAGAGATCTCCGTGAATAGCAATTGTATAAATAACGGGGGGGGTGCCATACAAATGTAACCTCATTTACATTAGCAGTTTAATTATCTTTGGATATTTTTCGCTTTTAATTCAACCAACCTTGATAAAATTACCTAAATGTATTTCTTATATGGAATATGCTGGAGGACTTGCCTTTGGCTCTCATTCATATTTGATTATTGCGGGGGAAGTTTGTCCCTTACTTTGCCCAAAAAGCAGGCATAAAAAAACCAGAACTTAGTCTGGTTTTTTTATTATAGATCTTGATTTGATTACTTAGCTTTTTTTACCTTCTTAAGCATAGTCTTCTTCTTGCTGCTAACTTTTTTAACTTTCTTTGCTGTCTTAGCTGGAGCAGAAGTAACGCCCTTAGTTAATGATAGGCTTGATTTGATCTTATCGAAAATCGTATCGCCGATACCATTTACTTCTTTGATTTCCGCAATCTTTTTAAACTTCTTATGACTCTTACGGTATTTAACAATTTCTTTTGCTCTTTTATCACCAACTCCATAAAGATAGTGTGATAGCGCGGCAGCGTTAGCTTTATTTAAGTTGACGGTTTCTGCTGATGCAGAAAATGAAACAAGAGAAAGAGAAACAGCTAAAAGTAAAGATTGAATTTTCATATCGGGGTTCCTATTATTTTTAATTTATTGGAACCTATGCGCCTAACTTAAGCGGCAAAGGCTTCTTATTACATTAATAGCGCCAGATTAACGGGGTGAATCAGGCGAGGGACGGATATTATAAAATTAACTTATTAAGCGCAAATAAATCTGATGATCGGTCTATATTCAAAAAACAACACATAGAATAAGGAATGGAAAAGTCTATAAACAAACTAAACCACTCTCAATACGAAGTAATTCTTCTTACCTCGCTGTAACAAAACGAATTTATCATTAATCAAATCAGCTTCTGTGATTTTATATTCTTCATCAGAAATTTTCTCTTTATTCACAGAAATAGCATTTTGCTTAATCGCTCGGCGCACTTCACCATTTGATTTTAAAAACTCAGTATCTGTCGCCATTGCTGCAACAATATCGTAGCCTTTATTAATCTCAGCCATTGCTACTTCAGCCTGTGGCACACCATCAAATACATCAAGAAAGGTTTGTTCATCGAGCGCTTTAAGATCATCGCCTGTTGATTTTCCAAACAAAATAGAACTGGCTTTCATTGCATTTTCTAAATCAGCTTCTGAATGTACCATCGTCGTAATTTCAGCCGCCAAACGTTTTTGTAATAAACGTAAATGTTTGGCTTCATTGTGCTCAGCAATTAATTCATTAATATCTGCTTCTTGCATAAAGGTAAAAATGCGAATGTATTTTTCACTGTCTTCATCACCAGAATTCAACCAGTATTGATAGAATTTGTAAGGTGATGTTCTTGCTGCATCCAACCAAACGTTGCCGCCTTCACTCTTACCAAATTTAGAACCATCGGCTTTTGTAATAAGAGGACAAGTAATAGCATACGCTTTGCCCCGCCCTATTCTGCGGACTAACTCAGTGCCCGTGGTGATATTACCCCACTGATCACTCCCACCCATTTGCAAAGTACAGTTCTTATCTTGATACAAATGTAAAAAGTCATAGCCCTGCACCAATTGATAGGTGAACTCAGTAAAGCTCATGCCTTCTGAACCACCATCATCGACACCATCAGAAGTAATACGGTTTTTAACTGAATCCTTCGCCATCATGTAATTAACGGTAATGTGTTTTCCCACATCACGAATAAATTCGAGGAATGAAAAGTCTTTCATCCAATCGTAGTTATTGACCATCACCGCACTGTTTTCAGCACCGCTTTGATCAAAATCTAGAAAGTGCGACAACTGCTTTTGAATCGCATCCTGATTATGACGCAAGGTCTTCTCATCCAATAAATTACGCTCAGCCGACTTTCCCGAAGGATCCCCAATCATCCCCGTAGCACCACCCACAAGCGCCACAGGCCGATGCCCACAGCGCTGAAAATGCGCCAACAGCATAATAGGAACCAAGTTACCAATATGCAAAGAATCAGCAGTAGGATCAAACCCCACATAGGCTGAGCGCATCGCTTCATTAAGATGCTCTTCAGCACCCGGCATAACATCGTGGATCATTCCACGCCATGTGAGTTCTTCGATATAGTTTTTCATAGTGATTTTTAGAAGTTTAATATGGGACGTAGTATATAGTGGAATACACTCACACAAAACTGCCAAAAAGTGAGGAGGGTGTGGTTTTTTAGGTTCACCATGAATCAAAAGTATGCAGAGCCTCGCGTAGCGCGGCGTAGTAGTGTTTAAAGCAAGGGAAGAGATAATAGTGGCATTGTTACATTTTCAATCAAGCAGTAATTTAGGTGCTAGTTCTTGGGTTTA
>VAPK010721188.1_pt1 | contig 11651 bp, 9 predicted proteins | sample 3395031 | NCBI WGS metagenome assembly VAPK01 (sample SAMN08290443, study PRJNA428436) | hydrothermal vent metagenome | isolation source: Deep-sea hydrothermal vent chimney 1 | place: Pacific Ocean: Juan De Fuca Ridge
CCTCTTCACTTTGGACACCGGTCGGTTGCACGAGGAAACCTACGAAGTTATGGAGAAGGTCCGCACCCGCTATGGGCTGACCATTAATACCTTTTTTCCTGACAGGTCTGCGGTGGAAGGGCTGGTCCGGGATAAAGGATTTTTTTCATTCCGTGAAAGTGTGGACAATCGAAAGGAGTGCTGTTTCATCCGCAAGGTGGAACCTCTAAAACGGGCATTGGCCCAATTGGACGCATGGGTGACGGGCCTGCGCCGCGACCAGAACGTGACCCGGACCAATGTCGCCAAGGTCGATCGCGACGCCGATCATGCAAATTTAATAAAAATAAATCCTCTTGCCGACTGGACTCAGGCCCAAGTGGAAGCCTATATCGAAAAATATTCCGTACCCGTAAATTCTTTGCACAAGAAAAATTTCCCCAGCATCGGGTGCGCCCCCTGCACTCGCCCCATCAATGCGGGAGAAGACATTCGCGCCGGACGCTGGTGGTGGGAAAACCCCGAACATAAAGAATGCGGACTGCATAGATAGCGGAGACAAGTTAACCGCAAAGGCGCAAAGGCCGCAAAGAAAACCAGCAGGAGTGGAGTGTTTTACTTTTGCTTTTCGGGTAAAATGACTTGAAAGGTCACTCCCTCAGGCTGTCTTTTAATCAGGATTTCCCCTCCATGGCGGGACACTATTTTCTTGCAAATAGTCAACCCTATCCCCGTCCCCTCATAGGTGGTTCTTCCGTGCAGGCGTTCAAAAGGTTTGAAGATTTTGTCAATATGTTCTTCTTCGATACCAATACCGTTGTCTTCAACCATGATCATACACCGCCCATCGCCTTTGCAGACCGTGTCCAGGTTAATAACAGGAGGAATTCCTTTGCGGTGAAATTTCAGGGCATTCCCAATCAGATTCAAAAACAACTGGTGCATCTGAGTTGGATCTACCTCTATTACGGGCAGAGATTTTAAATTTATCACCCCGTTATTTTCTTTGATCCGGGTCTCCAGATCATCCAATACCTTATCAACCACTTTCCTTAGATCAATGACCTCATAGGAGCTTTCTTTCGACTCTATTTTTGTATACTGAAGGAGATCGTCGATCAGACTTCTCATCCTTAAAGCCGCGTTTTGCATTCGTTCCAAATAGTTTCTCGATTGTTCGTCAGAATCGGCGATTCTTGATTGCAACAGATCTCCAAAAACAACGATCTTCCTGAGAGGTTCCTGAAGGTCGTGAGACGCCATGGAGGAAAAATCTTCAAGCTCTTTAGCATAGATTTGAAGGTTTTCTTCATATCGTTTTCGCTCGATAGCCAAACAAGCAATGTGGGCTGAAGACTGGATGATCTCCAGTTCAATATCAGTGGGTGGTTTGGTCTTGGTGGAGGTAAGAGCAAACGTCCCAAGAACGCTATCATCGGAGCCAAGGATAGGAGCCGAATAACATGATTTAATTCCCTGGGAATGAGCAAAATCCTTATATTTAGACCACTTGGGGTCGGTGCTGATATCCTCTACAATGACGAGTTGTTTGCTGTATGCTGCAGTGCCGCACGAACCTTCTAATGGCCCGACAAGCAACCCATTGAAAGCGCCTTTCATTTCTTGCGAAAAACTGGGTGACGATCCATTAATTAACCTGGTTCCTGAGTTATCCAATAGAAGTATGGAAGCATAAACATTCTCAACATTTTTTTCGGCACCCACCGTCAGGGTATCAAGGATTTCAGTCAATGATTTCCCCGTAGCCAGTTTTTTCAAAGCCAGGTTTTGAACTTTTAATATTTCCTCATGAAGAGTGTGTGCCATTAAATCAGCCTGTAGGAGTTTTAAAAATAGCGGATTAAATAAAACCTAGAACACATATCAAGAATAATTACAAATTTATTTTGAAAGAAATGCGAGGTTTTGGTAGGGATCGTGCGTATTTAATCATCCTTACATACTACATACTTTGCAACATCATCGGTCAGGTTGAAAGCCTTTGGGATTTATGAAATGATGCCCTTTCATTTACCTTATCTAAAAAATGGATCCCAATTCTATCATAGAACAAACCCGTCAATACGTGGAAGTCCAACTGGAGGGTGACGGTTCGGGCCACGACTGGTGGCATATCTACCGAGTCTGGAGGCTGGCCATCAAGCTGGCCGAGGCGGAGGGCGCGGACCGCACGGTGACAGAGCTGTCAGCTCTGTTGCATGACATCGCCGACTGGAAATTTCATGGTGGCGACGAAACTATTGGCCCTAAAAAAGCCCGTGAGTGGCTGGAAAAATCGGGCGCGGATGCTTCCACCATCGACCCGGTGTGCGAAATCGTGGCGACAATATCATTTAAGGGCGCGGGAGTTTTAACCCCCATGCGAACGCTGGAGGGAAAAGTCGTGCAGGACGCGGACCGGCTCGACGCCATCGGCGCTCAGGGCATCGCCCGTACCTTCGCATATGGCGGCCACAAAAACCGATTGATCTATCATCCCGATCAGCAACCGGTCCTGCATCAGAGCTTCGCCGACTACAAGAAGAACGACGGTCACACGATCAATCACTTTTATGAAAAACTGCTCCTACTCAAAGACCGGATGAACACCCAGGCGGGAAAGAAAATGGCCGAGGAAAGGCATCTTTTTATGGAGCAGTTCCTAGAACGTTTTTTCAAGGAATGGGATGGACAGGCATAAAGAAATTCTCAACCAGTGCGCAAAGCTTCTGGCAAACTCCAGACGGGTTTTGTTTCTGACCAGCGCCGGCATGAGCGCCGACTCCAACATCCCCACCTTCCGAGACAAAGACGGGTATTGGAGAAATTTCCCGCCCTTTAAAGAGAAAAACCTCGAAGCTCAGGATCTCGCCAGCCCGTGGGCGTTTCGCAACGTACTCCCGCACGCCTGGGCATTTTACGAATGGCGACGGCGCAATGCGGAAGAAAACGAACCGCACGCGGGCTACCAGATTATCAACCGCTGGATGGAAAAACAGTTTGAAGGCGCATTCATCCACACCACCAACACCGATGGTTATCATTTGCGTTCCGGCTCACCGGCGGACTCGGTGATGGAGGTGCACGGGTCTATGTGGCGGCTTCAATGCCTGGAGGTTTGCAGTCACAATTTCTGGGACGAAAATTCCGTCCCGCTTTGCGAAATGTCGCATGAAACCATGAAAGCCTGGGACTACCCAAAATGCCCGCATTGCCACGCCATCGCCCGGCCTCATATTTTAATGTTCGGAGACGGGGAGTATGTGGGCCACCCGGAACAGGAACGAAATTTTCAAAGCTTTTTACAACAACCGATAGATCTGGCAATTATGGTTGGAAGTTCGGGCGCGGTGCCGACCAACGATTATATCGCCCTGCACCTCAAGGACCGGGGGACGAAGGTCATTAATATCAATCCCGACCCCGCCACCAATGCCATCGTCGGCACAGAATATTTCCTGCCCATGACCAGCCGGGACGCCTTCATCGAGCTTGATAAAACGGCTTTTGGAGACAATCCGTAGTCCCGATGAATGCTCTAAACCCCCTATAAATAAAATTTCTATCCCCCTCAAAATATAGTATTCTTTTTTAATACCCCTAAGCCATAAAATGGTAATCTGGTGTAAAGGTAGTCAGCCTTGTTTTGTTTATATTGATATTAAGTCATCAAATTCACCCTTGGAGGAGGATTCCAATGCGGGTCGTTATTTTTGCGCTCATTTTATTTTTTTCCAGCTCACTTCCAGTTCACGCTAAATGTGCCAAAGCGAAAGTGTGTGGCATGGTGGGCAAATTGAATCACTTTGCCATTCTGGAAAAATGCCCCGATGCCGGTCCCCTATTAATAGAATGCCGGAAGGTTTCTACTAAAACGATTGAAGAATTACCCGAACCCAACTTTGTTGACAATGGCGACGGCACGGTCACCGACACTGTCAATAAATTATTATGGCTCCAAAAAGGACTGATCGATAAAAAGTACAAACTCAAAGACGCCAGGGCCGCCGCAAATATGTCCGAGGAAGCGGGACTTGAGGGATGGCGGCTCCCCACCCTGCCGGAACTCAAAACCCTCATCTATAAAGAGCGCGTGATTAACACAAGCGGCAAAAAAGCCTGGGTCAATCCATTGTTCGACGATGGACTGGGCCATTATTACTGGACCACAACGACCTGCGACAAAGTCTCCTTCATTCACGATCGTTATCAAAAGAAGATCTGTCAGGAAGGGGAAAAAGCCGCCTGGTTCGTTCACTTTAATATCAATGCCGTTGGCTGGTTCCACACCAATCTGGAAAGGCCTCATATCTGGCTCGTTCAGGACGCAAAATAATCTTTTAAGCCCCTATATCCGATAATAAAAGTCGATCCTTCCCAATAATTTGCAATGCCCCCGCCGGGGGCTTTATTTTTCCACTATTATTAGAAATTTTTGAATCCAACATCCCCCCTGCGTCATCAACACTTGTAACCCAGTTGCTAAAGGACTGCCTCGTGAGGCTGGACCTGAAGATTAATTTGCGAATGGTTTATTACTGAATGAATAATCTAGAAAACTTAAACTTCACCAACTCCTTCATTAGCTTGAGCCCTGAGCTTTATCAGGCAAAATCCCCCGACCCGGTCACTGAACCTTACCTGATCGACTTCAATCCTGCGGGCGCAAAACTCATTGGGATGGACCCGACGGAGTCCGGGCGACAGGAGTTTGTCGAGTATTTTGCCGGCAACAAGCTTCTCAGGGGCTCCGAACCTCTGGCAATGGCTTATTCCGGCCACCAGTTCGGATCTTACAATCCGCGGCTGGGAGATGGCAGGGGCATCCTGCTGGGGGAAGTGACCAACGGCGATGGTCTCAAATGGGACATCCATTTAAAAGGTGCCGGTCCCACGCGGTTCGCGCGCGGATTCGACGGTCGAGCTACACTGGGCGCTTCCATACGCGAATACCTTGCGGGCGAAGCTTTGCACGGATTGAATATCCCGACCACGCGTTCACTGGCGATCATCGGCATACGCGACCTCATCTATCGGCAAACACCGGAACTTGCAGCTGTGCTGGTTCGCATCAGCGATTCGCATGTTCGTTTTGGAAGTTTCGAGTTATTTCATTACACCAATAATCCGAACAGAGTCACCGAACTTGCCGATTATGTCATCCACCATCATCACCCGGACATTGAAAACGAGGCGGACAAGTATCAAATATTTTTTCGCCGTGTCATGCAGAAAACAGCGTTGCTCATTGCAAAATGGCAAGCGTCCGGGTTTGTGCATGGGGTGATGAACACCGACAATATGTGCATCACCGGCGTGACCTTTGACTATGGTCCCTACGGGTTCATCGACCGGTTCGACCCCGGTTACACTCCCAACCATTCGGACACCAACGGAAGATACGCCCTGGGCAAGCAGGCGGAAATAGGATATTGGAATTTGAGCAAATGGGGGGAGGCCCTGTGTCATCTGATCGACCCCGAAGACATTATGGAGGAGCTGACGCAATATCAACCGACTTATAATAAAATTTACCGCGATCTCATAGGGAAAAAACTGGGGCTGGGGATCCTCGATTCAGAGTTCACGGAACTGACGGGCAACCTGTTCCGGCTTCTTTATAGTAATCCCGTGGACTACACGAATTTTTTCCGCGCCTTGTCGCATTATCCCGATGGCAATCACACGGGATTACTCCACGCTTTCAATGACCACAAGGAAATTGAAGATTGGCTGAGTCGGTACCGCCGATTGATCGAACGGGAAGGCGCAACTTTTGAAGAACGAAAAGAAGCCATGGATAGCGTGAACCCCAAGTTTCTTCTGCGCCAGTATCTTTTGCAAAGAGCGATCGACAAGGCGGTGAAAGAAGCGGATTTTTCTGAAATCGAACGGTTGCGTGTACTTTTAGAAGACCCCTTCAGTGACCGACCGGAACTTTTCAAAAAATACAATATCGACCCGGACTTTTATGCTGCGGACACGCCAGACTCTTTGTTGGGCATGCAATTGAGTTGTTCCGCCTGAGACCAGCTCATTTCACCGTAAAGGTCAGAGAGAACGCAAAGAAAACCGCTAATAAACAGACAGTATTATCGGGATTGACAAGATAATAAATGGGAAAACATTTTTTTTAATAACGTAAGGTAGATGACATGATCCAAATCGATGGAGAAATAACCGAAATCACCACCCCGCCCAATAAGGCAGACCAATTTCGCGATGTCACCATATGGCTACCGGAAACAGAGGAACACGTGGAGTTCAAATTTTTTCTGGAATCTTTTCAGTCGGCGGGATTTATTGAAGGCGACAAAATATCCATCAAGCTGGAAAAAAAGTTCGACATCGATTCTCTGACGCAAGATCTGATGAAGATGTAATTAGCCTGTTTTGACAACTTTGACACCAGACTAACAACTCTATTTTTTCGCAGACACTCGAGTTTCCCTGAGTTCTTTCAACCTCTGGACGAGGGGTTCGGCTTTTTTGGGTTGGCCCATTTTTCGATACAGGTTGGCGAGGTTGTTGAGTGACACTTTGATATTGGGGTGTTTGGGCCCGAGGAATTTTTGCCAGATAATCAACGATCTATGGTAAAGCGGTTCGGCCTTTTCAAATTCTCCCTTGGCGTAGTACAACCCGGCAAGGTTGTTGAGTGCCGTTGCCACTCCGGGATGTTCGGAGCCAAAAGCTTTTTCCTTGATTTTCAAGGACCTTCTCAGAATGGGTTCCGCTTCCGCAAAATAGCCCATCTTCCGATACAGTTCGGCAAGGTTGTTGAGAGATTGAGCCACTTTGGGATGATCAACTCCCAGAGCCTTTTCTTTGATTTTGATCGACCGGAAATAGAAAAGCTCTGATTTGGTATAGTCTCCCATGCTGTAAAAGAGACCCGCAAGGTTATTGAGGGAAGAACCCACTTTCTGGTGTTCCGCTCCAAAAACATCTTCCCGAATTTTCAATGACCGCATATAAAGTGGTTCGGCCTTTTTGTACTTCCCCCGGTTGCGGTAAAATTCGGCCAAGTTGTTGAGCGAGTTGGCCACATTGGGATGAAATTCACCTAAAGTTTGCTCATAAATACCCAGCGATCTTTTGTAGAAAAACTCCACCTTATCAAAGTCTCCGTTTTGATAATAAAACAGAGCCATATTATTCAAAATATTAGCTACGGAAGGATGGTCGGGACCAAATTTTTCCTCCATTATTTTAAGAGAACTCAGATACAGAGGTTCCGCTTTCAAATAGTTCCCGGATTTTCGATAATATTCTGCCAGGTTGTTTTGAACGCTAGCAACTTTAGGATGAAATTTACCAAGCTCCTTTATCCTGATTTCTTTGGCCCGTAGATAAAACGACTCCACCTTCTTGTATCTTCCCCGCTGATAATACAACTGCCCCATGCTATTCAGTGTTTCCGCAAAATCCAGATGATCTTCCCCCAGAGCGTTTTTCCTGATCTTCAACGTTCTTTTCAAAAGAGGTTCGGCCTTTCTATAATTGCCAATCTGGAGGTAGAGCCCTGCCAGAGTTTGCAAAGCCTTCGCTACATAAGGATCGTCAGGACCGTAGTTTTTTACACGTTTGGACACTTCATTTCGGGCTAAAAAAATCGCTTGAGAAAAATCCCCTTGCTGGGAAAGGACCAATATTTCCCTTTTGGTATCCCGGGTGACGGTTTCGTCCGGTTCACCAAATTCATCCTGCCCGAATGCGGGAAATGAATTGAGGCAAAGTCCCATCAGCAGAAGAAGTAAACAGATTTTTTTAATATTAAGGGAGCTATGCATGTGTGGGTCCCATGAAGTTAAATAGCGAAATACCAAAGTTTTTAATTGAGCTTAATTCAACCTTAACAAATAAATCTGACATATAACAGTTAAGATTCCAATTATTAAAATCTTATATCGACCTGCTCTTTTACTCTGACTGTATTTTGACTAAAACCGGAAAAATTGACAATTTCTGGCAGTAAACCGTCAAAATTTATAACCATCCAGGGAGCGTAATTTCCCCTCCAGAATTGCACGCCCGAACACCCGGCACTATAAACTCGTTTACCTATAAATAGTTAGCCTACCCCGCCGATCAAAACAAAAACCACCCGAGAAAATGGCACACCCTTTGCATTAAAAATAGAATAACTTCCAAAAAAACAAAGATATAACCGGGGCGTTGCGGGATGAATCGAAAGCAGGGCCAGCCGCCAGAGAGGAAACGGGGAAAACCCGTTCACCCAAGACTAAGGGGTGTGCTTGCCTTGAAGGCATCACTTTGGATGGCTTTGCCTCATTTATGACACCCTGTCACCCAAGTTAAAGAACAAACCCGCCCAATTTACCCCCAACGACACTCTTGTTGGCTGAATCTTTAGTTTCTCCTCTCCATCGCTATTCTTAACTTAAGCTACAGGTAAATTTTGCCGTTTCCATAAAAACTCTGTGACTCTACTACTTGCCGTTTTTTCAACATAAACTTACCAAAATTGTCAGTTTTCGTTAAATATGTGTGAATTTTGGTAAATCATGCCTACTTAAATAAATTAAAATCAAAATAAACCTATATTTTACAATAAGTTATGTTTTGGCACGAGGAATGCTAACTAATATAGAAAGAACTTTCTATTTTCTAGGTATACTTCGAAACCCCTCATCAATATTAGGACCACAAAATGAAAAATATGAAAATCTCCCTTCCCGTATTTGCGATTTTGTGCATTTTGACATCCGGTTGCGCCGAAATGCCCAAAAACATGGATTGGTTCCCGAAATGGGATGCTGGTTCCACCGAATCCGGGTCCGATACGGAAAATCTCGAAGCCGACTCGGCGGAAGAGCCCCAAAAAAAGCTTTCCTATTGGAAACAAATTGAAGGCTGGATCAAATCTGGAACCGAACCACAGAACGGAGACAAGCCTGTTCAAGAATTTGCGGAAAATAATGAGTCGGTAGAAAAAAATATCCAGATGGCGGCACCGAACCCGGAGGAAATAGCAAGGGATCAAAAAAAGGATGAGGAGCTTAAAAAACAAGTTGCTGAATTAACAAAAAAAATTGAAGAAATAAAGAAGGAAGCTGCCAGTAAAGAAGACTCTGCTACTGATAAAAAAGTCACCGCAAAAGTCATGGAAACTGCGGAAACTAAAAAAAAGAACGCTGCCAATAGCATAGAGGCCAAGGCAAGTCACAACTTCGGCATGGAATATGTTTATTCGCAAAAATATAAAAAAGCAGTCCCATCTTTAAAAAAGGCCGTGAAGCTCAATCCTGAAGAACCGGATTTCCATTACAGCTATGGTTTCGTACTGCAAAAGCTGAAAAAACACAAAGAAGCCATTAAAGAATTTCAGGCCGCTCTTGAGCTGAACCCTGAACTCTGGCAAGCACATTACCGATTGGGAGTAGAGTTTCAGAAAAAGAAAAAAAATGCCGCCGCCATTGAGCATTTTATTGCGACCATAAAAATCAATCCCGAATTTTCGGACGTGCATTTTGATTTAGGCTCCACATACGCAACACAAAAAAAATACAACAAAAGTATCAAGCACTACAAAAATGCGAACCGGATCGACCCCGGCAACCCAAAATTCATCTATCAACTGGCTCGGACTCAGTTAAAGGTAAAAAAAGTGGATGCGGCAATAAAATTATTTGAAAAAACCGAAAAAATTTCTCCCCACTATAAAGATACCGGATTCAGGCTGGGAAAGTTATATTCCGAAACAGGAAAACACGACGCGGCCATAAAAAAATTATCCTGGGTCATCAAACAAAAACAAGCCAACAAGGAAGCGTATTTTCTCCTGCACAATTCTTACTGGGAAAAAGAAGAATATCCAAAAGCCACAAAAACTTTGGAGATCCTGATAAAAAAACAACCTAAATTAATGGAATCCTACTTCACCCTTGGTCAGGCATATATATTGCTGGATAAACACGAAAAAGCAATCGCCCCGTTTAAAACCCTGCTGGAACTCGATTCTGAAAGTTTTGAGGCGCACAATAGTTTGGGGCTTATTTATGTAAAACTTAAAAATCACGAACAGGCCACTCCGCATTTCAAAGAAGCCGTGAAGATCAAACCGGATAATTACATGGCTCATTTTAACCTTGGCCTGGTGTATTTGAATCTCAAGAAAAATAAGCCCGCTATTAAGGAGTTTAAAGAGGTCACGCGCATCAACCCGAAGTATGCTCAGGCTCACTTGAGTCTTGCCGTCTTGTACGATAAGGAGGATGATGGGGGGAACGCAATATTTCACTCCACTAAAGCTGAAAGCCTGTTCAAAGCGAAGTATGAAACCAAAAAATCTAATCAGGCAAAAAAATATTCTCAGGCACTGTTCAAAAGATATAAAAGATAATGGCACTTTTAAAAACTTCCCTTTCAATAGTTAATTTGACACACCGTGGGTGAATTGAAAAAAACTGGCGAATTCGATTTAATAGACAGGTTCGATTCCCGCCTGAAATTTCGTTCCCCCCGAATAAAAATTGGCATTGGAGACGATTGCGCCGTCTATTCGGGAATCGCGGGAAAATACCAGATCATTTCCACCGACGCCCTCATAGAAAACGTCCATTTCAAGCTTTCCACCACTAAGCCCAAACTGTTGGGCCGTAAAGCCCTCTCGGTCAACATCAGCGATATCGCCGCGATGGGGGGAACCCCCCATCTGGCTCTGGTCACTTTGGGTATTCCCAAAACCCTTCCCGTTAAATTTCTCGATGGCTTGTATCAGGGTATGAATGAAATTTGCGAGCAACACCAAATTGAAATCGCGGGCGGAGACACCACCGTCTCACCCAGTCATTTGTTTATAAACATCACCATCGTTGGAGAAGCGCAAAAAAAACAATTGTTCACTCGTTCAGGAGCGTGCCCGGGGGATAAAATTTTTATAACCGGGTCACCCGGCGAATCCGCATTGGGACTACAACTCCTCTCGTCGCCACGCAAAAAATGGAAGGGCAATTTAAAATTCCAGAAGAAAATGATTCAGGCTCACCTCGACCCTGTTCCGCGCCTGACTGAATCGAAAATGCTGGTCAAATCCAGTGCAAGAATCACTTCGATGATTGACATCAGCGATGGCTTGGCGCAAGATCTACTGCATATCTGCAAGGCGAGCAATGTGGGCGCGGTATTGAGGGACGAATGGCTTCCCATGTCCCGGGAGCTTAAGGACCTGACAGCTCTCAATAAATTGACGGCATTGGACTATATAATGGCGGGAGGGGAAGACTACGAATTGCTGTTTACTTTAAAGTCTGAAGATGTTAGAAAATTGACCAGCCAATTTAAAAATGCCAAAACGCCTGTGACTCAGATTGGCGAAGTGACAGCCCACCCACAAAAAGTGGTTCTGTTGAATGGGGATGGAAAATCCAAATCTCTCAAAAAGTTTTCGGGGTTCGATCATTTCAGACCTCCGAACAGCCGGGGAAGGAAATGAAAGCTGTTCCTAAATTTCAAAAGCAGAAACGCCACCTTGAAGTTTGCAAGATCATGATGAAACAAAATCTACAGGCGCGGGCTTTATGGGGAGTTGACTAGACACTTTGGACGACTCAATATTATCAAGATCCTTTCTTCTCTTCATCCTTCTCCTGTTCTCCGCTTTTTTCTCCGCTTGCGAAGCCGCTTTTTTTTCCCTCAGCCCTATCCAG
>VAPK011046573.1_pt1 | contig 11651 bp, 9 predicted proteins | sample 3395031 | NCBI WGS metagenome assembly VAPK01 (sample SAMN08290443, study PRJNA428436) | hydrothermal vent metagenome | isolation source: Deep-sea hydrothermal vent chimney 1 | place: Pacific Ocean: Juan De Fuca Ridge
ACGAGCATTGTATGGACGGGGTGGCCGAATATTTTCATGTTCAACAGTCCTTGCGTGAATTTTAGAGAATGTTGAAAACTGTGCCCGCCAGCATTAGAAAGCCGGCGACCGCCAGGCCAGCATGGGCAAGGACGATCCCGCTAGGTGCAACCTTGTTTTGCAGATGAAGGAAAGCAAGGTAAAAACCGCCAAGCGCGGCGACAATAAGCGTTACCAGCCCAACCAATATGAGACCGCCAGAGCCGTTAAAAACCGCCAATAGCACCAGCACGAGACCAGTGGCACCAAGCGCAGCATGGACAAGAGAAAGGATCCAGGGGGCCAGTAAGCCTCGTAAAATACTGGCAGCCATTATAAGGCCAATAATCGCGGCCACGGCAAAACTCAAAACAGCGTAAGTCAACATTTCTCTTTTTCTCCCGGTAAATTGGCAGTGGCAGGGATCCGACACCGCCTTGTTTGTCATCGTGATATTTGCAAGGCGTTTTGCAGCCTCATATGACCTAAACGAATGACAAGAGAAAAAGGTTCCGCGCATGAGGGGAAATATGCAGACAAGTAAAAAAGGAAAGCAGATTAAATGCGAATTGGCAAAGCGGGGTGCTCGCTTACATTGAGTAAGACGCTATCGTGTCCAATGAATATGTCATGAGTGCAAGTGCTAGTTTCTGGCAAAATTCCCAGAGATGGCGCCGATGGCATCATCAATCAGGCTATCGGCTTTGTCGCCAGTAACACTTTTGCGCATAATATGCTCAGCCGCCTGTACGGACATTTCGGCGGCCATGGTCTGCACTTCGTTAATGGCCTGCAATTCGGCGCGGGCAATTTTTTCTTCGGCCTGCTGTGTGCGGCGCTCAAGTTGTTCGGTGAGTTTTTGCTCTGTCTCGATGGCCAGTGACTCAGCTTCTTTCTTGGCCTGAGTAACAATACCTTCGGCTTCTTTTTGAGCATCACGCAGTTTGCGCTGATACTCACCAAGAACATTTTGCGCGTCTTCACGCAACTTTTTGGCTTCGTCGAGTTCCGCCTTGATCTGATCAGCGCGATCATCAAGCGCCCCGGCAATTTTGGCGGGAACTTTGTAATAGACCAGCAGGGCGACGAAGCCGAAAAAGGCAATAGCAACCCAAAGGGAGGGATCGGCAAGGCCTGTAAACATGATGGGTCTCCGTTGCGTGCTTGGATCAGCTAGCGGTTGTTGATTTGAGGGCAGTTGCAAGATCGTCGTTCGAGACTTTGTTGCCAATCAAGTGTTCGACAATATCCTTTGTGATCGTGGTGGCGATCACATTTATTTCCTTGAGTGCGGACTTTTTGGCGGTCTTGATGCGCTTTTCAGCGTCGATCAGTTTGGCATTGATCTGGCTATCGACATCGGCCTTCTTGGCATCGGTCTTGGCGTTAAGCTCTTCGCGCCTTTCTTGCGCAATTGTATGAGCTTTGGCTTTTGCATCAGCAAGAGCGGACAGATAAGCGGCCTCGGCTTCTTCAGACTTTTTCTTGAATTTGTGTGCGGTATCAATGTCGGTTGCGATATGGTCGCGCCTCTTCTCAAGGACATCGGCAATGCGGGGCAGGGCGATGCGGGCCATGATCCAGTAGAGCGCCCCAAAGGTCAGGGCCAACCAGACAAGTTGTGGCGCAAAATCATCAGCATTGAGCTGTGGCAGGCCACCTTTTTGTTCGGCAGCTTGCGTCGTGGCATGCGTCACCGGGGCACCGGGCTTGCTCACATTTACCTGTTGAGACATGGTCGTTGATTTCACTTTATGGTTCAAGGATCATCGGCGTTTCTTCACACCAACCTGGCAACCAGGAAAAATATCGAGGCTGCCAGCTAGAGGTGTGAATGATCATCGTTCAGACTCTAGCTGAACAAGATGAGGAATGCCATGCCAAGGCCAAACAGGCCAGTAGCTTCAGCAAGCGCAAAGCCGAGCAACAGGTTTGTGAACTGCCCTTGAGCGGCTGAGGGGTTGCGAAGAGCACCAGAAAGATAGCTGCCAAAAATCTGGCCGATACCGATGCCAGCTCCAACCAGTGCGATTGAAGCAAGGCCTGCGCCGATAAATTTTGCTGCTTCTGCGTCCATTTTATATTCTCCTGTAGTGGTCTAAAGCCTTTAAAAAGGCTGGTGTTGTTTGTGACGGTTAGTGGTTTCTAGTGATCGTGCATATTAAGAGCGTCATTGAGATAAATACTGGTGAGTACCGCAAACACGAAAGCTTGCAGGAAGGCAACCAAAATCTCCAATCCCGTGAACGGTATCATTAGCAATAATGGCCCAATGCCCGCGACGCCAAGCGCCCCCGCGAAGCCGCCAAGCACCTTCAGCAGAGTATGTCCCACCATCATATTTGCGAAAAGCCGCACAGACAGGCTGATGGGACGGGTCAGATATGAAATGATCTCGATGGGTATGATAATGGGTAGCATATACCACGGCACACCAGATGGGGCGAACAGCTTCAAGTAGCCAATGCCGTGTTTCCAAAAGCCGATCAGCGTGACACCGACAAATACCAGCGCCGCAAGCGCAAAGGTCACAATGATCTGGCTGGTGGGCGTAAAGGAATAATGTCCAAGCGGCAACATGCCAAGCATATTGATGACCAGCACAAAGATGAACAGGGAAAAGATAAAGGGGAAATATTTCTCACCTTTGGGACCGGTCGAGTCGCGCACCATATCGCGCACAAATTCATACAGCAATTCGGAAATGGATTGCAGACGGCCCGGGACCATTTGATGGCCGCGCATGGTGAGGATCAAAAAGGCGCTCGTTACCACAACAGCTAACACCATGAACAATGATGAGTTGGTGAACGAGACATCGACGCCGCCAATTTCCCAATTGATATAGCGCTGAATTTCAAACTGTTTCATGGGATTGGGCATCATCGCCCCATCATTGCCCTGTGCAGTCGCCACGGTTCCATTCCCCCGATTTCACGTTCTTGTTGCCGATTAGCTCTTGGTTCAAGCGAGCTCCTCAGGCAGGATTATTATCTCGTGCATACATCCTTAAAGCAATCACTTTGGGATGTTGATTAGTCATCGTCTTCGTCAGTCAGGTCTTTGCCCAGATCAAGTTTACCCTGCTTGATAAGGTCCATCTGTTCTTCTTGAATAGCCCTGGCCGTGCGAAAGACATTCAAAAAACCGGCAGCAGTGCCGAGTAAAAAAAACACAATAAAGGCTAAAGGGCTGGTATCAAACCAGCGATCCAGCCAAAAACCTATCAGTGCACCAACGCCAACCCCCGCGACCAGATCAGTACCAAGGCGAAGCGCTCGTCCCACCGATTGCCTTTTGGTAGCTAGGGGCGCGCCGTTTTGCAAGGCTTTTTCGTGTTGAGGCGACATCTTGTTCAGGCGGGCGCCGACATCGTCAAGGCGGCGCTTCATTTCGCGGTCTTTTGGATCGGGCTCGTTGATGGTGAAAAGCTCCTTATTCATCGCGCCAGAGAATAGAAGTAGTGGTTTGTGAAGTCAATTGGTACGAGGTGTGGAAGTACACTCATTGCTTCGCTCGGCTTTGTGTTCTGGGGAATGTAAATCCATCAGATAGGTGGATATGTTGATAAGGGCAGGGTGGCTGAACATTTGCCGTCGGCGGTCTTCTATTCAATTGCCAGACGGCGCATACGGCGCCACAGGGTTGAGCGATTGATGCCCAGCAGTTCAGCGGCAACGGTGCGGTTGCCGCGTGCTTTTCTCAGGGCTTCGCTGATTTCACGGCCCTGTTTTTCCGTTTCTCGCCGGAAGCGATTGATTTTATTGCCAATCGTATTGCTTTGTTCACAATAGTTGCGGATGTCGGTGGGCAGGCTTTCGGGATGAACGATGCCATTGTTAGCGCAGATCACGGCGTGCTCTACAGCATTTTCCAGTTCGCGCACATTGCCAGGCCATGGATAGTCCATGAGCATGCGCATGGCCTCGGTGTTGCATTCAACGCCCGCTGGATAACCTCTGGCTGCTATATTGTCACAAAAATGCCGAAGCAGGATGGGGATATCGCCCGGGCGCTCGCGAATGGCCGGGATATAAAGCGGGATAACGGCGAGGCGGTAATAGAGATCAGCCCGGAACTGACCGCCATCAACCATTTCGCGCAGATTTTGGTTGGAAGAGCTGATAATCCGCACATTGACCTTGATCGATTTGTCCGCCCCGACCGGCTCAAACTCCTTGTCCTGGATGGCGCGCAGCAGTTTGGCTTGCAGATGCAGCGGGATTTCTCCCAGCTCATCAAGGAACAAAGTTCCTCCATCAGCGGCAAGAAAACGCCCTTTGCGGTTTGAGATTGCCCCGGTGAAAGCGCCTTTGACATGACCAAATAGCTCGGATTCCAGAAGTGTTTCGGGAATAGCGGCGCAGTTCACCTCGACCAAAGGCTTGTTTGAGCGATCGCTGAGGCGGTGGATCAGGCGCGCAATGTGGGTTTTGCCGGTGCCGCTTTCCCCTTGCAGTAAAATGGCGGCCTGTTTGGGGGCCACTATGTCAATGCGTTGCAAGATTTCAATCATTTGCGGGTCGTTGGTGACAAGGTCGTTTGAGGCACGGTCAAGAAAGGCCGCCAATTTGCGCTCGCGGGAAATGTCACGAAGAATGAACAGGCGTAGCTGGCCCTGCGATTGGCGGGTCAGACAGCATTGGATTTCCAGATGCCGCGTCCCCGATGGTGTTTTTATATTACGAATGAACTTTGTTAAGCCGGATCGAAAGTCGCCCTGTGCCGGAAAGCGCTCTTCGCAAAAAGCCTCCTTCATAATAGCGATGAGATCAACACAGGTGATATTGCCGATATTTTTTAACTGGTTGGTGCGTTTTTCTTTGCCGGTATTCAAGAAGACTTTTGCCGAAGGATTGAGGAAAAGGATGGCCCCTGATCGATCGGTGATCAGTATGCCATCGTCAATATGCGAGACAATCGCCTCCAGCAATGGCAAAATACTGCTCAGGTCCTGCATGACCGCTTTACTCCTCCTCGTTATTCGTTTCGTACGAGATTGCAGAGTGTGACAAATCAACGCACTTTTGTTGCAAAACATAATTGCAACGTTTGCAACAATATGCAACATAAAAATTATCATGAAAGCCCGATTAAGCGAGTAAATTCAGTTGTTTGAATGTTAGTTAGTCGCTTTATTCTGTTGCAGGGTGAAGAGTGTTGCTGTATGAAAAATATAGGTAAAACAAGCGCTTTCAATTCGGCATGATAATTGCATTATACTCAAGTATCTCATTTTAGTGGATAAATAGCGGCTTTGTCAGTTTTGGCTTAGTGCAATATTTACCAAACGGGTAGCGAGCTGTGCATATTAATAACCTTTTATGACAGTGTATGTTTTGATGCCAGCGATCAAAAGGGGTGGCGCGCGTTCTGGTTAAGCGAATCAGGTACAGTCGTCGTTGATCCAACAAATGCGGAAGTGAAGAGTGATGATGGTGATTTCTGAATTTACGAACAAAGTTTCAAGTGCTTTGGTTTTTGCTGCCCTTGTAGGATTTGCAAGTCTGGGCAGCACGCAGGCAATGGCAGTCGAGAGTGTAACAACGGCTCCTGTTGTTCCCAAGCGTATCGGAGATGAAACCCGTATATCGGGAACGGTTATTCCTTTCAAGGAAGTGACATTATCTGCACAATTGCCTGGTGAGATAAAATATCTGGCTGGCAAGGAAGGGGACAGTTTCAAGACCGGAACGGTTATTGTTGCTGTTGATGATGAAAGTATCCGTGCCAAGCGCCGGGCAGCCGTGGCCAGTTACATGGCCGCGCAGTCGGCCGTTAACAATGCGTGGATCCAATATCGACGTGAACTCTATTCTCCAAAAACTGGCAAATCATCCGGCATGGGCATGCCTATGGCGATGGATGATTTTATGGGTGGATTTTTTGGTCAAAAAGCCGGAAGTCATAATCCATGGGTTGATCGCTATGCTAATTTGCAGGGGCGTGAGCAGGGTATTCGTGGCGCGCAAAGTCGTTTGCAGGCCATGCGGGCGCAGATTGATCAGCTCGATGCCACGCTGCGAGATGCGCAGCTAAAAGTTCCTTTCGATGGCAAGATTCTTAGCAAGCTAGTTGAGGTTGGCGATACGGTGCAACCGGGGCAGCCCTTGATCAAATTCGCCTATACCAAATTTTTACGTATTCGGGCGGACATACCAGTGAGGTTGATCGCCTCGTTAAAGGTGGGTATGGTTGTTGACGCTCATATTGATGTGGCTGGTGGTCAACGAGTGCCGGCCCGCGTAGCGCAGATTTTTCCGATGGCTGATTCTAAAAGCCACACGGTAACCGTCAAATTCGATCTTCCGCAAACCATTCCAAATGCCCAGGGCAAGCAGGTTCAATTCCCCGGCGGCCCCGGCATGTATGCAGAAGTTTCCATACTTGATATCAGCAAAAAAGCCAATTGGGTGCCAACGGTGCCGGTCTCCGCAATCGTTACACGGGGGAGTTTGAAGGCTGTGATTGTTCGCCAGAAAGATGGCAAGTCATCGCTGCGTATGGTGCGTCTTGGAGATCTGGTTGAAGGCGGGCGTGTCGCTGTTATTTCGGGTCTCAAGGGCGATGAGGAGGTCATTACCGGACCTCCAGGAAAATTAAGCACCATGCAATCTGGTGTTGCAACGAGCGTAAAGTAAGACTTTTCGCCATTGCTTGATCAAGGATTTATTTGCCGCATATGCGGCAAGTGAGAAAACAATGAAGCGGATTAAAATAAGTGCCCTATCAAGGGCATTAGGGGGCGGTCCGCAGTAATAATAATGCTCCCGCATTAGTGCAGAGTTTGAGGTGTTTGGGATCCTGGCTGCTTGTTTTCAAGCATTGCGGGGGTTCCAGTAAGATATAAGAGCGTAGTATGGCTGATCGGGAGTTTGACAATTCGAGTGCTGAGGAAGAACTCGAACTTGGAATGGCAGGAAAAATCGCGAGTTCCTTTATTCACTCGCCATTGACACCAATGATATTGGCGGCCTGTCTGGCCCTTGGTCTTTTAGGTATCATGATCACGCCAAGGCAAGAAGATCCGCAGATCTCTGTTCCCATGGTCGATATCTTCTTCAAGTTTCCTGGAGCATCAGCCGATCAGGTCGCGTCCCTGGCCACAGATCCGCTAGAGCGCATGATGAGCGAAATTCCCGGTGTCAAACATGTCTATTCGGCCTCCCAGCGCGGTCAGGGTATGGTGACGGTACAATTTATTGTCGGGGAAGAGATGGGGCCATCCCTGGTCAAGCTCTACGACAAACTTGAATCCAACAAAGATAAAATACCACCTGGTGTTACTCCGGCTCTCGTCAAGCCAAAAGGTGTCGATGATGTGCCAACGGTCACATTGACTTTGTGGTCTGATCTGGTTGATGACTCGGCGCTGCGCACCATCGGTCTGGAGGTCATGCAGCGCCTTAAAGAGGTGCCAAATACGTCGCAAAATTTCCTGGTTGGTGGACGTAGTGAGCAGGTGCGTGTCGAGATCGAGCCCCAGCTGTTACGCGGCTACGGTATAGGTGTCGGGCAGGTGGCGCAGGTCATACAGGCGGCCAATCAGAAAAAAGGCGTGGGAAATGTAGAGGCTGGCGGTACAAGCTTTAACGTATACACAGGCTCTTTTCTGCGCGGCAAGGAAGATATTGACCGTTTGGTGGTGGGTATTTCCAGAGGTCGACCGGTCTATATGCGTGATATTGCCAAGGTCTCCGAGGGGCCGGGAAATGCCACGAGCATTGTTCAGTATTATTCAGGACCCGGTGCTCATTTTGAGCCCGATTGCGGTGTTTTTTGCTCGATCAAGCGTTCAATTTTTGGTCACGATCCCGCGCCAAAGTCAAAACTTGCCTATGGCGCCAGTGCCGTCACGATCGCTATCGCCAAGAAAAGCGGTACAAATGGCGTGAGGGTCTCCAGTGATATTCTTGATAAAATCGAGTTTCTCAAGGGGCGCATCATCCCGGACAATGTCAATGTCGAAGTGACGCGTGACTATGGCAAGTCGGCCAATGACAAGGTGAACCAGCTGTTGGGGGACATGGCGCTGGCGACACTGATGGTCACCTTCTTGATTTATGTCTTTCTTGGGGTAAGACCGACTTTTGTGGTTGCTACGGTTATCCCTGTGATTATTCTTATAACTGTGTTTGCCGCCTGGGTGCTGGAATTTACGATTGACCGTGTGTCGTTGTTCGCGCTGATTTTCTGTATCGGTATTCTCGTTGATGATGCAACGGTGGTGGTGGAGAATATTTATCGACGCTGGCTGTTGAAGGGGAGTGTCGATACCGCGACCACGATTGATGCCGTGCGCGAGGTGGGTAACCCCACGGTGCTTGCCACTCTTGCCATTATCGCCGCACTGCTGCCTATGGGCATGGTATCGGGTATGATGGGCCCCTATATGGCACCGATCCCGGTTCTTGGCTCGGTGGCTATGATCTTTTCTCTGTATGCCGCGTTCATCTTTACGCCCTGGCTGGCTATTCGCGTGCGCCCATCTCTTCGCCAGTTGAACGCCATGCAGGACAAAGAGCATAAAACGGCCAAGATATTTGACGGATTTTTCCGCAGAGCCCTTGAGCCGATGATCGATAATCCCAAAAGAGCCACGATGTTCCGGATGGGTGTCTGGGGCGTTTTCATGCTGGCTTGTTCGATGTTCTATTTCCAGGGCGTCGCAGTCAAAATGTTGCCGCTTGATAACAAGTCCGAGTTCAACATTGTCGTCAATATGCCTGAAGGAACAGCCCTGCCGGTTACCGCCAACGTGGTGCAGCGCTTGACCGATGCGCTTTTGCGCAAAGAAGGGTCTGATGGCAAGCCAGCCTTTCATGAGGTCACTGCGGTTCAAAGTTATGCAGGAACTGCCTCGCCGTTCAATTTCAATGGTCTTGTGCGTCATTACTATTTGCGCAAGCGGCCCTGGGAAGCGGACCTGCAGATCCAGTTGCTCGACAAATCGGATCGTGAGCGCTCCAGCCATCAGATAGCTGAAGCAGCGCGAGCCCTGTTGACGCCAATTGCCAAGACGCTGGGAGCGAAGATACAGGTCGTTGAAATGCCGCCTGGACCACCGGTTCTGCAAAGCATGGTTGCCGAAGTCTATGGCCCCGATGATGCGACCCGCAAGGAAGTCGTCAAGAAAATCACTGAAGCCTTTGAGGCAGCACCTGGCGTTGTTGACGTGGATAATTATGTGCCCGCAGCGCATAATGCGTGGGTCTTTGTTATCGATCGCCAGAAGGCCGATCACAATGGCGTATCGATGGCTGACATTACCAGCCAGCTTGCCATGGTGATGGGTGATTTTAAACTGGGAGATGTGAAGCGGGGACGTGAACTGGAACCTCGCTTTATCATTTTGCAGGCTCCGCTGGCCGTTCGCTCGCAGGTCTCGCGACTTGGTGAATTGCCGATCCAGACAAAATCTGGCAAAATGATCTCTCTGTCTGCGCTTGGCAAATTTGTCGAGCAGCCGCAAGACCGGGTGATCTACCATAAAGATCTTCGCAATGTCGAATATGTCACCGGAGAAACCTCGGGTGTGATTACGGGCTTGGCAGCGCCGATCTATGGCATGCTGGAAGTGCAGAAATATCTGTATGATTATATTCCGCCTGGCAACAAAGAGGGCATGTGGCCGCATTATTTTGGTGCGCCTGCCAATAGCTTCGTCTCCTCCTATGAGTGGACGGGTGAATGGACAGTGACCTTTGAAACCTTCCGCGATATGGGCGGTGCCTTTATGTTGGCCCTGATCTTGATCTATATGCTGATGGTCTATGAGTTCGGTAATTTCAGATTACCTGGCATCATCATGGCGCCAATTCCATTGACGTTGATTGGTATTATTCCGGGCCATTGGTTACTTGGCGCTGAGTTTACCGCTACATCAATGATTGGCTGGATTGCTCTTGCTGGCATTATCGTGCGCAACTCAATTCTGCTTGTTGATTTTTCCAAGAACGAAGTGGCTAACGGTGTTTCTTTGCGTGAAGCGGTGATCAAGGCTGTGGTGACCAGAACGCGGCCAATTTTGATAACGCAGCTGACGATGATTGCGGGTGCCTTTAGTATTATCGGCGATCCTATTTTTCAGGGCATGGCGATCTCCTTGATGTTTGGGGCGATGGTGTCAACGGTCCTGACTTTGTTCATCATTCCTTTGGCTTGCGTTAAAGCGCCAGGTGCCTATGAATTGCCGGTTTGCGAAACAGATGAGCAAACTGCCAATAGAATTTTGGCTACCGAAGCGGCTGATGGCAAGGTTCGTGAAACTGTTGGTGCCAAAAGCACCCCTATGGATGAGATCAAAGCCTCATTGCTGGATGACCGGACCGGCTCTAAATCTTCGTCTGCGTCAGATACAAGCAGCAAGTCAAAGCGATCTTCAGGAGCTGCTGGCGCGATCGTTGGCGGTGTGCTGGGCGCAATCAGGGGCATGTTAAAGAACCCGCTTGCCAATATAAAAGCCCTGCCATATTTCGTCTGGTTGTCATGGGGGCAGTTAGCCAAACTCGCACGCGCCAAGTTTACGGGTGGTAGCGCGCAAAGTGATACTGCGAAAAGTGGTTCTGTTGAGGAGCCGTCGAGGGATGGCGCTCAGGTTATTGCGTCCCAAGAGGGGCGCCCTGGAAAGCTGGTGAAAAGCGCTCTTGAGAGTGAAGAGGATGAATATGATAACCGCGCGGTTGATGAGGATGTAAAAACACAAAAAACAGCCAAGGCCAAAGTTAAGAAGGCCAAAAAATCAAAAGCCAAAAAATTGGCCAAGGCCAAAGAAAAAAAAGACGCCAAGGTTAAGAAAAAAGCCAAAGAACAGCGCGCTCAACAAAAAGTCGAGGATGAAAAACTGGCCGATGTAAAGCCCGTTAAAAAGGCGAAGCCTTTAAAATCGACTCAAGAAAAAATAAGTAAAGGTAAGCCTCTTAAAGAAGAGGCCCCTCAAGAGGCGACGCCTGACGATCTGAAAGAGATCAATGGAGTGGGGCCGAAACTTGAAAAAATCCTGAATGAACTTGGGATAATGACATTTTCTCAACTATCCAAGCTCGATGTCAATAAGATCGTCGAAGCGGAAGATGGAACAATTGACCTGGCCGGTCGGATCAAGCGTGAAGACTGGGTTGGACAGGCTCGTAAATTAATGAGGAAGGGTGTCAAAAAAGACAAATGATTACAAGTAGTCTCTATCGATGTGAGGGGAGCTACTTAGACTTTGTCTAGTGTGACAATTTGCACTGATATTGCGATATATGAATATTGTAAACCATGCTAGTTAGTAGTAATATTCAACTAAGCACGATTGACCGTTTTGTTATTGCATGTAGTGCATGTGAAAATTTGGAATTTATTAGTGAGTAAGTAGTTATGAACACTTGGTTCTGCTTAAAAAGGGAGTATGAAATGAAAAATCGTGTATTCGGCACAAAATTATTGTCTTCAGTCTCGGTGTCAGCACTTTTTTTGGTGATCGGCGTTGCGCAGGCTGCAGAGCAAAAAACGGTCACTCCAGCTAATCCGGTTGCAAATCAGGTAGCTGGCCCCACTTTTGGCAATACCGGTGTTCGCAATTATCAAGGCAACTATCAGGGCAATGGTCGGGGAACTGGCCAAGGAAATGCCCAAGGTAATACCCAAGG
>VAPK010309681.1_pt1 | contig 11650 bp, 10 predicted proteins | sample 3395031 | NCBI WGS metagenome assembly VAPK01 (sample SAMN08290443, study PRJNA428436) | hydrothermal vent metagenome | isolation source: Deep-sea hydrothermal vent chimney 1 | place: Pacific Ocean: Juan De Fuca Ridge
AGCGGACCGACCACTTCTGGGTGCTTGACTACGGAATCCCGTTCCGACTGGCCACGATAGGCGCACTCATCCTGGTCTCGCCCGAAGGAACTGTGGCCGAAGGTGGCGACCCAACAGGGTTGGGAAGTGGTGGCCCCAATACTGCTGGCTACAACATTCACTCGCCGATTCTGGCCGCCCGACCGGAGGCAGTTTCGGCCGCTCACACCCACACGGGGTACGGGACTCCATGGTCAGCTAACGTCAAACCCTTCCTAGCAATCAGTCAAGAATCATGTCGTTTCGTCTTTGATCAGTCGCTCTTTGATGATGAGGAAGTCGAGATTCGCAGCACCGAGGCGGGTGCGCGCATCGCGACGGCTCTCGGTGACACCTCCTTGTGCATCCTCCGTAATCACGGCTTGCTCACTGTTGGAACATCGGTCGAGGAGGCCGTGGCCAACTTCGTCATCGCCGAGCGTGTGGCCGAGGTGCATGTGAAGGCACCAGATGCCATCCCAATCTCGACCGAGGCGGCCAAGGTTGCCTCAGCCGCACTGGTGCAATCCAATAGTGGGCTTGAAGTATTCCACTGGCTCCAGCGTGACCTTGTCCCTGACCTCACCGTGGTGGACTAGGTCGCCTCATTCTGATCGCTCCCTGATTCGGCTGAACCATCATCCAGAAGTTCTGGGTCTGAACCAATCTTGATTCCCCGAACCCGGGCTTCGTGCATCAGGGCACCTGGCAACGAGGGTGAAAACACCAGTCGGTTGGCGGAGAAGGTCTGTACGTCCTTCTTGGCCCGCAGCGCCAACGGAACCTTCTCATCCAACTGCACCATGAGTGCCAACCCCTGAGCGTTGGCGCTGAGATCAAGGAAGTTGCCGATATCAAGGGCGGCCGGACCAAGAGCCCGAATTTGGGGGCGGCGAAACAAGATGGACTCGGCCAGGACCCAGAAGTCGTGAATGACAAAACCTGCGGGAACAAAGACGACCCAGCGGCGAGAAAGAGAATGTAGCGAGTGGCCCATTTGAGCCCCAAGAAAGGCGCCAATGAGTCCGGCGATGGCGCCGATGATGTAGTGGCCGCTGGCCAACAGCAAGGGACCACTGATAACACTGAAGAACAAGATGAGCCAGGTCAGCTGGATTGGACCCATCAGCAGTGAGGCCGGAGTGCGTAGCGCGAGCCGTCGCTCCGGTCCGTAGGACGAGCCGTTCACCATCACGTCTCCGACCTGAGGGCTGAGGGCCAGCACAGTGACCAGCAGGCCAACTCCGATGGCGGCGAACACGGCGCCATGCCAGGTTCCGGTGAGGACCGCTCCCAGAAGTGGGGTCAGCAGTGATGCGGGCGCAACCGACCGGAACACGGTCAGAGCAACGGTGGAAGGGGCAAGAAGAGCGACCAGTCCCACGAACCAGGCAGCCCACAAGAGAATCTCCGACACGGTGCCAACGCGAGAGCCAACGTCGTGGAGGATCTCGCCAAAGCCGTACCCGGACACCACAAGAAGAACAAACCAAAGAGCACGCATTGGCCACAGGCCGAGCTTGGCGAGATTCATCGGCCGTCAGTCTGCCTCGGTAACCTCTCGATTGTGGATCCTCAAGCCCGTGTTCAAGAACTTCGTGACGTAATCGCCCACCACAATGCTCGTTACCACGAGGATGACTCGCCGGAAATCCCCGACATCGACTACGACATGCTGGTTCGCGAGCTGCAACAACTCGAAGAGGCCCACCCTGAACTGATGGTGGAGGACTCACCAACGGTCCTGGTTGGTGGAGCCCCCTCAGCAACCTTTGCCCCAGTAGAACACGCCGTTCCCATGATGAGTCTGGACAACTCTTTTGATGAGGGCGAACTGCGAGCGTGGGCCGCACGGACGACGAAGGGTCTGGAAGTTGAAGAGGATGCGATCATTGGCTATGTCTGTGAGCTGAAAATCGACGGCATTGCCCTATCCATGCGATATGAGGACGGTGTTCTGGTTCAGGCAGCCACCAGAGGAAATGGCCGGGTCGGGGAGGACATCACCGCCAACATCATGACCGTCGACGTCATCCCCAAACAGTTGGACCGCGACCGGTTGGAGGCGGCGGGACAGGCGGTCCCATCGGTACTGGAAGTCCGTGGTGAGGTGTACATGCCGCTGGCCAACTTCGATGAACTCAATGAGGCCCAGGAAGCTGCCGGCCTGCCCCGCTTCGCCAACCCCCGCAATACCACCGCCGGGAGCTTGCGGCAGAAGGATTCCTCCATCACCGCCAGTCGTCGGCTGGCGTTCTGGTCCTACCAGCTGGGCCAGGTCGTTGGAGGCCCCGAGTTGTCGACCCATGGCGAGGCCTTGGATTGGCTGGACACACTCGGGTTTCCCGTCAACCCGGAGCACCGAAAGGTGTCGACCATTGACGAGGTCGTCGCCTTTGTCAATCATTGGCAGGAGCATCGCCATGATCTGAGTTATGAGATTGATGGAGCGGTCATCAAGGTCGATTCTCTGATCTCCCAGCGTTCCTTGGGTTCAACATCTCGTGCCCCTCGTTGGGCCATGGCCTACAAGCTTGCGCCGGAAGAGAAAACCACCCTGTTGCGTGCCATCCAGGTCTCGGTTGGGCGAACCGGCCGGGCAACACCGTTCGCCGTTCTCGAGCCCGTCTTTGTTGCTGGCTCAACGGTGGAAATGGCCACCCTGCATAACCAGGATCAGGTCAAGCTCAAGGATGTTCGTCCGGGCGACACAGTCATTGTCCGCAAGGCCGGTGACGTGATCCCCGAGGTTCTCGGCCCGGTTCTGTCTGAGCGGCCCGACGGGTTGGCTGAATGGGAGTTTCCGGCGAATTGCCCAACCTGTGGTGAGCCATTTGAGCGTCCAGAAGGCGAAGCGAATACGTTCTGTGTGAATCCCATCTGCCCGGCGCGCCAGGTCTCACAAATCTCCTACTTCTCCGGACGCAGTGCCATGGATATTGATGGCATGGGTGAGAGCCGGGTTGCCCTGTTCATCGAGCAAGGCTTGATTGCCGATTCGGGCGACCTCTACTTCATTGACTGGGACAAGGTTTCTGAGCTGGAAGGATTCGGGCAGACCTCCATCGACAATCTGCGAGCGGCAATCGAAGACTCCAAGTCGCGTACCTTGGCCGCGCTGCTCATCGGCCTGGGTATTCGACACCTGGGGCCGGCTGGCGCAGAAAGCCTGGCCGAAGCCTTCGGCCACCTGGATGCAATCATGACGGCCTCAGTCGAAGAAATGGCAGCTATCGATGGGGTTGGTCCGGTGATTGCGGCCAGTGCCGCCAATTTCTTCGCCTCGGACAAGGCGAAGGTTTTGATGGAGAAGTTCCGTACTGGTGGTGTCAACCTTCAGGGGCCAGAACGATCACAACTTCCTCAGGTGCTGGAAGGCCTGTCAATTGTGGTCACCGGCGGGCTTGAGGGCTTTAGTCGAGACTCGGTTGGAGACGCGATCAAGAGTCGTGGCGGCAAGAATCCAGGCTCGGTCTCAAAGAAGACGACGGCAGTTGTTGTTGGTGCCGAACCGGGTGCTTCCAAGGTCACCAAAGCCGAGACTCTTGGTGTTCCCATGATTGACGAAGCACAGTTCGTTCAGATGTTAGAAACGGGAGAGCTTCCGGAGTAGGCCGAGGACCTCTGGAAACCTAGAAGTCGAAGCCGCCAGGTTGCTCGGTCAGGACACAATTCTCTGGACCTTCTTCGTGACGGTAGATGCAGGCCACTACCCGATTGTCGGTCGGTCGGAGTACGGAACCAAAGGGGCAGTCTTCTTCGGGTCCCCAGGTGTATTGGCCAAGGGAGGCACCGGCATCGTTGTTCATCTCTTCGATTGGGATCTGGATGCCGTTGATTTCAAGAGTGGCGGCGTAGCCGGGAATCAGATCGACCCCGACTCGCTCGCTGCAGGCTGTCCCGTCACCTGCGGCTGGTAGCCAGCCTTCGACCGGATTCACCAGGAGTTCGGCCGCACCACCGTCTTGGTCTGCGCGGTCACCGCCACCATCAGCGGCCGAACCGGCAAAGACGACGGCTGCTGGCTCGGTTGGAGCCGAGAATACCGATGCGGTCACGATGGCAGCGAAAGCCAAGCCAAGGAGGGCAACAATAATGAGTCGTTGACGCTGCGGAGATACCACCACTCCAGTGTGCCCGGGTTCTGGACCAGATTGGGGTCAGGTGGAGTAGTTGAGAGGGGGATGAGCACCTCGCCCACCAGCCAGATTGCGAGCTTGCTCGGGGTTCAGCGGTGGGGTGCTCCTCAGTTGAGTCAATGATTAGTACCATTCGGGCGGTGACTCCCGGCTCTCCTAGCTCCCTCGGAACAGATTCCGCGGCCAAAGCTGGGGTCGGTCGCGTCATTGGTGGCCGCTATCGACTGTTGGCCCCACTGGGAACGGGTGCTTCGGCCACCGTGTACGTAGCCCAGGATCTGTCGTTGCAGCGCCGAGTAGCAGTGAAACTCTTGCACCCAGCCCTGGTCGACGATCCGAAGTTTCGCCGCCGGTTCCGGGCCGAAGCCCAGTCAGCTGCTCAGATGAGCCACCCGCATTTGATGGCGGTGCATGACTGGGGCGATCAGGACGAGGCGTACCTGATCACGGAGCTTCTTCCGGGAGGAAGCCTTCGCCAGATGATCGACGGTGGCTATCGACTCTCGCCCTCTCAAGCCTTGGTTATTGGCCTTCATGCTGGGGACGGCTTGGCCCATGCCCATGAACGTGGCTTTGTTCACCGAGACATCAAGCCAGCAAACCTGCTCTTTGGTAGCGACGGTCGCCTACGAGTTGCCGACTTTGGCATTGCCCGTGCGGTTGCAGAAGCCGCATGGACCGAACCCGAGGGCTCATTGATCGGCACAGCGCGTTATGCCGCGCCGGAACAAGCGGCTGGCTCCAACGTTGATGGCCGAGCCGATGTTTACTCCCTGGCATTAACCCTGATTGAGGGGGTAACGGGTGAGGTCCCCCTGGTCGAAGCAACTCCGCTTGCCACCATGCTGGTTCGTCAAGACCAGGATGTGCCACGGGTCGAAGCTCTTGGCCCCCTGGCTGCTGTGGTTGAGGCAGCCGGTCGAGTTGATCGCGAGCGGCGGCCGTCAAGTTCTGAATTTATCCAGGCCTTGAATGGCGCGGCTGGTTCGCTTCCGCGACCCAAACGCTTGCCCCTCATCAGCCTGGATGAATTTGAGGCCACCCTCGGTGAGTTGCCGGACTTCGAGGCCTCTCAATCTGATGCGCCCGAAGGTGATGGCATCGAGGTTGTGTCGGATTCAGATGAAGGTGTGCTCGATGTGCGGAGTCCTGGCAAACCATCAGTTGACCTACAGGCTCAGCGGACGGACGGTTCAGCCAAGCCTGCTGAGCAGTATCCAACGACGATTGAGCAACCAAGCCTGACGCGACCTGAATCTCGCCAAGCCGCCAGCCCCGATCGTGTTGGCAACGCTCACGGTGTCTACAACCGGTATGACTCCGTAGAAGACCATATGGACCTGGAACACCCGTCGGTCGACATTGAGGCCGATTCCAAGATCGGGCGGCGCAAGCGTTGGCCATGGGCAGTCCTGGTCGGGCTTCTGGCCGTTGGCGGTCTGGTTCTCGTTCGTCTCGTCACCGGTGGAACCACACCGTTCTCGCCTCCGCCAGCGGTGGTCATTCCAACCCACCCGGTCGGTACGTTTGTTGGTCAGACCGTCGAGGACGCCACCCGAGACATTGAACTAGCCAATCTAGTGGTCACGAGTTTTGAGCGTCGACAGGACGGTTCGACTGTTGGTGAGATTCTGGAGCAGACTCCAGATCCAGGCACCGTGGTTGAGGAGGGAACGACCGTCACCTTGTGGATCTCTCTCGGCCCAGAGCTGCATGCTGTGCCCAGACTGATTGGCTTGACGCTGGCCGACGCTCGCGCCTCCTTTGCTGAGAGCGGCTTGCTCATCGGATCTGTTGGTAACGAGTTTGATGAAGAAGCCGCCAGTGGTGTCATTTTGACTGCTTCGGAAGAGCCTGGCGTCGAGTTGGAAACGGGCTCGAGAGTAGATCTGGTTCTGAGCGGTGGGCCAGCCAAGAGGACGGCACCTGACCTGAGTGGTCTCACCATCGAGGCAGCGACGGCCGAACTAGCCGAACTTGGCCTGCTCTTGGCGGAAGCGGCCGAACCCCAGGCCTCAGAAACGGTTGCCGAAGGCAGCATCATCTCCTCCGACATTGGAGTTGGTGAATCAATCGACCGCGATTCAACCATCACCGTTGTTGTGTCGTCTGGATTGCCGTTCATCCAGGTGCCCGATATTCGAGAAATGCGAGGGGCGGAAGCAACAACACTGCTGGAAGACCTCGGATTTACGGTGGTTGCTTTTGTTGGCTCACCCAACAAGAAGGTCATTGCCACCGACCCTCCCATCGGCGAATTCCACCGCAAGGGCACCGAAATCACCATCTTCGCCCGCGGCGGCTAGCGAGCCATCAAGTAGAGATATGACGGGAGTAGTTAGACAGACGTAAGATCCTCCGGTGAAGAAACGGCCCCCTCTCCCTCCCCGGCCCAATCCACCGGGCCAGCCGCGACTCACGAACATCACCCGGCCTGGATCCGGTAACTTTCCGGTCTCGCTCATTCCGTGGACCCTGATTGCCGCCAGGCACCGAGTGGCCAAGCGAGCATCCGAGCACGACAAGTTCGCGGTCATCACCTTGGGCCTGGTGCTCTCTGCCATGTTCGTGGTGAACCTGTCGGTCACCGCGATTGCGGTTGCTGTTCCCCGCATTGCCGAAGAATTCAGCGTCTCGCAGTCGACCATTGTCTGGGCCGTTACTGGGCCGATCCTGGTTTCGGCAGTACTAGGTCCAACTTTTGGCAAGCTCGGTGACCAATACGGGCATCGGCTCATGCTCTTGTTCGGACTCTTCGTCAATGCCCTGTTTGGCCTGCTGATTGCTACTGCCTGGGGAGCCGGGTCCTTCGTCACCTTCCGACTGTTGGCCGCGGTTGGAGCCTCAGCCGTTGGGCCCTCAGCCTTGGCCTACGTCAACCGCCTCTTTCCTCCCGATGAACGGGCGACTGCCCTTGGTTGGTGGGCGGCAGTCGCGGCAGGGTCACCAGTAGTCGGCGTTGTCATTGGTGGCCCGCTCATTGACGGTGTTGGTTGGCGTTGGGTGTTCCTGGGCCAGGCCCCACTCATCTTGTTGGCGGCCACCGCCATGGCCATCTTCCTTCCGGAAACAACCAGGCAGGAGAAAACTCCCTTCGATGCCGCCGGAGCGATCACCCTCGGGGTCGGTGTCGGCAGCCTGCTCCTGGTAGTGACTGGTGTAGCTGAGCGAGGGCTGGATGCCTTTGTTATTGGCTTCGCCGCTGTGGCCCTTGTTTCTCTCACTAGTTTTGTCATGGTCGAACGCCGAGCCGAAGCACCATTGTTTCCCCCGGCCTATTGGACCATGCCTGGCTTCCTTGTGCCGACCCTGACACTGGCCTTGTGCTTCGCTGCCTATATGGGCAGCTTCGTGTTGACCCCGCTGATGCTGCAAGAAGGTGTGTTTGGCTACACCGCCTCAGAAACAGGACGAGTAGTTATCGCCCGACCCCTGGCCTTTGCCGTCTTTGGGCCGATTGCTGGTGTGTTAGTGAAGCGGGTGGCCGATCGTTCGATGGCTGTTGCTGGCGCAGCCTTCCTGGTTGTTTCGATGTTCATCTATACCCAGTTCGAACCCAGTAACACGATCTGGTTCTTGGTGCTGGCATTGGCGTTGGCTGGTGTTGGCATGGGCATTGCCTCGCCAGTTCTCATTGCCTCGGTAGCCAATACGGTCTCAGATCAAGATCTCGGTGTTGCTGGCGCCGCCCAACAAATGCTGCAACAGGTTGGACTGGTTATTGGGGTCCAGGTGCTGCAGGCCGTGCAGTCCAACGGGGCTGAGGACGGAGTGGTGAACAGCTACCACACCGCCTTCAGCGTGGCTACTGTCATTGCCCTGGGTGGAGTCGTTGTGGCCTTCTTCTTACCGTCAGCCGGGTCGGGGACCCCTGACGGCACTGAGTGAGAACATCATTGGAACCTGCTGACGCAATGGTTCAGGCAAGAACCACTGCTTGCCTTCCTTGATTGCACTGGGCACGAATTCCCAATCAATGCCCTGATGCTCGACCATGGAGGTGATGATCATGCCATTACTGGCTAAAGCATTGACGATCTCGGCGATGGAGTGATTCCACTCGTGCTGTCGGGTGTTAGTGATACCGCTGGTGTCACCCTCGACATATGTGTCAGCAGTGTCCCAACTCAGGGGCGAATCCGGGCCCGTGAAGTAGGGATACGTCGGTCGAATCTCGCCATCGTTCTCCTCAAAGATCCACAGCATCGGATGCATGTCCCGAATGAAGAACCGTCCCCCTGGATCGAGGAGGCCAGCAATCGCCGCGGCCCATTGATCCAGGTCAGCGAGCCAGTTGATTACCCCGACACTGGTGTAGACCAGGTCGAATTTTTCATCCAGGGCTTCGGCGGCGTCGTAGACCGCAGCGCGGACAAACATTGCATCCGACCCGGCCTTGCTAGCAAGTTCGCGAGCGGCCAATACAGCCTTCTCGGAGAAGTCCAGACCGACAACGCTGGCTCCAAGACGTGAAAGCGAGATGGTGTCGGTACCGATATGGCACTGGAGGTGTGCCACTCGTTTGCCGTTCAGGTCACCCAACGCAGCCTTGTCGTACCGAATCACGTCACTGAGATGGGACGGGTCCTCGATGTATCGATCGACACCATATCCCTGGAGGTGTACGGCAACCCGATCGTCCCAATTTGCTTGATTGTCCAGCTGGTACTGATCAAGATCCATGGTTAGGTGTCTGACCTTGGCACCGCGGCTTGGTCAGCAGCGCCGCCAGCATCGTTTGCCTGCTCCTTGACCCCAGTATCGGTGATGGCGTCCAGGCGTTTCACGAACTCCATGGCCTCGGGTCCGGGGTCTTGCGGCTGCAGCATCATGAGCTGGGTTGCGTCGCCCTCAACCAGGATCTTTCCGGAGAAGAAGGCCTGCATGAGCGCACCCTGGTCGCGGGTGACGAAGGCGGCATATGCCGTTTCGTAGTCGACGGTCAGGGTCAATTCTGGGACCTCAAGGTGGCCCCGTTCAATGACCAGACTGCCGCTGGATGTGTCGATGTGGCCGCGTAGCTCACCCTCAGAACGGTGGGAGATTTCGGTCACGATGACATTGAGCTTGACCTCGGCTGGAGGCGGCCCGATCGATCCGGAGAATTCCTCGCGCAGATCACGCGCTGCCTGGATCCATTCATCGGACAAGAAGAGGTGGGATTGGTCGCTCACAGGTCTCAAACTTAGCGGGTTGCTGCGATAGGTTGGTCCGGTGCCTGAATCGAGTACTGAACCATTGAGTCGGGACGAGGTGGCCAAGGTTGCCTCGCTTGCCCTACTGGAGCTCACCGAACAAGAGCTTGACACCTTCACCGAGCAACTGGGAGCCGTCTTGGCTCACGCCAAAGACATCGAAGCCCTCGATGTCGGCGACGTCAAGCCAACTAGCCATCCCTACCCCTTGGTCAACATCTTTCGAGCCGATGTTGTTGAGGAAGCCGATGTTCACGATGCTGCACTTGCGGCTGCACCCCACGCCGAGGCCGGACAATTCCGAGTACCTCCGGCCCTGGGAGAGGAGCCAGGATGAACAACCAGACCAACAACTCTGATGCTCTGAGCATCGCCGGAGCGGTCAAGTCCGGCGAGACCTCTTCGGTCGCGGTGATTGATCAACACCTGGCGGCAATCGATGCCAACGAGGGCGAGATCCATGCCTTCAACCTGGTGCTGGCCGATGAAGCTCGAGCCGCGGCTGTCGTCATTGATCAGCGCGTGGCAGCTGGTGAAGACGTCGGCCCCTTGGCTGGTGTCCCCATTGCCCTCAAGGACAATATGTGTACCAAAGGGGTGCCAACGACCTGCTCATCCAAGATGCTCCAAGGTTGGAAGCCGCCCTACAACGCAACGGTGGTTGAGAAGCTGGCCGCCGCTGGAGCGATCCTCATTGGCAAGACCAATATGGACGAGTTCGCCATGGGTTCCTCTACCGAGAACTCCGCCTTCGGCGTGACGAAGAATCCCCTGGACACCACCAAGGTTCCCGGCGGTTCGTCGGGTGGCTCGGCTGCCGCGGTAGCCGCAGGATTTGCCCCTCTGGCCCTCGGGTCAGACACCGGAGGTTCCATTCGCCAACCGGCAGCCTTGTGTGGTGTTGTTGGCATGAAGCCGACCTATGGAGCCGTCAGTCGCTACGGCCTGATTGCCTTCGCCAGCTCGCTTGACCAGATCGGACCCTTCAGCCACACCGTCGCCGATTCCGCTGCCCTGTTCGAAGTGATTGGCGGCCATGATCCCCGAGACTCAACTTCCATCCCCGAACCTGCAGCCACAGTCAGCGCCGGACTAGCTACCGGAGTTGCTGGCCTGCGAGTCGGCATCATTACCGAGCTCATGGGCACCGGCGACCTGGACGGTTTTGAGCCCGAGGTCCTGGCCCAAACCCGAGCGGCGGCCGAAGCGTTGGCCGCCGCCGGGGCAACAGTGGCTGAAGTGTCGGTTCCCTCAGTTATCTACGGCCTGTCGGCCTACTACCAGATCGCTCCAGCCGAAGCATCGTCCAATCTGGCCCGCTATGACGGCGTGCGCTACGGGGTGCGTCAAGAAGGTTCGGGCAATACCGCTTCCATGATGATGGCCACCCGAACCGCTGGGTTCGGTGATGAGGTCAAGCGTCGAATCATGCTTGGAACCTACGCCCTTTCTGCTGGCTACTACGACGCCTTCTACGGCAAGGCCCAACGGGTTCGTACCCTGATGATCAACGACCTGGCCAAGGCCTATGCCGACTTTGATGTCTTGCTAACGCCGACATCGCCCTGCGTTGCCTTCGACATTGGGGCCACCAGCGATCCGCTCACCATGTACCTCAATGATGTGTGCACCATCCCCTCCAACCTGGCCGGTCATCCCTCCATCTCGGTCCCTTACGGCACTGGACTGGGTGGTCTCCCAGTCGGAGTTCAGGTGCTGGCCCCCCTGCAGGGTGAGGCGATCATGTTCCAGGTGGCAGCCGAGCTTGAACGATCAGCCAACGCGATCAAGACCACCTCCAAGAACGGAGCCCAGTCATGAACGAGACCAACGAACTAGTCGAGCAGCCGATTTCGTCAACCACGCTGGATGCTTGGACTGTCGATACCGAGGTTGCTCGGGAAGAAACCGATCTGTCCAATGACTGGGAGATGGTGATCGGGCTCGAAGTCCACGCCGAACTGGCCACCAAGACCAAAATGTTCTCCCCCGGACGAAATCAGTTCGGAAGCGACCCAAACACCAATATCCACCCGGTCTGCCTCGGCCTTCCTGGCACATTGCCAGTGGTCAACGCCAAGGCAGTCGAACTCTCCATCCGTTTGGGTCTGGCCCTCAACTGCACGGTCCAGCGCTGCATCTTCTCCCGGAAGAACTACTTCTACCCGGACATGCCCAAGGACTACCAGATTTCCCAGTACGACCGGCCACTCAATATCAGTGGTTGGTTGGAGCTGGCCAATGGGCACCGCATTGGTATTGAGCGGGCTCATATGGAAGAAGACACCGGCAAGTCGA
>VAPK010052750.1_pt1 | contig 11649 bp, 8 predicted proteins | sample 3395031 | NCBI WGS metagenome assembly VAPK01 (sample SAMN08290443, study PRJNA428436) | hydrothermal vent metagenome | isolation source: Deep-sea hydrothermal vent chimney 1 | place: Pacific Ocean: Juan De Fuca Ridge
AAATCATTTTATTCGTCATCCTCGCGCAGGCGGGGATCCATCGTTCGTTGATATTAATGGATTCCCGCCTGCGCGGGAATGACGGTGTGATGAAGATTCAGAGTTTTTACGAGTCCATCACTTATGAATTTGTTCTTTTCACAAACATGGCTCCTTGAAAAGGGGAGTTCCATATAAACTCAATTCCGGTTGGGTTTTGCTGGTTTTACAAAGCAGGCACTTGCGTAACGACTTGATTTACAAGGAGTACGGTAACCGAACGGGATGACAACAAGGCGAGCTGGCGGCGACAAGAAACGCCACAAATCCTTGCCACAAAAAGAAAAAAGAACCGCCCGGCAGGCCACCTGCGGCACCCGTACCGGTTCACCTGAATCTCAATGGTGGAGGCGGCGGGAGTCGAACCCTCATCCGAAAAAACTGCAACGACAGGTGGTGGTCGCCGGGCATTTTCGTGACCAGGACGTCTTCGGGCTTGTCCGGCCCTGGCCGCCTCCATCTACCGGCAGCTGCACCAACAAACTGACGGCAACGGCTGAAAAAATCCCGGCCGGCCCTCAAGTCCCCCGGTATTGCAGGGTCAGACCGCCGGAGGATTCCGTGACGGTTATCCCCAGGGGGGCCAGAATCTGAAAGAGCGGACGACCGAAATAAAAAAGTTCCGGGGCAACGGACAGACCGTACCGTTGCAGGGCCATGCCGCGCACGGCTATATCCCGATTCACCAGTTGCTCCAGTTCACGGAGCATTGCAGCGCGTCGGGACGAAGAGCGGAGACGGATTCCGCTCTCGACCAAGGCGGGACAGGCGCACTCCTGCTCATGCCGGCGGACCAACGGCAGGAGCGGATCATTGTCCGCAATAAGATCGTAACGGCCCAGGAGTTCGCGGCCGGCGATTGCCAGCACTTCATCCGGCGCCCAGCATTTGAGCAGCCGGCAGGCCAGCGGCCGGCGGTCGTATATGGCGCAGGACGAAGATGCCGCCTGCAGGAAGCGGCAGGACCAGTCCCCTCCCCGCCCCTGTATCTTGATCAACTCCTGCCGGACCGGCTCAGGCTGGTCGGACAACGGATGGCGGGCCAGCTCGCCCCGGCGGATTGTCACAAGGACATCAAAGCCCAGAAAGCCCGGCGCCACCAGGTGGCGGTCCTGAAGATGCAGGGCCGGCCCGCCCTGCCGGCAACAGGTACCGCAACGGTCGCAGGCTTCTTTAATTTTTTTTGATGACTGGCCTGGCATTGATGTCTTGACCTCCGGTTGTCCTGAATACGTTCCCTCCTGGTCGCAGTTTTTGCGCCGCCCTCCCCAATACCTGGCCGAGAAACATCTGTCAAGCCTGACGGCGCCGATCCTGATCCTTGCTATTGTCTTTTTATTTATGTAAAATAACAATGTAAAATAACACTTGTTATCAAGCAGGAATCACCGGCGGCCACCCTGACGGCGACAACCGGCGAAACATTCGGGGGAGGATAGTGAATACCGGCAACCGCATAAAAAACAAGAAGCTGTATTACAAACTTAATGTCATCTTCATTCTCCTGCTTCTTTTCCCCTGTTCCGGCTTTATTTACCTCGGTTACAAGTATAACCTGCTGCAAAACGAGTACATCAAGATCTTTATCGCCATCGGCCTTTTTTACATCCTGATCGGCTTCACCCTGCTGAGAAGACTCTTTGACAGCATCATCGTTTTCTCAAAAACCATTTCCGAGAAAATCAACAAGGAGATCGTTTCCGGTGCCGTGGATGAGGACCAGAACGAATTACAGCAAATCGTCCAGTCCTTCAACACCATCGAACACCAGTTCCGGCTGAGCTCCGAACAGCTGGCCAAAAAGGCATCCGAAGTCTCTATCCTCAAGGAGCTTTCCGATATCTGCTACGTCACGCTCGACCCTTGGGAAATTCTCTATGTCACCCTTGAACGCGCTCTGCTTCTCACCAGGGCGGACATAGGTTCGATTCTGATCCTGGACAAGGAGGAACCGAAATCGTTTATCGTCAAGGCGACGATCGGGCTTGGCGATCATATCAAGATGGACGACAAAATTAATTTCGAGACCTCCATCGCCAAGTACGCGGTCATCAACAAGAGCCCCCTGATTATCGAGAACATTGAGAAAGAAAGACGCTTCGGCAGAACCAACCGCCTGCATTACGGAACAAAATCCTTTGTCATCATGCCGATCAAAACCATCAAGGATGTCATCGGGGTCCTGTCGATTTCCCGCAAGGACGACAAGGCGATTTTTAAGGAGGCGGAAGTTGAAGCCCTGACTCCCCTTTTGAGCAATGCGGCCTTTACCTATGAAAATCTCCGGCTCATGAAGGACATAGAACAGGAAGAAAAGCACATGGCCGCGGTTAAAAGGATCTTCAACACCTTGAACTCCAGCCTGCGGGACAGCGAATTGCTGCATACCATCCTGAACGAAGTGCAAGGCGTGATCCCGTTCGAGATTGCCGTCATCATGGTCCGGAACGATAAAAGCGCGGACCACCTCAAGGTCATCGACCTGCAGGCCGGCATGACAATCGACCTGGCCATCGGCGATAAACTTCCGCACCGGGGCACCGTCGTCGACCATGTGATGCAGCAGGACGCGATAAAAATTATCGATGATCTCGATGTAATCAGACAGAACGAAAAAGACGCAAAACTCTTTATCAACAACGACCTCAAGGCCTGTCTCCTGGCCCCGCTCACCTCGAGGGGCCAGGTCAACGGCGTCCTGGCTCTCTATGCCAATGACAGTTCGAGATTCCACGAAATCCCGGAAACGATTGAAGGGATCACCAACATTATTTCATTCGCCGTTGAAGAAAGCCGGCTGTCGGCCGCAGTATCGAAGAGAAACCAGGAACTGGTGACCATCAAGCAGATCGGCAGCGCCCTCGCCTCTTCAACTTTCGATATGAAACAGGTGCTGAAATACACCATGGATATGATCCGGACCCTGATGAATGTCGAGGCAGGGTCCTTGTCCCTGGTCAAGAACAACGAACTTGAATTTGCGGTTGCCTTTGAGCTGGACATGGCCCGGCTGCAGAAAATCAAGCTGAAACTGGGGCAGGGAATCTCCGGGGCGGTTGCCACCCGCGGCGAGGCGATCATTGAGAACGACCCCCCGGCTTCGAGCCATTTCGACCCGGGGATAGACGAAATAACCGGTTTCAGGACCCGGTCGGTTCTCTGTGTGCCGATGATTTCCCAGGGCAAGGTAATCGGGGTCATTGAGGTTCTGAACAAACAGGAAGGGGATTTCAGTGACGGGGATAAAGATATCTTGCAGTCCATCGCGACCTCGGTCAGCATTGCCATGGAAAATGCCCGCCTTTACGAAAAAACCGTATCAATGGCCGAACAGGAGCGCGGCATCCGGGGGATGTTCCAGAAATTCGTGCCCAAGGAGATCATTGACAAAATCATCCACGGTTCCGCGGCCAACAAGGAGTTTGTCGACGAGCTTAAAACCATTACCCTGCTGAACATAGATATCCGCGGCTTTTCCGAACTGGCCCGGAAGATAGGGCCGCAGAAAAGCGTTGCCCTGTTGAACTATTTTTTTTCGGTCATGGGCGGCATTGTCTTCAAACACAGCGGCATTGTCGACAAATACCTCGGCGACGGCTTCCTGGCCCTGTTCGGCGCGCCGGTCTCGACGGCCATGGATGCGGAAAACGCCGTGTCGGCGGCCCTGGAAATGCAGGAATCCATTCCCGCGATCAATGAAGATTACGTCAGGGAACTCCTGGGCGCCCCGGTCAATATCGGGGTCAGCATCTATACCGGCGAGGTCGTGGTCGGCAATATCGGTTTTGATATGAAGATGGACTATACCGTCATCGGCGATTCCGTAAACAATGTCTTTAAACTGCAGAATTTTACAAAACCGTTACCCGACAGTATCGTCATTGCCGAAAGCACCTGCCACGCAGCTCAAACCCCCCTGGAAATGCGGGAGTTGGACAAGACATTGAACGGCATGAAAATTTATGAACTATTGGGCCGCAGAAAAAATTGATTCCAACCTTGGTTTTCTGTTCAGCCTAATCTCTTCCACTCCGCCCGATACCACCGAAAGAAACTCCTGCTTCGACCTTGGCTCCCGCTCTTTTCCGGGTCCCAGGGAACGACGGGAAAAAAATCGGCAAGGACCAGGGCAGAAATGACAGGCTGCCGGGTTTTTATGACCGGGACACGGGCTTTTTTTCATTGCTTTTCAGAATGCTGGAATTAAAGTATAGTCAATTTTTTTGTAAGGCTGATTTTTAAAAAATATTACATAGAAGGAAAAACATCATGAGCAATTCATGCGGAACATCCTGCGACACCGAGCAAAAGAACACCTGCGGCTCTCCCGACGCCGCCCTGGCGCAGCAGGATCTGGCGATCAACAGATCGCTGGGCAGAATCAAGAACAAAATCCTGGTCATGAGCGGCAAGGGCGGTGTGGGCAAATCAACGGTTGCCGTTAACCTGGCCATGGGACTCGCAACCAAAGGATATCAAGTCGGCCTCATGGACGTCGACCTGCACGGTCCCGATATTTGCCGGATGCTGCACCTGACCGGCTCCATGGAACCGCCGAACAACCCGGCTGATCTTGTCCCGCCTCTGGTCTACAATGACAATCTCAAGGTCGTCTCCCTCGAGTACATGATGAAGAACAGGGACGATCCCATTATCTGGCGTGGACCGCTGAAAATTCAGGCCATCCGTCAGTTTATAGCGGACATGGACTGGGGCGAGCTTGACTACCTGGTCATTGACTCCCCCCCCGGCACCGGTGACGAGCCGCTTTCCGTGGCCCAGACCATAACCGGCGTTGAAGCCGTAATCGTTACGACCCCGCAGGCCGTGGCCCTGGCCGATGTCCGCAAGTCCATCAATTTCTGCAAAACAGTCAAAATGCCGATAATCGGCGTAGTGGAAAATATGTCCGGATTTGTCTGTCCGCACTGCAATAAAACGGTGGACATCTTCGGTTCCGGGGGTGGGGAGCAGACCGCGCGCGACTTTGACCTGCCCTTTCTTGGCCGGGTCCCCATGGACCCCCAGGTGGTTATTGCGGGTGACACCGGCCGGCCGTACCTTTCCTCCGACGAGAATACGCCGGCCGTCATGGTCTTTAACAGTATAGTCGATGCCGTGGAAAAACGTCTGCCGGCAACCACTGCGGCCGGCCTGGAGACGCTGGACGCGCTGAACAGCAGTTGTTCCTGCGGCCCCAGCGGTTGCGACCCCGGAAAATGTAGTTGCTGACCAAGCAAACCAATTCCCGCCGGCGGGGTATTTCCCCCTCAACGGACTGATACGGAGCTTATGCGAGTACAACAATTTATAGTCGGCATGATGGAAGTCTGTTGTTATATTGTCTCCTGCGAAAAGACAGACACTGCGGCCGTCATCGATCCCGGCGGCAATGAAGACAAAATCATCGCCGCCTGCGAAAAAAACAACCTGCAGGTAAAATATATTATCGCCACCCACGGCCACCCCGACCATGTCTGTGGCAACCGGCGGCTGCAAGAGGCCACCGGCGCCGAGATTATCATGCACCGCGACGATGCCGTTTTTTTCTGGCAGCCCGAAGTCAAGGAATACTTCTCCATGCTCGGCCTGGCCGAATCCCCGGTTCCGGATATCCTGGTGCATGACGGAGACACCATCACCGTAGGCGATTCGGAGTTGCAGGTTATTCATACCCCCGGCCACACACCGGGCGGCATCTGTCTGTATAATGCACCCGACTGCTTTACCGGCGACACCCTCTTTGTCGGGGCCGTGGGCCGCACCGACTTCCCCGGCGGCTCCACGGATGAACTGTTGCGATCCATTCGCACCCGCCTGCTCGTCCTGCCACCGGAAACGATCGTCTGGCCCGGCCATAGCTACGGCGGCAACCGCTCGACTATTGGCGTGGAAACGAAAAACAACCCCTTCATAACCAGCTCACAAATCTAGGGTTTGTCCCAAACAACCAATTGCATAATCAGCGCCCGGCCAAGGCCGGGCGCTGTTGAGCTGGTTGAACAAAATATTTGTCATCCCTGCGTAGGCAAGGGTTCATAATCCATAAATAACTGGATTACCTCCCCTGCGGAAATGACGTGTAGTATGACTTCAAGCTTTTTATGAAGTTATCACAAAAAATGGTCTCGTAAAAAGTCATTCTATTCGTCATCCTCGCGTAGGCGGGGATCCATAATCCGTTAATATTACTGAATTTCCGCCTGCGCGGGAATGACGGCGTGGTGAAAATTCAGGATTTTTACGAGTCCATCACAAAAAAAGTTATAACATTTTCCTCCTGATTCATTTTTTCTCCGGTTAACTTAACCTATGCGTGAAATTATTCTCGGTACTGCCGGTCATGTTGATCACGGAAAGACCAGCCTGATCCGGGCGCTGACCGGCATTGAAACCGACCGCCTCAAAGAAGAAAAAAGCCGGGGCATCACCATCGAGCTTGGTTTTGCCTATCTTGATCTTCCCTGCGGCCACCGCCTCGGCATTGTCGATGTCCCGGGCCATGAAAAGTTTGTGCGCAACATGGTCGCCGGCGCGGCAGGCATGGACCTCGTGGCCTTTATTGTCGCCGCCGACGAAGGCATTATGCCGCAAACCAGAGAACACTTCGAAATCTGTCAACTCCTCGGCGTCCGCGACGGCCTGATCATTATCACCAAAAAAGACATGGTGGACGACGAATGGCTGGAAATGGTCAGGGAGGAAGTCAGGGATTTTTTCAGGGACAGTTTCCTGGACGAAGCACCGATGATTGCGGTCTCGTCCATTACCGGCGAGGGACTGGACACCGTCAAGGAGGTGCTGGACAAAAAGATTGCGGCCATGTCGTTCCACGAGGAATTCGGCCCCTTCCGCCTCGCCGTGGACCGGGTTTTCTCCATGAAAGGCTTTGGCACCGTTATCACCGGGACTTCGCTTTCCGGCCGGGTCGCGGTCGGTGACGACCTGATGTTCTACCCGGGAGGACTGACGGCGAAAATCCGCGGGCTGCAGGTACATGGCTGGGACATCGAAATCGTTGAGGCCGGACACCGCACGGCCATCAACCTCCAGGGCATAGAAAAACACGAGATCAACCGTGGTGACATGGCGGCGACCCCTGGCAGCCTGGTGTCCTCCACCCTTCTGGATACGGACCTCCACTATTTGGGGTCAAATGCAAAAGAGCTGAGAAACCGGGCCCAGGTGCGCATCCATGTGGGCACTCGCGAGGTCATCGGCCGCATCGTTCTCATGGAAGCAGATGTGGTCCAGCCCGGAGAAGACGCCTTTGTGCAGATTATTCTTCAGGAACCGGTGGCTGTCCGGCCCGGTGACCGCTATGTCGTCCGCAGTTACTCGCCGATTACCACCATCGGCGGAGGCAGCATCCTGAACAATGCGCCCCGCAAGCGGAAACGGACAACCAAACGCGACCGGGAGCTGAACCGCCAGGCCTTCTCCACCTGCCAGAACGGCAGCTGCGAGGACAAAATGCTGCTTTTCCTGGAGGAAAGCAGACAGGAAGGCCTGACCACGGATCAGCTTGCCGGCCGGCTGGGATTGTTTGGCAAAAAACTCAAAAAAGAGCTGCAAGCCCCCCTTTCCAGCGGCAAAATTATGGTGGTCGATTCCGAGCGGCAGTGCCTGCTGGCCGCCCCTGTGGTGAACCGGCTCACGACCACGATCACCTCACTGCTTGAAGAATATCATGCCAAACATCCCCTGAAGACCGGCCTGGCCAAAGAAGAACTGCGCTCTCAGCTCAAACCGGCAGTGGACCAGAAACTCTTCCAGTTTGCCCTGGGCCAGCTCGTCAAAAAGAAGACCATCGTCCAGGACCAGGCCGAGGTCCGGCTGGCCCACTTCAAGGTTACCTTGCAGATTGATGAACAGGTGATGCGGGAAAAAATTATCAGCCTCTTCCGGGACGCCGGCCTGGTGCCGCCCAACATCAAGGATGTCTTCAACACCATGAGTGAATACCAGGCAGCGCAGGTCCAGCAGGTTATCGACCTCCTGCTGCAGGAAGGCATGCTCATCAAAGTTACGGAATCACTCTACTTCCACGCCGAGCAGCTTGACCGGCTGGCCCAACAGCTTACCGGGTACATCAAGAAAGAAGGCGAGATCGATACGCCGCGGTTTAAAGACCTGACCGGTCTGACCCGGAAATTCTCCATCCCGCTGCTGGAATACTTCGACAAAAAGAAGCTGACCATCCGCATCGGCGACAAACGGGTACTACGCAAGAGCTGACGGCTGCAAATAGGGACACCAGCTCCGTCAAGACAAGCCAACGCAGTAGATGCGCCGTTACGGATTCAGGTATCTTTTAAGCGGTGGCCCCCTGGATCAGCGGCCGAATATTACACATGAAACCAATCTGTTTGGGAGGCACGAAATGACACAAAAAGAAGTTGTTGCTGCAATCTTGGAAGCAAAAAAAGAGAAAGGGCTGAGCTGGGAAAAAATCGCGGCCGAGGTTGGCAGGCATAAGGTCTGGGTTTCCTCGGTCCTGTTGGGTCAAAACAGCATGAACGCCGAAGAAGCTCAAAAAGTCGTGAACCTGCTCGGCCTTGACGACAGGATATTCAAGGCTCTCCAGGAGTGCCCGATGAAGGGGGCGCTGGACAAAACCGTCCCGGTTGATCCGCTGATTTACAGGTTGCACGAAATAACTCAGGTTTACGGTACAGCCATCAAAGAAATCATCCATGAAATGTTCGGCGATGGAATTATGAGCGCAATCGATTTTGGAATTGACATCAAGCGGAAGCAAGACCCGAAAGGAGACAGGGTAGTGATTACCTATGACGGCAAATTCCTGCCTTACAGAAAATGGTAAGCGGGAATCTTGACGCGTTCTGTGTTTCCTGGATCCGTGAACGTTCGAGAACGGTGCAGATGCAAGGCGGCAACGATGTTGATCGTCCTAGTGTGATATCAACGAGTTGTCAACGCAGCAGATGCGCCGTTCTCGAGCGCCCCTCAGGGCGGCGCGGTGCAGACCAGAAAATACGTTTATTCGGAGATAATACAATAGATTCCAGACATTGCATGAAATATCACCTCAAGCAGTCACGGATTCAGGTGTTTTTATCATATCGTGATCCACAGGATCAAGCGGCGAACCAGAAATAGTCAAAAACCGTAATTATATTACGTAACCTCTATCACTGCATGAGTGATTTGCCAAGGCCACCACTTATGCAGTGATTTGTCTTTTTTTTTGCTCTGTGTACTTCGTTAGAGTCCTCTTCTCGGCCGATGTCAAGCTGAGCTTGGCATCGAAGCACTTAACAAAATAAAAATCAATTGGATGCGTTGCTATGGATAAATTACCTGAGTCACAAGAACAGATTCTTGTTTTGCAAGAAGAGATAAATCGCCTTCGCTATGAGAACAGAATGCTGCGTAGAGATGCGGAATTTTTCTATATCTTTCTTGAAAATACATCGGATTACATTTACATAAAAGACAGAAAACATAGATTTTTATTTTTAAGCCAAGCATTTGCAAGGTTAACCAGACATAAACACTGGCGCGAATTAATTGGAAAGACAGATTATGATATATTCCCTAAGGATACCGCCGAACTCTATTTTGAAGAACAGAGGAGAGTAATTAAAGAAGGCAAAGAGTTGATCGATATTGAGGAACCATATTACGATCTAAATGGAAAGTTGTGCTGGGTCAGCACAAACAAGAAGCCGATCTTTGATGCTCAAGGTGAAATTAAGGGGCTAATCGGAATCAGCAGAGATATTACTGTAAGGAAAAAGCTGGAAGAGGAGCTGAAAAAAAAGGCATATTTCGATACCTTAACGGGACTGGTGAGCAGGGAGATGTTTTTTGCCCAAGCATCTAAGTTGCTGAAATTGTCAAAAAGAAATAATCAATCCTCGATTATAATTTTTATCGATATAGATGATTTCAAGTCGATAAATGATAATTATGGGCACTCGGCCGGGGATTATGTCTTGGTAACTGTCGCGGATCGTCTACAGAATGGTTTTAGAGAGACAGACATTATCAGTCGATTTGGTGGAGATGAATTTGTCGCGATATTGCCGAGTGCCACACATAGTAATTTAGCGTACCTGGCCAAGAAGGTTATTGATAACATTAGCAATCCAATATATTTTAATGGGACAAAACTGACGATAAGTTGCAGCATGGGGATAGCATGCTTCCCCCGGCATGGGGATAATATTCAGGAATTAACAGATAGAGCAGATTCCGCTATGTATGAAGCGAAACGTAAAGGGAAAAACAATTTTAAGTTTTTATCGTAGACCGGTGTGGCCACCAGGTGAGAAAAATCAGAACGAAGGAATATGATGAAAGACAAGACCGTATTGATAACGGGCGGTAACAAAGGTATCGGCTTGGCCGCTACAGAAAAATTTCTTAATGCGGGGAATGATGTTATCGTTGTTGCCAGGGATTTTAACAATTTTAAATTTAACGGTCACCCAAGGTGCAAAGCCATTGAATTTGACCTTAACAACGTATCAGAAATAACCGGCTTAATTTATCAAATTGCACCGGTAGATATATTGATCAATAACGCCGGCGTTATGCATGCCCTTCCCTACAATAAATACCCGCAAGAAAAAGTTAACGAGATTATCAAAATCAATATCCAGGCCCCGGTAGCCTTAATTAAAGAAGTAGCAAAGTCAATGATCTCCAGGGGCTTTGGCCGGATTGTCAATAACGCCTCGATTGCCGGTGAAATTGGTCATCCGGATGTTTGGTATGGCATCACCAAGGCAGGGGTGATCAATATGACCAAAAGCTTTGCTAAAATTCTTGGATCGAGCGGCATTGTCGTCAATGCGGTCGCTGCCGGCCCGGTTGAAACCGACATGCTTGACGTCATACCGGAGCAAAGAAAAAAAGACATCAAAAAAGCCGTGTATACGGGGAGATTTGCATATCCTGAAGAAGTAGCAAGTGCAATCTATTGGTTGGCGACAGAATGCCCGGAATACATAAACGGCACCTGCATTGACATAAACAACGGTGCCTTTCCCCGATAAAACAGCCCGCTCCATAATTGACCGAAACACAACTGGCACCGATTTACGTAGTCGTTTCCGTTTGCTAAACGATAAGGGGGACATTCTATATTCCGTCTGTCAAAAGAAAAAAAAATTTCTTTAAAATTAGCCAGTTGCGTCGGTTGCTGATTTCGACACGCACCTTTCCCTTAGTTTGTTCGACTAAACTTGAGTGACCTGGTCAAATAAAAATGGACACTTTTGTTAAGCGGCTTTTTTTAGAAGCCACAAGTTCTCAAATTCTTTTGGGCTGACATAACCCAGATAGGAATGACGCCGGTTGCCATTGTAAAACATTTCAATGTAATCAACGATGTCCCTCCTGGCTTCCTCTCTGGTTTTATACTGTGAGAAAAATACTCGCTCGGTTTTAAGCTGCCAAAAAAACTCTCTGCCACCGCGTTGACGCTCAACACTCACCTTTCCGGCTCATGCTGCTGATCATCCCATGGGTTTTCAACATTTTCTGGAAATCGTTGCTACAATACCGGCTTCCCCTGTCTGTATGAAATATCAGGCCTGGAGCTGGCCGACGACGCCAGATTGCCATGCGCAAGGCATT